>ERZ808051.728-NODE-728-length-30472-cov-3.617865_pt1 | contig 30472 bp, 19 predicted proteins | sample MGYA00380199_ERZ808051 | MGnify/ENA primary metagenome ERZ808051 (study PRJEB31490, sample SAMN06133391) | mouse gut metagenome | isolation source: J11 | host: mice | place: China: Chengdu | collected 2015-05 ...
CTTCGCCTCCGACTGTATGGTTTCAAAATCCCACTCCGTCATGGTATTCTCCCTGCTGTTGCAGTCCGCTACAAGAATTTTTCCATCGGCGGTAATCCCGCGCAGCACAATAAAATGCCCGCCCTTTGTAAAATGCCCTTTGCCCATGAGCACAACTGCCATATCCCCGTTTTTTAAGGCTTTTTTTACTTTTTCCGGCGTATCGGAATCATTGCCCACGCCCTCTGATTTCAGCCCGAAAGCCTTTGCTGTCCCGTTCACTACCGAGTGCAGTGAACCGCTCTTTGGATACCAGTACCCCTTATTAAATGCCCATCCGGACATCTGTACCGGGTCAATCCCTATATCTGTAAGACTCGAAACAACAATCGCCATCGAGGTCGGTCCGCACGCATATTTTGCGATTGTATCCTCCCCGCCATAGATCAGGCTGCCCCATCTAGGATCCGTCTGCATATAGTACATGGTATCCACAGCGCCCGCCGCTACCAAAAGCTCCCCGCTCTGCGGTGTCCCAAGTGACTCAATAAAATCCGCATCCATCCCCTCGGCATAATCCGGCTTGACGGTTGGTGTCGGTGTCAAGGTCGGCGTTGCAGTTGGTGCCGGTGTTGCAGTCGGTTTTCCAGCCGGCGTGTTCTGCGGTTTTGGTGTAGGGGTGTTTTGTGGCTTTGGTGTCGGTGTCGGCTTTGGTGTTGCAGTCGGCTCCGGTGTGCTTTTTGGCACATCTGTTTCTTTTGTCGGGACAGGTGTTCCTATATCCGGTGTCACATCCTGCGCCGGTGTTACTTCTGCCCCATTCCCGGTTTCCTGGGCGGCATCACCCTGCCCATTTTGGCTTCCGGTTTCCCCATCACCTTTTACAAGCCCCCCACTGCCGTCAGGGGACTCTCCCGTCATACCGCCCGGCTCCTGCCCTCCTTGCGGCAAAGTATCTCCCGGAAAGGAAGATGGTTTGCTCCCCCCCTCTTCCTCCCCGTATGGTTCGGTATAAATAGGTCCCTCCTGCGCTTTAACTGTACCGGAAGCTGTCTGTTTCGTATTTTGGCTCCCATCCGCCCGGCTGCGGCTCTCTGACCACCTCACAAGCCCACCTACAAAAATGGTAACGGCAATCAGACAAATCAATTCCAATTTTATAATATTGGTCAAGCGATTTTTCTTTTTTTTCATGCATCCTGCCTCCTTCTGTCATTGTGCTATCCGCAGTATAACAGATTTCGAAGCAATTTTCCATCGGTTGTTGCTTCCTTTCCTTCCGGTATTATCCATGCTGTTGAGGCAGTGCGCGGATACTGCCCTGCCTCAGCTCAATCCCGGGAGCCCCTTTCTTCTCCACATAATCCCTTGTGATGGTCACGCGCCCGATTGTTTCGTCCTTGGGGATTTCATACATGATATCAAGCATAAATTCCTCAAGGATTGCGCGCAGCGCCCTCGCGCCCGTCTTTTTCAAAAGCGCGCGCTCCGCAATTACCGCAAGCGCTTCCGGCTCAAAATTAAGCTCCACCTCATCCATCGCAAAAAGCTTTTTGTATTGCCGGATAATCGCATTTTTAGGCTGGGTAAGAATGCGGACCAGCATATCACAGCTTAAATCCTCAAGCGTACAGACCACCGGCAGGCGACCCAAAAACTCGGGGATCATGCCAAATTCCCGCAAATCTTCCGCCGATGCATATTTTAAAATATTCTTTTCATTATCGTACTTATCCCTAAGGTCGCCGGAAAAACCGATTGTGGATGCCTTATTAAGCCTTTCCTTTATCACTTTCTCAAGCCCTGAAAATGCCCCGCCGCAGATAAAAAGGATATTTCTCGTGCTGATCGTTGTCATCGGCACCATGGCATTCTTGCTGGTTGCACCGACCGGCACTTCCACATCCGCGCCCTCCAAAAGTTTAAGAAGCCCCTGCTGGACAGCTTCCCCGCTCACATCGCGGCTGTTTGTATTGCGCTTTTTTGCAATCTTGTCGATCTCGTCAATAAAAACAATTCCCCTCTCCGCCCTCAAGACATCATTCTCCGCCGCAGCAAGCAGTTTTGAGAGGACACTCTCCACATCATCCCCGATATAGCCGGCTTCCGTAAGCGACGTAGCATCCGTGATTGCAAGCGGCACATCCAAAAGCTTTGCGAGTGTCTGAACCAGATATGTTTTCCCGCTCCCGGTCGGTCCAAGCATCAGGATATTGGATTTCTCGATTTCCACCCCGTCGGATGCATCGTCCTTTATTCTCTTATAATGATTGTACACTGCGACCGCAACTGCTTTTTTGGCCTGTTCCTGCCCGATCACATACTCGTCAAGCTGGGCTTTAATCCGGTGGGGTGCCGGCACCGCAGGAATTTGTCCTGCTGCCTCCGTCCCCTCGCCCTTCTCTTTCTTTTCCGCTTTCTCCTTAGCTCTCCTGCCTCCCATGGGCGGGATATTCCCCACAGGGGGCATACCGCCCGCAAACATGGTCGGATCCATTATGCCGCCAAAAAACGGGTAGTTTCCCCCGTCAATCAGGTTGATGGATTTTTGCAGACAATCCTGGCAGACGCGGATGCCCTGCGGCAACTGGATAAGTTTCCCCGCCACTTTTTCCGTCCTTCGGCACAGGTAGCAGTAATCCTGGTTTTTGTCGTTATTTTTGTCTTCCTCGCTCATAATAAGCCCCCCTTTTTTTCCGCCCCATTTCTTTTTTGCCCTGGGTCATATCTCATTCTAGTATGCATTTTTATTAATAAAACCCTTAAACAGGGTCAGGAACAATATCTTTACATCAAGACCGATCGACCAGTTTTCAATATAGTAAAGGTCATATTCAATCCGCTTTTTTATCGAGGTATCACCGCGGTATCCGTTGACCTGCGCCCAGCCGGAAAGCCCAGGGCGCACCTGATGTTTAATCATATAGCGCGGAACCTCCTCCCTGAATTTCTCCACAAAATACGGGCGCTCCGGGCGCGGTCCAATCAGGCTCATATCCCCCTTGATTATATTAATCAACTGCGGAAGCTCATCAAGACTTGTCCTGCGGATAAACCTCCCGATACCCGTCACGCGCGCATCGTTTGCCTTCGTCCACGCCTTTTTTTCCTTTGCCTCACTCTGAACCTGCATCGAGCGGAATTTGTACATCTTAAACTCCCTGTTGTGCAGCCCGACCCGAACCTGCGAAAAAATAATCGGTCCTTTCGAGGTGCACTTTATAATAATGGCTATAATAACCATGGGAATCAGGGAAACAAGCAGTGCGATGGATGCCAGTACCAGGTCGGACGCACGCTTTAACAGGCTGTTAAAAACATTGTTCAACGGCACATTGCGGATATTGATTGCAGGCAGCCCGTCAAGATCCTCCATAACTGCCACAGTCGGGATCACACTGCGGTAATCAGGGATAAATTTCGTGTGGACACCCGACTTTTCACATACCCCCACCAGGCGCTCAAGCTTATTGTACTCATTGATTCCAAGGGTCACGACAATCTCGTCAAAATCATTTCCCTGAAGAATATTCCCGAGCTCGTCGCAGTTTCCGATAACCACCGCCCTCTTGTACATTGTCCCGACTTCCATATTGTCATCGAGTATCCCGTGAATATGGTACCCCCATTGAGGATTCTGGCGGATGCGGTCGATGTAGGCTTCCGTCGTGCGGCTGTAACCTACAATCAGCACATGCTTCTGGTTAAAGCCCCTCTTTCTGACTGCCCGAAGGATACGGCCAAGGCAAAAGCGGAACCCGGCTCCGAAAATAAAGTTCAGCACTGCAAAAGTTACAAAGAGTCCGCGCGAAATATCATTCTCATGGATTGCATAGAGAACAGTTGCAAAGACGAGGAGGCCTAAGATATTGCCCTTAAAAAGATTCCAGTATTCAAGCCAACCGCGCCCCCCGCCACGCCTCGGCCGGTAAAGACCGCAGTTGGCGTAGATTACCAGATACGCCGGGACGAGGTAATACAGGTTCTGCGCATATTTTGCAAGTGAATAATAGCGCTCGTCCTGCGACAGTGCAAATACCGGAAACCGCGTCAGCACATGGAAACGCAGCCAGTAAGACAGCACAAAGGCGACAACGATCAGGATTCCGTCAATTATGATATGAAGCCGGTTTAACGACTTTTGATTGTCCTTTATCAAAACAGGTTCCCTTTCCCGGTAATTTCCGATTTTTTACATAAACCCCTGAACCAATTCCCAACACTTTAAGCATACATGATTTTTCCAAACAACACAACTAAAAAAATATTAAGAAATTTTAAAGAAAGCGTTTGAATTCGTTCACATTTCCATCACAATATTTTGGTACACTGGAAATGATTATAATCAAATTCCCGCAATATGCAAGCAAAATTTGTTTGATGCCATATATTTTGGGGTAGAAAGGAGCATTATTATGACGGGTGAGAACGAAAATGATTATCGCTTTGTGGCGGAGGAAGAGCACCGGGCAGGGAGTGGGCAGGCACAGAGTGCGGATACAACACTTCTTGCAGGATCATCCTGCGCTCCGGAAACAGGTGATACGGATTCAGGCCAAAATTCATGTAATACTGAAGACAGAATGGAGGATGTCACCAGCCCGGTAAGTGCCAGTGTTTCCGGGATAGAACTTTTTTCTAAGCGTGAAGCTTCGAAAACGGTGTTGGAAAACATGGCTGCTGACATTAAGGAACCTGCCACAGAACAGCCGTCAGAAATACCCACACCTTCAATAACAACCCCATCCGCCCGTATCGTCCGCCCGGAAACTGCGTACACATATGAAATCCCCGCCCCACAAAACGCAAACCAAAAGTCCAAAAAGAAAAGCCGTATCGGCTCCTTTTTGCGCCGCGGCATCGCCCTGCTGGCTGCCGCAGCTCTTTTTGGCGGGGTCGCCGCCGGGGCTTTTATCGGTTTTAACGAGTTGTACTACCGCTTAAACCCGTCAGCAAAACCGTCCTTATCAGATTCCCCGGACGGCAATGGTTCCGGCCGCACTCCCCTTTTATCCCACACGACCGTTGCCTCCGGCACATCCGTCGCAACGTCGGACGTTTCGGTTATCGTAAGGGAAGCCATGCCGTCCCTCGTGTCAATCTCATGTACATTCCGCAATACCACCAGTTTTTTCGGCTATCTGTATGAGGGGACTTCCGAGGGTGCCGGCTCCGGTATTATCGTAGGTAAAAACGACAAGGAACTTTTGATTGCCACAAACAACCATGTCGTGGATGATGCTGTCACGACAACCGTAACATTCCAGAACGGCAGTCAGGCTGACGGATTTGTGCGTGGCACGGAGGAAGCTTCTGACCTCGCTATTGTATCCGTACCGCTCTCCGAGCTCTCTGCGGAAACGCTTGCCGATATCGCGGTCGCAGAGCTTGGCGACTCGGACAAGGCGCAGGTCGGGCAGATGGTAATTGCAATCGGGAACGCATTAGGCTACGGGCAGACCACCACAGTTGGATACCTTAGCGCAAAGGAGCGCGAAATTACTGTTTCCGATTCAACCACAGGAAAATCGACCAAATACACAGCGCTCCAGGTGGATGCCGCCATCAATCCCGGCAACAGCGGGGGGGCGTTAATCAATACTGACGGCAAAGTTATCGGTATCAACTCCGCAAAGCTTTCGAGCACCAAGGTGGAGGGAATCGGTTATGCCATCCCGATCAACGATGCCATCGATATCTTAAAGGAACTTATGGATCGCGAAATCCTTACGGAGGAAGAACAGGGATACCTCGGTGTCTATCTTTCCGACCAGGAAATCACGGAGGAAATTTCAAGGCTCTACGGCTTCCCGCGCGGTGTGTTTATCGCCGATGTTGTAAAGGGGGGCGCGGCAGATAAAGCCGGTATCGTTTCCGGCGATATTATTACTGCAATCAACGGTTCCGCCGTTACAGCCAGGACACAATTGCAGGAAAAAGTCAAAGCACACAGAAGCGGCACGGAAATCACCGTTACCCTCGCGCGCCTTGAAAACGGGCAGTACAGGGAGCGCGATGTTACGGTTCTTTTGGGGAGCAAGGCGGATTTTGAATAACATGCACAAACCACAGGGTTACGGGAGAAACGGCAATCCTGATAAAGAGGGGGCAGCAAGACATGCAGTCATATTGGGAGGCAGTGGAATATATCGACCATATAGGAAAGTACGGCCAACACCCGGGTATCGAAAATGCGACAAAGCTTCTGGCGGCGCTTAACCACCCGGAGCAGGGACTTAAAATTATCCATGTGGCGGGAACGAACGGTAAGGGGTCGGTCTGCGCATTCCTTGCGGATATGCTTACGGCACAGGGATACCGAACCGGGCTTTTTATCTCGCCCCATCTGGTTGATCTTCGCGAACGTATCCAAATAGACCGTGAAATGATAGGGATGGAAAATTTTTACAATTATTTCCTAACTGTAAAAAAGGCGGTAGAACAGCTTGAGCAGCAGGGTTATTCCGACATTACCTATTTTGATTACCTATTAATGATTGCACTTTGCTGGTACAAAGATCGGGCGGTGGATTATGTCGTGGTTGAAACCGGACTTGGCGGGCGGTTAGACTCCACAAACGCCCTTAAAAATCCAATGCTTTGTATTATCACTTCCATCAGCCTTGACCATACCGAACTGCTCGGGGACACCATTTCTAAGATTGCGGCTGAAAAGGCGGGGATTATCAAACAGGGTGTCCCGCTGATTTACTGTGCCGACGAGCCGGATGTCCGCAGTGTGATTGCACAGACAGCAAAAGAGATGGGGGCACCATGTATTGGAATTGGGAGAAATCACTGCAAACGGCTGATGATGGAAGATGCGGACAACATAAAAACTCCCGCAAGGCTTAGCTTTTCTTTCAGCCTGCCCCAAAAGGACTGCCTTCCCCTGATCCCCCCGGGCAGCCCTTTTACAGACACTTTTCGGGATGGCATCCACGAAATAGTAACCGTAAACAGTCCCGCCTCCTACCAGGCAGAAAACGCGGCAATCGCCTATACTGCCGCCCTGTGGATAGCCCTGCTTTCCCCGCGTCCCAATAAAGAAACAGAGCAAACAAAGACGGAGGATATGGATTTGCGCGCCACAATAAAAGATGCACTCGCAAACTCCGTCTGGGAAGGTCGTTTTGAACAGATTCTACCAAATTGTTATCTGGATGGGGCACACAATGCCGATGGTATCCGTATGCTGCTCGCCTCACTAAGCCCGATTGCTGCGGGCAAAAAAGTCACTCTGCTTTTTACCGCGGTAAAAGAAAAGGATACGGACGAAATGATAAGGGAACTTTGTGAAAGCGGTCTTTTCTGCCGCTATCTGGTAACGACCGTGGAAGGTGCCCGCGCCATAGCGCCCGAACAGTTAAAGGAAACTTTCTTGAGATATACGGATGCACCCGTCATATCCTACACGACACCGAAAGAAGCTTTTCTTCGCGGACTGCAAGATATGAAGGTGGATATAGAAAGCCCTGCAACAGACAGGGCAGTAAATACAGCGGATTCTATTTTACTCTGTACAGGCTCGCTCTACCTGGTTGGAATAATCAAGGAATTTCTGCTTAAAAAAAATTAATATAGGACAGCTTTTCCTTTCTATTTGAGCCGCCCAAAACGACATGGGGGGATTAAAATGGCATAGCGAAATTGCCATTTTAATCCCCCCATCCTACAATTATACCTTCCCAACCTGGTACAGCGACGCATACAGTCCGCCCTTTTCCATAAGCTGCGCATGTGTGCCTTTTTCACAGATTCCGTTTTCCGTCAGCACCAGGATCTCTTTCGCGTTGCGTATCGTAGTCAGCCGATGTGCGATCACAAAGGTCGTTCTCCCCGCCGCAAGTTTTTCCAGGGACTCCTGCACCACCTTCTCACTCTCATTATCAAGCGCGGATGTTGCCTCGTCAAAAATCAGGATTGGGGGATTTTTTAAGAAGACCCGGGCAATGCTAAGCCTCTGTTTTTGACCGCCTGAGAGTTTTACGCCCCGCTGGCCGATGTAAGTTTCGTAACCGTCCGGCAGCCCCATAATAAATTCATGTGCATTTGCACTTTTTGCCGCAGCCTCGATCTCCTCCCTCGTTGCATCAAGCTTTCCATAGCGGATATTATCCGCCACCGTACCGGCAAACAAATAAACATCCTGCTGCACAATCCCGATATTGCGGCGCAGCGAGCGAAGAGTTACATCGCGCACATCAATGCCGTCTATGGATACGCTCCCCTCTGAAACCTCATAGAAACGCGGAATCAGACTGCAAAGCGTTGTCTTTCCCACACCGGACGAACCCACAAGCGCCACATAACCGCCCGCCGGGACTAAAAGGCTGATATGTTCAAATACATCCTCCCTCGTCCCCTCATAGCGGAATGCCACATTTTCAAATCTTATATCCCCCTTCACACAGGAAAGTTCCATGGCATCCTCACGATCCTTGATATCCGGTTCAATTTCAAGGATATCCATAAAACGTGAAAATCCCGTCACGCCATTCTGGAACTGTTCAGTAAAATTAATCAGTTTGTTTACCGGTTCAATAATATTATTTACGTACAATAAAAAGGTCAGCAGATCACTTACCTGAAGCCCATTTCCCGCAATCAGGAGCCCGCCGCCAACAATAACCACAACATTAATCATACTTGTGAAAAAGGAAAGCCCCGAATGGAATGTTGCCATCTGCCAGTAAGCGTGGCTTTTACTCTTTACAAACTCCCCGTTCCCCTCCCTGAATTTCTGTTTCTCGCACTCCTCATTTGCAAAAGATTTCACGACGCGGATACCGGAGAGATTATCCTCAATCTGCGCGTTAATCTGCGCAATATTTTCCCTGTTTTTGCGGAATGCCCGGTTCATGCGCCCCTTCATAATATAGGCAAAAACAAACATCAGCGGGATCACCGCAAACAAAAGCAGCGTCAATTTAAAGTTGACGGACAATAGAATTATAAACGCGCCAACAAACTTGATAATGGAGATTACAATATCCTCAGGTCCGTGGTGACATAATTCCGTTATCTCAAACAAGTCATTTGTCACGCGCGTCATCAACTGTCCAACTTTCTGGTTGTCATAAAAATTAAAGGACAGCTTCTGGTAATGGTCAAAAATATCATTGCGCATATCATATTCCATCTTTGCTCCCATGATATGCCCCTGGTAATTGATAAAAAAATTGCAGAAAAATTGCAGGATGGCCAGCAAAACCATCACTGCAGCAAGCTTTGCAATCTCCCCTATAGCTTCGTTAATCCCGTTATTGACCAGCACAGTATTCGTAATATAGCGCACAATCATTGGCAGAATCAGCGAAATCGCCGCCACCGCAAAAGCGCAGAGCATATCTGCAAAGAACACATTCCGATAAGGTTTATAATAGGATAAAAACTTTTTCGCCCTTGGATTCATTTGTTATACCTCGTTTTCTTTCACTTCTTTCCGGATATCCTGATTATAGCATACTCTTCCTATAAAAGGAAGGACAAAATATATTCTGCCCGCCCACACACTTTTCCACCTCGACATATTATACCAAAAAATTATCCTCCCGCCAAAATATGATTATTTTTTGCAAAAATCACAGAAAAAAATCATATATATTTTTATCCATTTATGATAAACTTAGTATGTAGCCACTGACGACGGGTTTTTCCATATCTTGGTCTGAATATCGGAAAAACCCGCTGCCTAAAAACTTCAATTATAAAAGAAAGGACTTGATTACCATGAATTATCTAAAGAAAAGACTTTCCACATTTGGAATGCTTTTGCTGCTTCTAATCCCGGTACTTTCCAATATAACACCGAGGGAGTGGCAGGAGTCGGAGATTTCAATCTACTCCATTACTGACCCATCAAAAGACAATTCAATTTTAGATGACGACCTGGAAATAATAGATTAATATACCCCACTATAATTAAATCCAGGGCTGTCACATTAATATACTATGTAATATTTAATGTGACAACCCCTATTTTTTACCATTTGTCATTATTAATTACCAAATCTTTCTTTTAACGCTTTCTCCAATATTCTGCTATCCTTATCAACATTACACCAGTCACTCAGAAAATACGCTTGATATAGCTGCTTCTTTCTATTTTCAATATCACTCCCCAGCTTTTCGGCAACATCAAATTTAGTTGAGTAAAGCCTGTGTAATCCCAAAATTTTACCGTAAATCAATTTTTCCCGGATCAGCCCATTTGCATACCTCTCCGCTTCTTCAAGGCGATCCACCCGCTCCAGATACTGACACAAATTTATTGCGCATAAATATATATTTTTATTATGGAAATTCCTTGCCTCCACTGTCGCATCATAGGTGCGCATCATCCGCTCCATCAACTCAACCGCTTCCATAATCCTCCCATCCTTTCTCAGTATTATGCAAATCTGATTAAACAGATACATTTCATTTCTAAATGGCACTCTCCGGTATCTCTCCCCGCCTTCCTCCACATTCTCCAGATGATAGGTCATCTCAAGCAGCTCCCTTGCATTTTCAAGAGCTTCCTCCGTGCCGATTTTGCCCGCCCTAAGCGCTTCCATATTTTTTAAGCCGAGGACTAGCTGCTGATTACATTTTTCATTCATGTCCACGGATCTCTCAAGCAGATATAACTCGTGTCCCGCCTCCTCGTACTGTCCCCTGGCCAGATGTCTTTCAATATCCCGATCCAGTTCAAGCACGCAGAACTCGTCGGTAAGCAGGTTCCCGTTATAACGTGTACAGTCAATTCCAAGTTTTTCCATAATCCTGTAAAACTTTTTTCTGCCGGAATTCTCCTTGCCGGTTTCAATGCGGGAAATACTTGCACAATATTGATAGATCCCCTCCGCCAACTCCTGCTGTGTCATCTTCTTCCATTTGCGCTCTGCGGCAATCAACCTCCCCTCGACAAAATACTGGCGCATCCGGCAGGTATAGTACAATTTATTAAGGCATTGGATGGATAAATCGGAATCCTGGAATATATTTAAAAAATTTTCCTTCTGCTTTTTGTACCACTCCGCCTTACCCGTATCCCCAAGCCGTTCACAGGCAGCTACTATCTGTTCCAGCAGTGGCATTACACAGACAAGCATACCACATTCCCTGTTCAGTCCGATAATTTTTTCATGCATCTTCACGCATGCAGCACAATCCCCTCCTGCCAGCAAAAGACATCCAAGCAGTATCCCTGTTTTGGCAAGATACTGCGCGCGCAGTACCGCATCCTGCATGTTCCTTTCCAGATAGCGGTACAATGCAAAAAGCAGTTCCCTTTGCTCCTGTGCCTCCCCATAGTGCTGCTTTATATGCAGGTAGAGCAGTATATTTTCTATTTCAAACATTGCCAGAAACTTCTCCCCCGCATCAAGATGTTCAATAAATTTATGACTACACAAATCTTTTATCTTCATTGTGCGGGAAATCGCGGATTCCAGATAAGACAGGGAAGCGTCCAATTTCTTCAATCTTTCCTGCCCTACAGCACCGCCGCATACGGATATCCCCGCAAGCCCTTCTTTATCCTTAAAATCCTTTTCATACTCTTCAAGAATTAGAATTCCCTTTATTTTTTCCTCGTACATAAGCAAGATTTTATCCACCCCATCCGTCCCATCTTTGCCCTGTTTCTTTTTGGGTGGGTTCTCCCTGCGGTAGCGTGCAAATTTCTGTTCCGCTTCCTTTAACAATCCCAGGCGCAGGGCTTCCTCAATTTCATTGCGAGCCATAAATCTTTTGTACTCCTCCATTGTCAGGATATAAGTCAGCCGTTCCGCGGATTTTCCCAGGCGTTCGAGAAGTGCGGCAAACAGGATTACATCAGCCGAGCTTTCCCCTTTTTCAATCAGGGCCAATTCGGATTCCGAACAAAGTCCGTCGCAAAGTTTGTTTCTGGTTATTCCTGCTTTCTCGCATAAAATCCCAATCTGTATCCCAACCTTTTCCAGTTTCAATATTCATCCTCCTGCCTGCATATACGTTTTTCCAGTTATTTCCTTATTCTTTTATTTTTCTCTATTATAGCACAGATATTTTTATTTTTCCACATATTATTACAAACTTATCTATTGATGTGGCTAAATCAATACAGCTTTTGACACAAGGGAGAAATTCTTACAGAAACTCAGAATAAGTAAGAGTGGCTTACAAAACAGATACAGGAATATTTTTACATATATTTACATATAATACTGAAATATACAAGAAAAGGAGCTGCCACAAACCGGATGCTTTGTGGCAGCTCCTTTTCTTTTTCTATTACCTTGCCAATTTTTTTGACATTTCAAACAAATATGGATCAAGCGTCTTCTTCATGCTCAGCGCTTCCTCGATATCAAAATCCACGTATTCCCCGTGCTTATACGCCACAACACGGTTGCTCCCGCCCGCCACCAAGATATCAACTGCCTTCGCGCCCATTGCCGAGGCATAGACTCTGTCCTTGCAGGTCGGGCTGCCGCCGCGCTGGATATGCCCGATCACGGTCGCCCGCGTTTCCATACCGGTCGCCGCCTCAATGCGCTTTGCCATCCCGTAGGAATCGCCGATACCCTCCGCGTTAATAATAATATGGTGGGTCTTGCCAACCTTTTTCTTGACGCGTATATTTTCAATAATCTTGCTCTCGTCGCGGTCGTAGCATTCCACAGTCAGTATATCCTCCGCTCCGTTCGCAATACCGCACCAAAGCGCAATATACCCCGCATTCCTGCCCATAACCTCGATAATACTGCAACGCTCATGCGATGTGGAAGTATCGCGCACCTTGTCGATCGCCTGCATCGCGGTATTAACCGCCGTATCAAATCCAATCGTGTACTCCGTGCAGGCGATATCAAGATCGATTGTGCCCGGCACGCCGACTGTGTTGACCCCCCTGGCTGCAAGCTGCCTTGCACCCTGGAAAGAACCATCACCGCCGATCACAACAAGACCATCAATGCCGTGTTTGCGGCAGATATCCGCCCCCTTATCCTGGCCGTTCGCCGTCATAAATTCCGGGCAGCGCGCCGTGTAGAGGATCGTGCCGCCGCGCTGGATAATATCAGCCACGCTGCGCGCGTTCATGTCCACTATATCTTCCTCGAGTAAACCGGTATAGCCCCTGCGGATGCCCTTTACCTTCAACCCGCTCGCAATCGCCGTGCGCACCACCGCGCGGATGGCAGCGTTCATGCCTGGCGCGTCCCCGCCGCTCGTAAGAACGCCGATTGTCTTAACCTGCTTTTTGTCTGCTGCTTTTGCCTTCGCCATAATTTACCTCATTTCCGAATGATCCCATTCTCGTTTTCTATCCTTTGCACCACCCCCATCCTGTATTAAGGTGCGGCACATTTCATTCATTGGTATCCATTTTAGTATAAGTTTCAGCGTTTTTCAATACTCTTTTCCGTAACCTTCACATTCTCCTGTCCGAACTTTTCATAAAGTTTCTGTAAACTATCGCTGTTTATACTAATATTTCTGCTTTTTGGCAGCTTTTTTACGGCTTTTTCCTGCGATAGATAGATACAAACCGTATCATTCCCGTCAAATTCACCCAATAAAGAATATAAATTTTGTTCATTTTCAACAAAACTGTTCTTATTAAAGAATTGTATCCAAACTTCCCGCGGAACCGCCGAAAACGGGATCACTTCCTGACAGATCAGTTTGGCTTGTTTATCCTCCTCCACAGCCACCTTGCCACGGATATAGATTTTATCATCTACATTCAGCAGCAATTTATACTTCTCATAATCTCTCGGAAAAACAATGACCTCGACGGCACCCACCATATCCTCCAGGGTCAAAAATGCCATCAGCGTATTGTTCCTCGTTGTTTTTAACGTCCTTGCGGTAATCATCCCGCCAATAAGCTCAATACTGCCGTCTAACACCTTACATGCCCCCGCCTCCTCATCCACCAGGAAATCAAGTGTTGTTTTCGTTACATTCTTGCGCATTGCCGCCTCGTAAACCTCCAGCGGATGCCCGCTGATATATATGCCGAGAACCTCCTTCTCAAACGCTAGAAGTTCCTCCTTCGAATATTCGCCAACCTCCGGGAACTGGTTGTCATACGCCTGCTTCTGCTCGGGCGCAATGATATCGAACAGGCTTATCTGCCCGGTAACGGATTCCTTTTTCTCCTCCGCCACCGTGTCAAGCACTGTTGCGTAAACATACATTTTCTGCTTGCGCGTCCCGCTAAGCGTATCGAGCGCACCGGACTTAATCAGGTTCTCAAGCGTCCTCTTATTGATTTCTTTGTTGGTCAGGCGCGCCGCTAAATCCTTGATGCCCTTATAATTCCCCCCGCGTCCTCGCTCCTTTACCACCTCGTCAATCACCGGCCGCCCAAGTCCCTTGATTGCGGTCAGACCATAGCGGATCGCGCCGCCATCCACGGAGAAAGATGCCTCCCCCACATTGATATCCGGGGGCAGGATGGATATGCCAAGCTGTCTGCAATGGAAGATATACTGTGCTACCTTGCCCGGGTTATCGATTACGGAAGTCATAAGCGCCGCCATAAATTCCACCGGGTAATAGCACTTTAAAAAAGCTGTCTGGTACGCCACAACCGCATATGCCGCAGCGTGTGATTTGTTGAACGCGTACTTCGCAAAGTCCGTCATCTCATCAAAAATATGGTTTGCGACCTGCTCCGGGATGCCTTTTGCAATACAGCCCGGCACATGCTCCTCCTCATTGCCGTAGACGAAATTCTTCCTCTCCTTCGCCATAACGGATTCCTTTTTCTTTGACATTGCGCGGCGCACCAGGTCGCTGCGCCCGTAACTGTAACCAGCAAGGTCGCGCACAATCTGCATAACCTGCTCCTGATAAACAATACAGCCGTAAGTCGGTTTCAGGATCGGCTCTAGTTCCTTGCATTCATACTCGATGGAAGATGGGTCATTCTTGCCCTTAATATATTTCGGGATAAAATCCATCGGTCCCGGACGGTAGAGGGAGATCCCCGCAATCACATCCTCGATATTGTGCGGCTTTAACTCCTTCATAAAGTTTTTCATCCCGGCACTTTCTAACTGGAATACGCCCTCGGTATGCCCTGACCCCAAAAGCTCATATACCTTAGAATCCGCATAGTCAATCCGATCCATATCGAGCACCCCGTCCACAAAGCCCGGAAACTGCCCCTCCTCCTTTTTGCCGTTTTGCCCGTCATACTCTTTCTTAATCAGGCGCACTGCATCCTGGATTACGGTTAAGGTGCGCAGACCCAAAAAGTCCATTTTTAAAAGCCCGAGCTCCTCCAACGTCGTCATTGTAAACTGCGTCGTGATGGTATCCTCCGACGCGCGGGAGAGAGGCACATAATCATCTGCCGGGGCATTACTGATAAGGACTCCCGCCGCGTGCATCGAACTGTGGCGCGCAAGCCCTTCCAGACGTTTTGACATGTCCACCAGATATTTAACCTGCTCGTCCGTGCGGTACGCCGAGGCTAAATCGGGATTCATCATAAGGGCTTTGTCGAGTGTGATATTTAATTCGTTTGGCACCATCTTCGCGATTGCATCGCACTGCGCATACGGCATATCAAGCGCACGCCCTACATCCCGCAGCACACCCCTGGCCGCCATTGTACCGAATGTGACAATCTGGACAACGCGGTCTTTTCCATATTTTTCCACAACATAATCGATAACCTCCTGCCTGCGCTCATAACAGAAATCGATATCGATATCGGGCATGGTCAGCCGCTCCGGGTTTAAGAAGCGCTCAAAAAGCAGATTGTATTTAATCGGGTCTATATTCGTAATCCCAAGACAGTAGGCGACAATACTGCCCGCGCCGCTGCCGCGCCCAGGCCCCACCGCAATCCCGTTTTCCTTCGCGTAGCGTATAAAATCCCAGACAATCAGGAAATAATCCACAAAACCCATATCGTGGATAACATTCATCTCATATTCCAGGCGTTCCTCAAGTTCCTCCACATGCCCATAGCGGCGGGAAAGTCCCTCCCTGCACAGCTTCTGCATATATTCCCATGCCGTGTAGCCCGATGGCACATCGAATTTCGGCAGTTTATAATGCCCGAATTCAATCTGGACCTCACACCGGGATGCAATTTTATGCGTGTTTTCAATTGCTTCCGGCGCATAGGGAAACAGCTCCCTCATCTCCTCCTCGGATTTCAGGTAATACTGCCCACCCTCGTATCGCATGCGGTTCTCATCCGTCACCTTCTTCTGCGTCTGGATGCACAGAAGAATATCGTGTGCCTTCTGATCCTCCGCAAGCACATAGTGGATGTCATTAGTTGCGACTAACTCAAGACCCGTTTCCTCATGCATGCGCAAAAGTCCCTGGTTTACAATTTTCTGTTCCGGTATACCATGATCTTGCAATTCAAGATAAAAATGGTCTTTTCCAAAAATTTCGGACAGGGTAAGTGCCGATTTCTTCGCCTCCTCGTAAAACCCTTTGCGAAGCAGGCTTGGCACCTCCCCCGCCAGGCAGGCGGAGAGCGCGATCACTCCCTCATGGTATTCCATAAGCACCTCATGGTCCACGCGCGGCTTATAGTAAAAGCCCTCAGTAAAGCCCCTTGAAACAATCTTCATCAGATTGGAGTACCCTTTGTTGTTCTCGGCGAGAAGCACAAGATGATGGTAGCGCCCGTCCGTCACTCCCCCCTCCTTGTCAAAGCGCGAACCCGGCGCAGTGTAAACCTCGCATCCCAGAATCGGACGGATTCCCACATCCTTGCAGGCACGGTAAAAATCAATCGCGCCGTACATAACACCATGGTCCGTGATCGCGATGCTGTCCATTCCAAGTTCCTTCGCGCGCGCCACCAGTTCCTTGATGCGCCCCAGACCATCAAGCAGGCTGAATTCCGTATGTACGTGTAAATGTGTAAATGCCATGGGTACCTCCCGTTATTACTTTTTCCCGTTTTTTTCCGTCAGGGATCTGTTATCCCCAGATTTTCCGCGCATTTTTTTAGGCGCTGTCAGCGCAAAACTTGCATCCAGCAAATCCAGTATCATATCCTTTTTTACCGTCCGGTCAAGTAGTACCGAAATCCATTTTGTTTTGTTCATATGGTAAGCCGGGTAAAACCCATCCATCCCGCGCAGCATAGTGCCCATATCCGGATCACATTTGATATTGAGCACATCCACCACTCCCTCCCCGGAAAGCCCCATGCGGGCGCGCTCCACTTTCATAACAAGCGCGTACCATTTCCGGTTATCATTATGGCGCAGCACTGCTGCGTCCGGGGTATCCGCCCAGAGGTATTCAGCCTCCGAATGATATTTCTCCTTTCCGTAGGCAAGGATTTCTGCCCTCAAATCCATTTCCGCCATAAAGCCTAATTTCCTTCCTCCTCACTGCCCTCACATTTCAAAGCCCTTAATATATCCTTCCGGTCCGGCGCAATGCGGCAGCTCTCACATGCCTTCTGGATGGTCTTGTTGTGCGTCCATGCAGGCAGGCGGCTCTCTGTCAGATACGGCAGGGTCTCATCAAAATGCTTTGCAAGTGCGGTCGCAAAATACCAGGCAGCCATCATGTTCACATAATACTCCTCCGATTTAACAGCCGCCACAAGCGAAAGATATTCGGGCTTGAAATTCTCGCCTAAGTAGTAGCGCATCAACATCCCTATCCCAAAGCGCACCGTGTAAGTTTTCCCCGATGCCATCCACTCTTTAATCTTTGGCAGAAGTTCCTCCTTATGCTTTGCAAAAACCTTTGGTGCCCACATATCACAGGTCGCCCAGTTGTCAATATAAGGCAGGAAACGCTCCACCTCCCGCAGGCATTCCCCATAGTCCCTAATCTGTTCTACCACGAAAGTATGCACATTATTTTCATCGTAGTAGCGGTGCGGGAGTTCACTTAAAAACTCCCCCACCAGCGAATGAGCCGCAATCTTTTTTGCATATTTGCGCAGCTCCGGTACACGCACGCCAATAATTGTTTCTTTGTCCACATTCGGAATCAGCTTCGCATGGAAATCGCGGTAAGCCTCATCCTGCATCTCAAATAAACGTGTCCTTATTTCATCCGTAAAGTGATACATAATTCCCTTCTTTCCGCCGCCTCCGCGGCTCTGTCCAGTTTTTCCCTAGTTGCGGTTCCCTTTGCAGCCTCTTGTATACCTTTACGTACCTGTAGCCTTTCCTTTGGGTATATGGCAGGACTTACACAAAACAAACTTAAAAATTTCCCGGTTCCCCTGTAAAAGCGGGCAAAATCTATATCTTTTCACCCGTAGCGCGCGCGCTCCCCGCCAATATATTTCGGTCTGGTCCGCGCCGCCACCACAAAAGCCTTACCGATTCTTTCCACGGAAAGGCGCACCGGCACGGCAACGCGCTTTAAATGCATGCCGATCAGGGTATTTCCAATATCGAGTCCCGCATCCGCGCGAATCTCCTCGACAACAACCGGGTTTATAAAACTGTGGTATGCCGCCGTGGCAAATGAGCCACCCGCCTTTTTATGCGGTACCACATTGACAATTTCCGCGCCGGGCACTGCTTCCCGCTCCACCACAATGGCGCGGTTTAAATGTTCGCAGCACTGCGCTGCCAGATACACGCCGCACTCTGAAAGCGCCTTTGCGATACCGGCATAGAGTTCTCCCGCTGCATCTGTGTCCGAATTTGTCCCGATCACACTGCCGACCACCTCGCTTGTCGAGCAGCCCACCACCATAATCTGCCCCGCTTTAAGCCCAGCGGTGCTGCACAGCTCCTTTGCCGCACGGTACGCTTCCTCCATCAGTCCTTCCATGTTTGTTCCTCCCTTCCTCTAAAAAACTCATAAACCTGGTTCGCCACACGGCGGTTAAACTCCGGTAGCTGCGCGAGTTCCTCCGGTGTCGCAAGCTTTAGCTCCTCCAGGGACTGGTACTTTTTCATCAGCGCCCTGCGCCGCACCGCACCGATACCCGGGATATCATCGAGCACCGAATGCACCTGCGCCTTGCCGCGCAGCGAGCGGTGGAACTCAATGGCAAAGCGGTGGGTTTCGTCCTGGATGCGCGTAATCAGCTTGAACGCCTCACTGCCCGGATCGATGGGTATTTCCTCATTATTATAGTACAGCCCCCTCGTCCTGTGATGGTCATCCTTTACCATACCGCAGACCTTCACCCTGTCAACGCCAAGTTCAGATAACACTTCCAGGCAGACATTGACCTGCCCGCGCCCCCCGTCCATAAGAATCAGGTCCGGGAGACGGCTAAAACTGTCCTCCTGCCCTTCTGTGCTTTTCCCGGCGTGCAGAAAGCGCCTGGTGAGCACCTCCCGCATACTGGCATAATCATCCGGCCCCGCCACCGTGCGTATCCTGAATTTGCGGTAGTCATTCTTTTTCGGGCGGCCATTCTCGTAGACCACCATCGAGCCGACCGATTCAAAACCGCTGGTATTTGAAATATCGTAGGACTCAATACGGCAAATACCCGCCATCCCAAGCCAGTCTGCAATCTGCCTAACCGCCCCCGTGGTGCGTGCTTCCTCCCGCTTGATTTTCTCCGCATCCTGCTGCAGCACAAGCGAAGCGTTCTTGTATGCCAGCTCGATCATGCGCTCCTTTTCGCCGCGCTGTGGAACCAGAATTTTCACCCTCCCGCCGCGCTTTTTTGACAGCCAGTCCCCAATGAGCTGCCCATCCTCCTCATTTAGCGCCTCGCCAAGCAGCAGTTCCCTCGGTATATAGGGTGTCCCCGCATAGTATTGTTTGATAAAATCCGCCATAATATCCGCGCGCTCCTCATGCTGCACACCGGTCAGATAAAAATGTTCCCGCCCGAGCATCTTGCCATCGCGGATAAAAAACACCTGTACAACCGCCTCGTCACCCGCTGTTGCAAAGGCTATAATATCGCGGTTGCTGCCCTCCGTATCGCTCACCTTCTGCTGCTGAGAAAGCTTGTTGACACTGTTTAAAAGGTCGCGGTATTCCGCCGCTTTCTCAAATTCAAGGTTTTCTGATGCCTCCTGCATTGCAGCGGACAGCTTCTTTGTAAGGATACCGTAATTGCCGCCCAAAAATTCCAGGATCTCATCAATATTTTTCCGGTATTCCTCCACTGTGACACCACCCTGGCACGGAGCCTTGCACTGCCCGATATGATGGTAAAGGCAGGGGCGGTCTGCCTCCTTCTTTCCGGTCAACTGCTTGTTGCAGTTGCGGTACTGGTAGGTCTTGCGCAGAAGCTCTAACGTTTCTTTTACCGCATAGGCGTTTGTAAACGGTCCGAAATATTTTGACTTATCCTTTTTCTGCCTGCGCGCATAGAGAACGCGCGGAAACGGTTCGTCCACCGTCACGCGGATATACGGATAACTTTTATCATCCTTTAACATTGTGTTGTATTTCGGGCGGTGCTCCTTAATCAGGTTGCACTCTAACACGAGCGCCTCCATCTCCGAATCCACAACAATATACTCAAAGTATGCGATGTTTGCCACCATCTGCTGGATTTTCGGGGATTTCCCGCGGCTGCTCTGAAAATACTGGCGCACCCGGTTTTTCAGGCTGATCGCCTTGCCCACATAGATAATCGCGTCATGCGCGTCATGCATAATATATACGCCGGGTTTCGCCGGCAATTTTTTTAATTCCTCTTCCAGGTCAAACATAAATCTTCCTCCTTTGGTTCCCACTAGTCCGATCCTTATCCTGCCCCCAAAGTTTGTGCCCGCACCGGGTTTATAACACAACACATAAACTGCCATGTCCACGCGCATATAAAACCGGCAGGCAAAGCACAGCATCTACACTGCTTTTGCCTGCCGGCTTCTCTGCCGATTCCATTTTATCACAATTTCTCTTCCGCCGCAACGTCGGAAATGATTTCCGGATCGTTTTCTTCCTCCGTATCCTTCCTTTTCGCTTCCCTGAAGATTTCCATAAATTCCTTCCCGCTGATCGTTTCCTTCTCGATCAGGTGGGCAGCTAGTCTGTCAAGCGGGTCCCGGTTCTCGCCAAGCAGCGAAAACGCCCGCTCATATGCCCTGTCAAGAATCTCCATCACCTCATGGTCGATCTCCGCCGCCGTCTCGTCCGCACAATTTAGGACCGGCCTGCCGTCAAGATACCGGTTTTCCACCGATTCAAGCCCCATCATACCAAACTTCTTTGACATACCATACTGCGTGACCATCGCGCGCGCGATGGAGGTCGCCCTCTCGATATCGTTTGACGCGCCGGTTGTCACAGAACCGAACACCAGTTCTTCCGCGGCACGCCCCGCAAGCAGCATGGTGAGCCTTGCCATAAGCTCCTCCTTGCTCATCAGGTACTTTTCTTCCTCCGGCACCTGCATCACATAACCCAGTGTCCCCATTGTGCGCGGCACAATCGTAATCTTCTGGACAGGCTCCGCCTTCTTTTCAACCGCCGTAACTAAGGCGTGGCCGATCTCGTGGTAAGCTACAATCTTTTTCTCCTCAGCGCCCAGAATGCGGTCTTTTTTCTCCTTGCCCGCCACCACAACCTCGACGGATTCAAAAAGATCCTCCTGGGTTACAACCGTCCTTCCCTCCTTGACGGCAAGAATCGCCGCCTCGTTAATCATATTTGCAAGGTCGGAACCAACCACCCCGGATGTCGCAAGGGCGATAGCTTCAAGGTCAACTGAATCGTGCATCAGCACGTTTTTCGCATGAACTTTTAGGATTTCAAGTCTTCCCTTCAAATCCGGTTTATCCACGATTATGCGCCTGTCAAAACGCCCCGGGCGCAAAAGTGCTTTGTCGAGCACCTCCGGCCGGTTGGTTGCCGCCAAAATCACAATCCCCTTTGAGGTATCAAAACCATCCATCTCCGAGAGAAGCTGGTTTAGGGTCTGCTCGCGCTCGTCATTCCCATAATGGGAATCACGGCTCTTTCCGATGGCATCAATCTCGTCGATAAACACAATGCACGGTGCCTGGCTCTGCGCCTGTTTAAACAGGTCGCGGACGCGCGAAGCGCCAACGCCGACAAACATCTCCACAAAATCCGAGCCGGAAAGCGAGAAGAACGGCACCTTGGCTTCGCCCGCCACCGCTTTTGCAAGCAGGGTCTTTCCGGTTCCAGGCGGTCCTACTAAAAGTGCACCCTTAGGCAGCTTGGCACCGATGCGCGTATATTTGCCAGGGTTGTGCAGAAAATCCACAAGCTCCGTAACGGATTCTTTCGCCTCATCCTGCCCTGCAACATCCTTGAAGGTGACACCCGTCTCCTTCTCCACATAGACCTTCGCATTGCTTTTCCCGACACTCCCCATCATGCCGCCGTTCTTTGTCAGCATCCGGAACAGCAAAATCATCACGACATAGATCAGCACAAACGGCAGCACATAGGAAAGGATGATATCAAGGATCGTAACGGTCTTATCCGTGTATGTGGCAGCATATTTAATCCCCGCCTCCTCACAGCGCTGCTGCAATCCCGTATCATACGGAAAATATCCGGTATAGTATGTGATTCCCACACCATATTCCACCCCCCCGCTCACCGGAGTGAGCACAATGCGTTCCTTATCCGGCTGCACCTCGATGGCGGAGAGTTTTCCCTGCTCCAGAAGATCTATAAATTCGCTGTAAGTAATTTCCTTTAGCGTACCTGCTTCCATCTGCTTTGACATATAAGTAAATGAAAACAACACGAACAGCGCTGCAACCAGACAGATAATCCAGCTAAAACGATTATTTCGCCTATGATTGTTGTCAGAGCCCCCTCCATTCTGATTCGGGTTATTTTGGTTGTTATTCTGATTCTCCATCGGGATCTCCTTAATTTTTTATTGGCTTGCAATTTCCAGTAATTTTTTCTTATCACGCATATTATAGTCATTCCTCTCCCATAAATCAAGCAGGTTCATGGCGAATTCACGTAAATTTCATTTTTATGCCCGCGCATACCGCGAGCCCGCCCGCGATACTGCTTCCATTCCATAATCCACAATGAATTTTTCCCCGAAACTGTGGCATGATAGACTATGTTTTTTTTGGAAACCACATTGTACAGTATCACTAAGCAGCATAAAAGTTTTTTGGAATATGTTGGTATGCAAATCTAGCACCCTTCGAGCGGGCGCGCCCACGGCAGGTAATCAAGGAGTATTTCCCTGCTCTCCTGCTGCACCAGATGACAGAGCGAAGGATAGTGGATACATACCTTTGTTTCCCTGTCCTTATTCCTCAATGCCCCGCGGATAAATCGGCAGTCCGGGTCATATACCACCCGCAGCCGGCGGTCATCAAGCAGGCTGCCTGCGTCCGTAAAGGCACATGAGAGCTTTAACAGATTCATATCATTCTCATATACTACAACCACGGCATCCTCCGGCAAAAGTTCAAGAAGGCTGCGTATCACATATCCCATGCCAAAACCATATACCAGATATTTTTTTGCCCCGGGATGAAGCCAGCTCCTTGCAAGTAAAAATGACTCCTGCGCCACATGATGGTTCGTGTGAAGATATATGGTTTTGCCCCATATGTCCGGCACCCCCGCTGTCATCTCGCCGCAGGAAGTAAATTCCACACAGTAACCCTGCTCCAAAAGCTGCTCCGGATAAAGATCCGCTTCCAAAAGCCTTAGCACCTGTCCGATACGCAATTCCCGCTCCTGGGCATCCCTCACAAAAAGAGCGGTGGAACGGCTGATCTTTCGCTTCATCGCGTCAAGGTTTTTCTGGTAGATTTCCTCGTCAAACGCGCAGAAATCCTCCCGCTCCACAATCAGTGTCTGTATATTGCACAAAAACCGTACCACCTGCAATTCAATCAGGTCGGCGAGCAGTATGTAATCCCTGCTTTTTTCAGCCTCCATAATACCGGAAAGCATCTCCGTTACCGACTCTACGGATACATGCTCAAAATACTGCACCCGCGCCAGTACCGCATCCGTCACCTCCCGGATACCCTCGGTGCTCTCCGCCACAAGTATCAGCGCTTTCTCATAATCACATTCCCTGAAATAGATAACAGCACAGGTAAGTTTTGCCAAAAGCCCCTTATTCTTATTAAAGATATTCATGATATGATCCGTCATATTCCCACTTCCTTGTCCGCGTTATAAGCCTTATTTCGCCGCCCCAAGAAAATCCGCATGGACGGCACGGTACTGCGCAGCGGCTTCCATTTCCCCCAGGCTCTCATAACATTCCACCAGCCTGCCCGCAGGAAGGCTTCCCGCCATCCTGATATTTAACTCCGGCTGCGCCTCATAAATAGCATTATAATACCAAAGCGCTGCTTCGTAAATATCTTTCTTTTGAAAATTCCCCCGAGTAAAATAATATTCACCGATTTCAAAACAGACCTCTGATGGGGCGTTCCCCGCTGCCAGAGCTTTTAGCGCATATTTAAATAAAAGCTCCATATCACTCAAAAGCCTGCCCGCGCGAACCAGAACACAGAGAGCCTGCCTTAAAAGCCCCTCATTAACAGTCCCCTCACACTGCGCCTCAAAAAACGGGATGGCGCGCAGGAAGGCTGCCTTATCCCCCGCAATCATCAATTCCCTCGCATACATTTCCGCAAGCCGCACGGAGAGCGCGCCGTCCCTTTGGTACGCCCGCTCAAAAGCTGCAAAATCCCTCCCCGCATGTACGGAAGTTGGCATATGTCTTATGCGGATATCCGTATCAAGAATAACCGGTGCAAGCCGCACCGCCTCGTGAAGCGGCTCCTCCCAGAAAAAATTGCGCAGCCTGCGGTAGAGTTTCGGGCGCAGCTCCTCGTCAAAATTGTAAGTAGTATTGCAGGAAAGCTGGTTGGTGTAAAGCATCTGGACAATCTCCACCCTATTGTCAAGTTCCCGTTTAAGCTTTAAAAATTTCTGCCGCTCCCCCTCCTCAATCACCTCGTCCGCATCTGCCACATAAATATATTCCATGGTCGCTTTAGAAAAAGAATAATTGCGCGCCGCCGAAAAATCATCCACCCACGCAAAATCATAAATTCTCTCCGTATATGCCGCGGCAATCTGTTTGGTGGCATCCCCCGAACCGGTATCCACAATAATTATTTCATCCGCAATCCCCGCAAGGCTATCTAGGCAGCGCGCCAGAACCTCCTCCTCATCCTTCACAATCATACAGACACTGATGCTTATCATATTCCTACCGCCTTTCCCCCTCAAAGGGCATTAACACAATCAACAAATAAAAACAGCCGGGGAAGGATTCCCCCTCCCCGGCTGTTTATTTAGAAGAAACTATTCCCGGATCCCCTTATGAATCATCAGTATGTGCTGTAAGGAATCTCCTCATCCACCACATACTCGTATGCGTAAGAATTTTTCTTTACTTTCAGCTTTAAGGACCCGCTGCAATCATCAAACGCACCGCTTCCAATATCCTCCACGGATTTCGGTATCGTGACACTACTTAACTTCTCACAGCCTGAAAATGCACTGCCAAGGTAGGTCAGTGTTGACGGCAGCACAACGCTGGTCAATTTGATACAGCCTGAAAATGCACTGTCCTCAATCGACTCAAGCCCGGAAGAGAACGTAATTTTTGCAAGTGAAGTGCAGCCCTCAAATGCGGAACCATAAATCTCCTTTAAGGATTTCGGGAAATCAACAGCGGTAAGCGCGGTACAGCCATAAAATGCCTCGTCGCCGATTAATTGCAGCCCCTCCTTAAAGGTAACTGTCTTTAAGGAAACACATTCGCTAAAAGAATATTCAGGAAGTTCCTCAATGCCCGCAGGAATTGTGATGGAAGCAAGTTTCCCACAGCCCTCAAACATATTGCTGCCCATCTCGGTAAGTTTCTCCGGCAGGGTCAGCTTCGCAAGTGAAGTACAGTATTCAAACGCACCATCACCGATATGTGTCACACCGGAAGGGATTGTGATGGAGGTAAGCGCCTCACAGGAGCCAAATGCGTAATCACCAATATAGGTGATGGTTGACGGCATCTTTACAGTCTTTAATTCCGAGAGCGCCTCAAACGCGCCATCGTCGATTGCCACAACCGTGTAACCTCCAAGTTTCCTCGGGATATCAACCGATGTCACTTCCACATCGTAAATCTCGGTAATGATTACACCATCCTCCCAGATATCATAACCGAACAGTTCATCTTCCGGAAGTTCCGGCACCTCGACCGGTGCCTGCGTTGGCTTAGGTGTTGGAGTCGGGGTCGGGGTGGCTGTAGGCTTTGCACTTGAGGATTTCACAGTGACAGTTACTGAATTGGATTTGCCGCTGACCGTATCTTTAAATGTCACTTTTACTGAGCCCGCCTTCAATGCGGTGAGCGTGCGCGTCTTCGCATCAATTTTGGCAACTGACTTATCCGAAACCGTCCAGGTGGTGGCAGTCTTCTTTAAGCCGTAAGTCTTTGCCTCAAACTTATAAGTATCGCCAACTTTAAGCTCCTTAACCGGGTTGGTAATCTTTACATACGGGTTCATTACCGTGACTGTAATCTTACTTTCATAAGATTTTTTTGACTGGGTAATCTTAACCGTAATAACCGCAGTCCCCTTTGCAACCGGCTTGATAACACCCTGTGTCGTTACCGACGCGATTTTCTTGTCCGATGTGGAATATTTTACCGTGGCAGCTTTATCCAAATTATTGAACGTGATCTTATAATTGTCCCCGCCCACATAGAGTGTCTTCTTTGTCACCTTTGTCGCAGGGGTTGCCGCTCTTGTTATGGTAATTGGCTGTATCACCAGTGCAAGAACCATAAACAGCACTAAAAATGCTTTAATCTTGTTTCTCATAAAAATCCTCCATTCTGAGAACGCTTACGTTCGAAAAACCGCAGGCGAATGCAGTTTCTCTTGTCGGATCAAGGCTCATTGTGACGTTCTCTGCACAAACAGCCCTGTGAAAAATAAGTAATCATCATTATTTTTCACAGTAATCCTCCTTTACCTGCCGCCTTCTACATCATATTCATACCAGCCGCCAAACACCGCCTCATAATAATCCGCCATCGCCTTTGTTGTGCGGATCACGGAAAGCTCCTCACAGAAATCAAAGACATTCTCACCGACAGATACCTTCCTGTCCGGGAACGTAATGCTATGTAGTGCACAACTGTAAAACGCCCTTTCACCAAGATAAACCAACCCCTTTGGCAGAGTAATTTCTGTCAGCGACTCACAAGCCCAGAATGCCTCCGCCTCAATGACCAACACCCCTTTGCCAAGTTCAACGCCGGCGAGGGAAGTGCAGTTGGTAAACATGCCATAAGGTATGGTTTCCACCGCATCAGGAATTTTTACCTTCTGCAATGAGGTACAGTCAAAAAACATATTATCCCCCAGCGTGGTAAGTGTTTCCGGCAGAGTAATGTTTGAAAGTGCGGTACAGCCGCTAAACACTTCCGCACCAAGTGAGGTTACACCTTCGGGTATGGAAATTTCTTCCAAACTATCACAATCCTCAAAGGCACTCTCCTTTATTTCCTCAAGCCCGGTGCCAAAGGTCACTTTGGTAAGCGCGGTACAGCCGCTAAAGGCATTTTCCCCAAGAACCCTGACATTGTTCCCAACCGCCAGCGTTTTAAGGTCATAACTATAGGAAAATACATCATCATAAACTTCGGTCACGGGGTAGACCCATCCCCCGTAAAGAATGGTATCCGGGATGGTCAGGCTGCTTATTTCCAGGTCGTAATAATCTACAACCCCGACACTTTCTTTGCCAAGTACCTCATAGCAGACCCCCTGATACATCAGGTAGCCTGTCTGGTCATCTTTTACAACAACCTTTTGCGCGCGCTCCTCATCACTTTTATCCGATGTTTCCACAATGGTAAGCTCGATACTCTTTGATTTTTTGCTTGCCATATCCCGCAATGTAATTTTTACTTTTCCCGCTCCAAGCGCCACCAGCACACCGGTCTTTTCATCGATGGTGGCAAGTGATGTGTTCGAGACTGACCAGCGCATGGAAGTATTTTTCAGCCCGTAAGTTTTTCCCAAAAAGCAGTAGGAGTCTGAAACAGCCAGCTCGTCAACCGGATTGGTGATCTTTACATAGGGTTCTTTCACAGTAACACTGATTTCACTATTGTAATTTTTTTCACCCTGCGAAATCTTTACCGTAACGGCAGCACTCCCCTTTGCAATTGGTTTTATCACCCCTTTATCAGTTACTGTCACAATCTTTTTGTCAGAACTTAAATATGTTACTTTGGCATCCTCCGCCAGGTTCTTAACTGTAATCTGATAACTGCTGCCGCCAACATAGAGCGTCTTAGATTTTATGGCTACTTTCGGAGTGGCCGCCTCCCATCCTGCAAAAATCTCCTGCGGCACCTCCCCCGGTAAAGAAGGCTGTGCTGTCATGGCAAGCGTCAGGAGAAGTGCTGATAAAGCTTTTATCCGCTTTCTCATCCAAGCCCCCTTTCCTACTCGACAACCTCATAGGTGTACTCATCGCCAAATGTTTCCTCATAATACCCTGCCGTATCCCCCGACACATAAATTGTGTTAAGCGATTCACAGAAATCAAAAATATTTTCACCGGTCGAAACTCTCTTATCCGGGAAACTGATGCTTTCAAGACCCGAATTATAAAATGCGCGGTCTCCGAGAAATACAAGGCTGGCCGGTAATTTCAGGGTGCGCAACGACTCACACGCCCAGAACGCCTCCGTCTCGATAACAGTCAGCCCCTCTGATAATTCAACCTCGCTAAGAGAAGCACAATTCGTAAAAAGACCATATGGTATGGATTCAACCGAAGCAGGGATACGCACTTTCTCAAGTGACTCACAGTCAAAGAACATATTGTCCCCAAGCGTTAAGAGGCTTTCCGGCAGCACAATGCTCTTTAGCGCCGCGCAGCTGCAAAACGCCTCTGCCCCGATACTTGCAAGCCCCTCCGGCAATGTGATTTCTTCAAGCACATCACATCCCTCAAAGGCATGCCCGCCAATTTCTTTAAGCCCCGTTCCAAAGACCACCTCTTTCAGTGAGGAACAGCCGCAGAACGCGTTCGCCTCAATCACCTCGACATTGTTCCCAAGAACAATCTTTTCAAGATCATAATAATAGGAAAAAACATCCTCCCCTATCTGCGTTACACGGTAGGTCTTCCCCCCATAAGTAATGGTATCCGGAATAACAAGCTCCGTCATCTCAAGGTCATAGTAATCCGGTATCCTCACGCTGTCGTCGTCTATTATATCATAATATATCCCCTGGTACATCAGGTGCCCGCTGTGACTATCCTTTACAACTTCGGTCTTAGCCCGCTCCTCATCCTCTTCTTCCACCATATTAACTCCTGATGTATCCACGATTCCTTCCATATCCGTCCCTCCTGTTTCCTGGTTCCCGTCCTCTTGATCCGGTATCACCCCACTATCCGGTGTAGGCTTTTCCTGTTCCATGTTATCAGGAGAAACTGTAACCATATTCTCCTGCCCGTCCACATCCTTCCCACCGCAACCCGAAAAAAGTACACAAGTCACGGCAGTAAACGCAATTCCGGCACGAAGCCCATAATGTTTCCTCATTTAAATCCCTCTTTCCTATATTTCGCCACTGGCTTGTATTTATGACTGAAAACAAAAATCTCCCGTATGTTTATCGGCTTGAATCCCGTATTACTTTAGTCCTGCCGCAAAATACATTATTTCCCAAAATATTCCTTTAAACCGGAAACCATACCGGAAACCAGTTTTTCCTGGTATTCAGGCTTTGCCATAGCAAGGTCTTCCTCCTTATTTGACATATAACCCATCTCCACAATTGTGACCGGAACCTCGCACCAGTTAATGCCGCTCATTGTATCAGTTTCCCACACTCCCTTACTTGCCGCGCCAGTTTCCTCAAGCATGGCTGATAGGATGCAGTCCGAGAGGCGGCGGCTTTCCTTATAAATCCCGCTGCAATACGGGTTCTTCTTTGTCGGGCAGATTGTCATAATCCCGTTCGCCGCTGTGTTCTCCGAACCATTTGCATGGACGCGGATAAAAGCGTTTGCACCTGCTTCGTTTGCAATTGCCGCACGCTCGGCATTGCTGATATCCACCTGGTTCGTTTCGCGCACCATAATAATATTGAAGCCTTCCTCAAGCAAGGCATCCCTCAACATCAGCGATACAGTCAGATTCAGCTCATATTCCGAGAGCGAAGACCATTTCCCCGCCGTCCCCGAAGAAACTTTTGCTTTCTTTTCCTCCGCGCCAGGTCCCACAGGTTCTTTCTCATAATTTCCTTTGCGCTGATGCCCCGCATCAATCACAATCCACGGCGCATCGGGTGAAACCTCATGTACAATCCCGCATCCCTCCTTAGCTTCAAAGGTGCGCGAAGGAAAGTCTTCCTCTTTTTCCTCCTGAAGAAATTCTTTTGCAGCAGTTTCTTCCATTATATACTCTGCAAACATATAAGCAGTTTCCCCGTTATAATCTACACGGTACCACTCCCCCGCCCGTCCGGTCGCTGTCACTTTTGTTTCCGGTTCCAGCAGAATAAGGACTTCGCCTTTAAGGGACGGTTTCGTCCTCACATTGACCGATGCAATTGTAAGCATTGCACGC
>ERZ808051.729-NODE-729-length-30323-cov-7.054982_pt1 | contig 30323 bp, 30 predicted proteins | sample MGYA00380199_ERZ808051 | MGnify/ENA primary metagenome ERZ808051 (study PRJEB31490, sample SAMN06133391) | mouse gut metagenome | isolation source: J11 | host: mice | place: China: Chengdu | collected 2015-05 ...
GTCAAAGGCAAAAAGTACATTTACTATCACTGTCCCACCGGGAAGAAAAAGGGCTGCACCCACCCGGTCATGCTGAAGGAGGCTGATCTGATCGACTGCGTTCTTGCCAGTCTCCAAGCCCATATCCGGCACGTTGTCTCTCTGGACGAGCTGCTGGACAGCATCAGCGAGGAACAGATCAACCAGGAGGAAATCGCCAAGTTTAAGGCGCAGATTGCGGATAACGAGGTCAAGCTGGAAGAAGCCCGCCAGTTTAAGGCTACGCTTTATGAGAATTTTATCAGCAATCTAATCAGTAAACCTCCGCCCGTTCTGCGTTTATGGTTATTGGATGGAATCCTTTTTATCAGAAATTCAGTAGAAGCTGTTGAACTGTGCGTATTCCAACTGTATAAGAACAGTAAAAGGAGGCGGCTTGCCATGTTAATTGCAGTAGATCACGGAAATCGGCTCATAAAAATTCCAAATCACGCGCCCTTCACCTCGGGACTTCTGGAGAGCGACAGCTCGCCCTTCGGCGGCGAGACCCTGAAGTATCGGGGGAAATACTACACCCTGTCTGAGAAGCGAATCCCCTACCACCGGGACAAAACAGAAGATGAAAGGTTCTTTGTCCTCACGCTGTTTGCTATCGCCTACGAAATACAGGCGGCAAAGGCATACTCTCCGAATATTATGCGGGTGCAGCTGGCGGTGGGGCTGCCCCCGGCCCACTACGGGGCTCAGCACAGGAAGTTCGCCGGCTACTTCACCGGGTGGGGCGCGGTGCAGTTCGACTTCCAGGGCAAGCCCTATTCCATCTTCATCGAGAAGGTGATGTGCTTCCCCCAAGCTTACGCCGCCGCCGTCACCATGCTCCAGGCCCTGCGGGACAAGCCCAAGGCCCTCATCATCGACCAGGGCGGCATGACCACCGACCTGCTGCTGATGAAGGACGGCGCGGGCGACCTGTCCGTGTGCGAATCCCTGGAGCATGGGGTCATCACCTTGTATAACCAGGTGAAGTCCAGGGTGAACGCGGAGCTGGACGTATTGCTGGAGGAGTCGGAGATCGACGCCATCCTCCCGGGCCGGAAGGAACACGTTTCGTCCCAGGTGGCCGGTATGGTAGAGCGTCAGGCCCAGGCCTTTGTCAGCGACCTGTTCAGCACCTTGCGGGAGCGAGGGCTGGAGCTGAAATCCGGCGTGGTGGTGTTCCTGGGCGGCGGGTCCATCCTGCTGCGCCGGCAGATCGAGGCGTCGGGTAAGGTGGCCAACCCCATGCTTGTGGATGACATCCGGGCTAATGCGAAGGGCTTTGAACTGTTGTACCGGCTGGAGCAGGAGAGCAGGTGACAGGGATGGACGGCAAAAGAGATCCAGGCAAGTTCACCGTGCGCTTTAATCTCCGCGACCCCCAGCAGCGGCGGGCGGCGGAGCTTCTCAACCAGCAGGGGCGTTCCAAGGCCCAGTTTATCGCCAACGCCGTGCTGTGCTATGCCGGCGGGCAGGCGCCAATTCCACAGGGGGAGCCAACCATGGGCAGCGAACAGCTCCGGCAGCTTGTGGAAGATATCCTGGCACAACGGGAGGGTCAGGTCCAAGAAAAAATGTCCTCTGTGCCGGAGGCCCCGGCAGATGGCAGAATACTTAATGAACCAGAACGAAGCATGATATTTAAAACACTGGACGCATTCCAGAAACAGTAATAAAATGAGGCATAGCGGCGCTATGCCTCATTTTTCTTTTCCATAGCAATGGCTACGAAGCTGTCTATCGCGTCCTCCAGGTGCCGGTATTGCTCCGGGGTCAGCTGGGAAACCTTCTGGGAGAGGATGGAGAGATCCTGGGTGGAAACATACCCAAAGAGCAGGTAGTCCGCGCTGATATCCAGTGCGCCGCACACCCGAATGATGGTGTCCGCCCGCATGGCCTTCTTACCCAGCTCAGCAGTGGAAATGGTTTGGGCGGTGATGCCGACCCGTTCCGCCAATTCCTCCTGGGTCATGCGCAGCTGCTTGCGCCGTTCGTAAAGCCGTTTCCCAACTTCCTGTAATGTAATGTTCATGCCCTTCCCTCTCTCCATGTTATAGCTTTAGTTTATCTGCTTTAGCATGGATTATTAAGGGGTAAAAGTTGAATTATATAATCTTTAGCGTTATAATGTGGGTAATAACTTTTTGGGGGTGTCCACTATTATGAAAACCTGCGCTATTATCGGCCACCGGCCGACGCGGTTCAAATTCAAGTATAACGAAAACTATGCTGGCTGCAAGCGTCTAAAAAAGCGATTGCACGACCAGTTTATCCTACTCTATGAGCAAGGTGTAAGTCGGTTCTTGGTGGGAGGGGCCCTGGGCGTAGATATGTGGAGCGGAGAAATCCTGCTGAGGCTGAAGGAGCAGCCGGAGTACAGCGAGATTGAGTTGATGATTGCCCTGCCCTTTGTAGGCCACGACAGTACCTGGGATGACCGGAGCAAACTGCGTATGGCGTTTCTAATCAAGCATAGTACGAAAACAGTCACGGTAGGAGCAAGTGATCAGTCTCCCGTAGTGAACTACCGCCGCCGGAACGAATTTCTGGTGAATCAGGCAGATTGCCTCCTGGCAGTCTATGACAATGACCAAAGTATTCGCAGCGAGACCGGCATGACAGTAAATCTTGCGAAGAAAAAGGGGATTCCCGTCATCTGTATTCACCCGGATACAGGAATTGTATCCGAATAACATTTTTCGCGTTCTTTCTATTGTATCCAGACTAAAATCGTGATATGATAGAGATAATAGAGATATATCCCATGAAATGTTGAGGAGGCGCACCATGAAGTATGTAGAAAGCCCACAGTTGGAGTTAAAGGAACAGATCAATGCGGAGTTCAAAAAGGAGATTATCGCCTTTGCCAATACAGACGGCGGGGAGATCTATGTCGGTATAGCGCGGGATGGCTCCATAACCGGCATTGCGGATCCGGAATCAGAGATGGAGAAGATCGGGAATATGATCCGGGACGGGATCAAGCCAGATCTGACCGCCTATACATCCATTGAGCGTGTAGAGGATGATGGCAAAAATCTGATCCGTGTGTCCGTGACCAGAGGATTGAAGCGCCCCTATCACCTGACAGACAAGGGCCTCAAGCCTACCGGCGTTTTTGTCCGCCACGGAGTATCTTCCGTCCCCGCCACAGACGAGGCCATCCGCCAGATGCTTCGGGAAAGCGATGGGACCACCTTTGACAAGATGCGCTCCGTCAATCAGGAATTGACCTTTGAGTATGCCGAAAAAACATTTCAAACGAGCCAGATCGTTTTCGATGCGGTTCACAAGCGGACGCTGGGCCTGATTGATGTAGACGGCTACTACACCAACGCGGCCCTGCTGCTCTCCGACCAGTGCGGGCACATCATCCGCTGCGCCGTCTATGAGGGAACGGGGAAAAATAAGTTCAAAACCCGCAAGGAGTTCTCTGGCTCGATCCTCAAACAGATGGATGACGCCTACTCGTTCCTGTCACTGAACAACAACCTGCGCGCCACCTTTGACGGCCTGCGGCGGATCGACCACGCCGACTACCCGGAGGAGGCCATGCGAGAGGCCCTGGTGAACGCGGTGGTACACCGGGACTACGACTATTCCGGCAGCATCATCATCAACATCTACGACGATCGGATGGAGTTTATCTCTCTGGGCGGATTGGTGAAAGGACTTACCCTGGCCGATATCAGAGGCGGCGTGTCCCAGCCGCGCAACGCGGTGATTGCCAATGTGTTCTACCGCTTGGAGTTGATCGAGAGCTACGGGACCGGTATCCAAAAGATATTGGAGAGCTATGCCGGCTGCGGGATCGGGCCGAAGTTTGCCCCGGCTCCCGCATCCTTTGTCGTGACCCTGCCAAACCGGAACACAGCGGAGACTACCGCCAGCGACCCCGGCCTGAGCCGGGAGGAAAACATCCTGCGGCTGATGGCAAAGCAGGGCGCCGTGACCCGCAAAGATGTGGAACAGCTTCTGGGCTGTTCCTCCTTCCCCGCCAACAAGGCGCTGGCGGCGCTTGTGGAGCAGGGGAAAATCATGAAAACCGGCGCTGCCAGAGGGACGAAATATGTGCTGAAGTAGGAAAGGGAGGCGTGGCCAAATGACGAAGCTGAATCAGCGGAGTAAACGAACCGTGGCCGTCGTGGCCGCGCTGATCGTCCTTGCCATCGTCTGCCGTGTGCTGGGCAACAACGGCTTTTATCCGAGAGCGATGGGGCTTGTCCGCTCTAATATTTACATATTTCTGTTTGCCGTATGGGGCTTTTCCCTCCAAAGGCGTATCATTCAGAACTGGCAGCGCCGTTATATGGCCGCCATCGCCATTTGTATGTCCTTTTGGTTTTCGCTGCGGACGCTGAAATATCATTTCATCCCGGCGGCAACGATGCCGGGGGTGGCGCGGCTCGCATGGTATGCCTATTATATTCCCATGCTACTGATCCCCATGCTGGCCCTGTTTACCGCCGTCTCGCTGGGCAAGCCGGAACATTACCGGCCCCCGCACTTTCTGCATCTGCTGTGGATTCCCACTGTGCTGCTGGTTTTGACTGTCCTGACCAACGACCTGCACCAGACGGTCTTTGTGTTCCCCAAAGAATATCCCATCTGGACGGACGATCATTATTCCTATGGACCGATGTACGGGGTGACCATGCTATGGATATTATTAGCAGCCATCATTGCCCTGGGAATTATTTTTCGCAAATGCCGCCTTCCCCGCAGTAAAAGGGTCCTTTGGCTGCCGCTGGTTCCATTTTGCCTCATGTTGGCCTACGCACTCCTATACATAACGGGGATTCCAGTGATTAGACTATTTTTAGGCGACCTGACCTCGGTTAGCTGCCTTCTCATTGCCCTGATTTTTGAAAGCTGCATCCAATGCGGCCTGATCCAATCCAACAGCCATTACGCCGAGCTGTTCCGGGCCTCCGCCATTGCCGCACAGATCACCGACCGGGACTTGAATGTCTGCTATGCCGCCCAGGCCATCCAGCCGGTAGAAAAGCCGGTTCTGGAGCGAGCCAAACAGGAGACCTTGATCCTGGACGGAGGCATCCGCCTTTGCGCCGAACCCATCCGGGGCGGCTATGTGTTTTGGCAGGAGGACATATCCGCCCTGCTGGCTCTGCTGGACGAGCTCTCTGGCACAAAGGAGGAATTGGAGAGCTACAACGGACTTCTGGAGGAGGAGAACAAGCAGAAGCGGCGCAGAAAGAGGCTGGAGGAGCAAAAGCGCCTCTTCGATATGGTGCAGGAGACCATCAAGCCCCACCTTTTACTGCTGAGCGAGGTTTCTAAAGAGCTGCAAACCGCCGGGACGGAGGACGCCGCCCGAAAGGCACTGGGGAAGCTGGCGGTCATCGGGGCCTATCTGAAGCGGCGCAGCAATCTGATCATGCTCTCCGACAGCTTGGGACAGACTCCGGCGGAGGAGCTTCACCTGTGCTTGCAGGAGTCGGAGGCCAATCTGCGGCTATGCGGCGTGACCTGCGCCCTGCGCTTCGACCTTGCGGCCCAGCTGCCCTTTGACGCCGTGGGCACCCTCTTTGATTTTTACGAGACAGCGGTGGAGATGTCTCTTGATACCCTCACCGATCTGACCGTCTTTGTTGCGGGGAACGCATGGTCACCGCGGCTTACCCTGATGCTCTCCTGTGATGCGGATCTGGCGGAGCTTTCCACTGCCTTTGAAAGCGCCAGCCTCACAAAGGAGGACGGAGTTTGGTATTGCGCCCTGACCCTTACCGAGGGAGGTGACACCCCATGACATGGTTTCGCAGAGAGCGGATCGGCAGGGCTTCCATCAAGGAGAGCCTTGACAACCTCCCCTCCGGCATCTGCTTCGCAGATCAAAGCGGCCTCGTGATCCTGAGCAACAGACAGATGTACCGGCTCTGCTACACCCTGATGGGCATGGACCTGCAGCATATCTCTGAACTGCTGGACGCGCTGGAAAAACCACAAGCCGGCATCCAGAGCGTGGGTGCGGACACCAACGTCTATCGTTTCCCCGAGGGCAAGGTGTGGAAGTTTACCCAAAGCTCCATCACCGACGCCGATGGCAACGCCTATACCCAGGTGCTGGCAGTGGATGTCACCGCCCTCTATGAAAAGGGAGACGAGCTGGAACAGGAAAACCGGCGGCTGGAGGAAGTAAACGCCCGAGCCAGAAACCTCTATGGCGGTGAGCGCACGAATATACCCATGGAAAGCGAGAATGGACACTATGTGAACAGCTTTGAGGGCGACCCGGCGGTGGACTTTGTGTTCCTCGACAACCTGACCTGCTATGACCTGGTGGGAGAGCAGTGGTATATGAGCGCCATCTATGAGGAGGCAGTGGCCTCCCTCACCGCCGGTACCTTCTACTGCGAGGCGGGAGACCAGTGGAGTTTTACCTTCTATGATGACGGCACCTATTCCCTCGATTTTGACGGCGAGGTCACGGAGGGCCAATGGTGGTTCAACGACGCTTGCACCATCTGCTTCATGGATGACTACGGCGAAGCCTGGATCGAGGTTTACTACGATGCCAGCAGCTGGGAGATCACAGGTTTGGAGTATGTCCACGAGATGTATTACCCCGAAGCCTGACCGGACACGAAAAAGGAGAGTACATATGAGTATTTTTGACCAAATGAAAAGCAAGGCCCAGTCCCAGCTCAAGACAGCGGCCCGATCCGCCATGCAGAACCTGGGCAATCAGGAAGAAACCTTTACGTTCGCTGCCCTGCCCGAGAGCGTGGATCAAATGCGAGCCCTTCCCGAGGCGGCGATGGATACCCCCTTCAAGACGGCGGCGCTGACGGTATGCGCCCTGTGTGCCTTTGCCGCAGATCAGGCGGTGGGCACCGAACTGCTGAACTTCCTCCGAGGGCCGCGGCCGCTGAACGGGCAGGACATCTCCTTCATCAAGGACCGCTTCCGGGGCGGAGCCCGCAGCTATATCATTTTTTCCTATTTCGCCGGCGCTACACCGGAGAACAACTACACTCCCGCCCAGCCCTATACTGTCACAATTTCCTCGGACCCGCACTCCTATGACGAGGAAAACTATGCCCGGCTGTATGTAGCCTGCGGAGGTGCGGACAGCCCCCGGCCTGTTAAACTGCGCAAGAAAGCAGATGGTCAGTGGTGTCTGTGGGAGCAGTACCTGCTGACCGACATCCGCCAGCCGAAGGCGAATGACCCGTGGGCATAGCCGGCTGGTTTGGGCCAGTCCGACCAAGCCGGAAGGAGTGGAGTGATTTGAAAAAGAGACATACGGCCCTGTTCCTTGCCTTTGTTCTCCTGCTGACCACCTTGTGCGCCTGCGGACAGCAGGCGGAGCAGCCGGAGCAGTCGGAGAGCGGCGGCGGGGAGCCTACCAAGAGTTTGATCACACGGGAACCGGCAAAACCCTCGTCTGAAGCGCCGAAGGAGATTGCCGTCACCGAGCTTTACAGCGAGGAAGGCGAGGGCGCTTCCGACGACGGCTTCTCATACAAGTATCCCAATTTAACGGGAACGACTATGAAAGCACACTGACCGTCACGGAGCTGGGCGGTACGCCTCTCCTTGGAGAGCGGACAGGCGATACGACGGTTCTGACATCCAGCAGTGGTTAAGAGAACAAAAGGATAGGAAGGGAGTAATACCATGAGGAGATGGATCGCGCTTTGCTTGTCGCTTTTGCTGCTGGCGGCCATGACGGCCTGCGGCGAGCAGTCGGCGGCCAGCAGTTCGCCCGATGGCGAGGAATCGCCCCCCGTCCGCACACCGGGCCTCCAGATCCCGGAAAAGGGAGATAAAAAGCCGGTGGGCACGAAGGATCCGGAACAGGCCACCGACCCTGACCTGGCCTACAGCGAGCTGGTGGAGCGATTCCGCACCTTGGTGTCCGACCCCTTCGGCCAGGACAGCGATAAGCCCGGAGAAATGGGCGTTTTGGAGACAGCCCGGGCCGCAGGGGACAACGCCGTGTATGAAATGGGCTATCTGATCAAAGACCTCAGCGGCGATGGTATCCCGGAGCTGGCGGTGGGAGAACTCAACGGGATGATCAACGCCCTCTATACCCTGGTGGACGGCAAGCCGGAGTTGGCCTTTGAGGGCTGGTACCGCAACAGCTACGTCTACATGGGCGACGGACACTTCTACTACTACGGCTCCAACAGCGCAGCGGAGAGCGGCCAGGGCGTGTTTTGTCTCACCAAAGACGGAACCAAGCTGAAATGTGAGAGCTTCCTCTTTACCAGCTTCAACAGCGACGGGGATTTGGAGGTCTATTACAACGAAAACGGAAGCTGGGACCCGGCGGAATCTTCGATGTCAGACATGACAGCAGAGGATTTCTGGGCGCTGGATTCCGCCGGGGAGCCTCTGCCCCTGACGCCCTTCTCCGGGACAGACGGCAGGAGCGCCAATGAATCTATAGATATATGATCGGCAAGGCGGCAGCGTGAATTGTTGAGTTTCTCTAATGGGGTCAACACCCCCCGCCGCCTGTGTGCCGGCAACAGCAAACGGAAGAAGGTTTCCCTGCGATGGATATTCCCCTCCATTGCATTGAGACGGTCCGCCGTTTCCACGTGCCAGGACACACGGATTATAGGGATCTGCGACGTAGTGCTCGACAGCATAAAGGCAGCAATATTCCCTGCCATTCCGATTGGCATAGATCTGTCCTATGATGGGCGCAATGTAGTTTCCTTGCATTTTGCGGTTCCTCCTTCAATAGTTTCGTAGAGCGTCAAACATCTTCCACCCAAGATCCATCCTCTGGGGCATCTTTAACCGGGGAGGGCTTTCCTCCAGCTTCCTTCTCAGCGGCCTTCCTGGCCTTGGCCTCCGCAGCCTGCTGGGCTTTGAGAAGGCCCATGGCCATGGCCTCGCCGCCCGTATCTTCCTCACGATGCTTTTTCCCTTTCCGCTTCTCGCACTGTTCCATAGCGGCGTCATAGTCGTAGCCGATCCCCGCTTGGAGCTTGTCCGCAATCTCCCGCAGCTTCTCTGCGTAAAACTCATATTTTATACGGTGGAACCCGTGCAGATCCCAAGTGTCGCAAACCATGGTCAGCAGTTTCGAGTAATCCCGCAGAGCGTTCACCGTTTTGCAGATATCACCATAACAGGTTCTGATCTCATGATCGCCCTTGATGTCGAACACACTCAGGATGACCTCCATCCCCATGAATTCCAAGTCTACTGGCCGAGAAACCACCGGCTCATATTCCTCACGGGGCAGATCCAGTCTTTCAGCTGCGTTATTCTCGTCCATAGAATTGTACCTTACCTTTCTGCAGCGCCGGGGCCTATGGGAGCTGACCCATAAACCCCGACGCTGTATGTCAGTTACTGCTCGGGAGCGGGGAACGGGTTCCCGTCCCCATCCTGCACGTCATAATGCTGGTCGAACACCTTATTGTAGCCCTCCTTGCCAGTGGCACCGCAGCTGGGGCACGTCCACTCATAGACGCCCTCATCCAGCGAGATGTCATTCCCATACTCCAACTCTCCGCCGCAGATGGGACATATGCCTTCCTCTTCCGCATCGGGAATCTTCATGTCCAGATCCCCGCGCCGAATGTAGCCCACCAGGATATTGGTGTCCAAGGAGGCCAGCTGCTGGCAGGTTTTTGCGGTTTCTCGGAGTGCATCTTCCACAGCTTCACAAGCAAAGCATTGACTTGAAGCTGCTTCTCCGGGCTCAGGCCGCTGTTGTACGGACGCTCCAGAAACAGCGCCAGGGTTTCACCTTGGTGCCGCGCCTCCGGCGGAGCGTTCACGTTCTCCAGATCCACAAAGCTGAATTTCCCGGCGGGCTCCTTCCGATTTTTCGGCTCACCGTTCAGGCAGCATTTGGTCAGACGGATGCAGGCCCGACCTACGATCTCGCCGTCCATTTCCGCATACAGCACCTTTTTGTTGGAATCAAAGCAGGCCAACAGACAGCTGCAATAAGCGCCGTCGCGGTAGGACAGACAAGTGGAGTAGGGCTGTGTACCCAGCAGCATGGTGGAAAAGAAATCGTCCCGCTCCCGGGCCTCTATGCCCCCTTGTGTCAGGGTGAGATTCTCCCGCCATTCCACCTTCGCCTGGGTGCCGAGCGGGTAGTCCAGCTCCTGCTCCAGATCGCCGGTGTGGTATTTCAAGTCATAGAATTGACCCATCAGCTCTGCCTTTACTACTCGGTAGAACGCCGAGTGCAGCTTTTCTGTAAGACAGTCCAGATACGTCCATGCGATCCCGGCCCCGTCCCGGCACAGGAACTTGACGATGTCCTCCTGATGCCGTTCTTTGAAGTCGGGACTCAGCTCCATGGCGTCCGCCAGGTCCTTCCAGTATTGGTCCATTTCCAGCAGGCTGGCTTTCAGTGCGTCCATGCTGTCAAACTGGTCGATATGTTCCAGGCAGCGCAGGGCCAGCATCACATCGGCCCTGCATTGGATATCGGGGAGCAGGGGGCGCAGCCGATCCAGATGGATCAGCATCTGGGCGGCGTCTTCTGCCTGGATGTCCCTGATGTGTCCAAACTCACCCCGCCACCAGTCGGCCAGCGGCTTTTGATCCAGCCTCTCGGCCAAACCGTCTTTGGAGATGCCCACCCGCCGGCTTGGGCTGCGGGTGACGGTATAGCTGCCGTTTCCGTCCTCATAGGCGGCGGAGCAGCTCCCGGCCATATCAGCCACGATGGACGCTTTCAGCCGTTCCATCTCATTCTCCAGCTTTTTCACGCCTGCATTGAGGGTACCCTTCTGATCCCGAAGTTCCACATACCGCCGCACATTCTCGGACTGGGCCTCGGTGAAGGCTGCCGGGGGCATATCCTTGCAGGAGGGACCCAGACAGCGGCGCAAGCTCTCCAAAATCAACGCACCGTCATCCTCAATATAGGGCGGCGGTATTTTGGCCTTGACGTGGTTCACCCAGAAGTGCTCCTCCAGGGCAATCAGCTCCGCTTCGTACTTCAAATCCCGGTCGATGCTGCGGATGATGACGTCGTCCTCGTTGTTGCCATAGAGACAGCAAAAATACACTCGGTCCAAATTCATCACGGCCATGTAATGTCGGCCTTGTGCCTCGTAATACTGCGGCACGATGGGTTTGCCGTCGTACTCCCACTTGTCCCGGGCGTTGTAGTTGGTGGTCTTGCACTCCAGGACAGCGGTATTTCCGTCCGGCAGTTTTACCAAACGATCCACATCGGCCAGCATCCAGGGATGCTCTGCGTGCTGGAACATGGCCGGCATGGGGCAGACCTCCAGGCCGGTCTTTTTCGCAAAGATGCGGGCTACCAGATCCTCCAGGAGTGTGCCCACCTCCTTGGCCACCCAGTTTTGCTCATCGTCCTCCACAGGCTGGCCCAGTTTGTCGTAGTAGAGATCTACCCCGGTGCGGAAGGGCGAGATGCCCAGTACGGCGGCCGCGTCGCTGCCGCCGATGCCCTGGCGGCGGTATGCCAGCCATTCCTCCCGAGGCAGGTCTGCGGTGGGGGCGAGCACATTAGGCAGCTTTCCCTGCGGTTTCGCCACGGTTCGCCGCCCCCTCTCCGGGTATGGTTCCCCTGGGCTTGAGGGCCTGGAGCTGTCTGCGCCTCGGTTTCATGGAGCCCATCCCGTTGCGTGGGCGGCCTCCCGGCTTCCATACTGCGTGATACTTCATGTCTGATCTCCTTTCGTTTTTTGATTTATCCTCAAAGCCTCTCGGCGTTTGGGCAAACAAAAAAAGCGGGAACAACTGGATTCCGGCATTGCCGGCTTGGTTCATCCGCAGATGAGCCCCAGTCATTCCCGCTTTTACGCGCCGGGGAGTGTCTCCCCCGTATAGAAAACAAAATCGCCAGCGGATGCCGCCGCAAATGGGCAGACTCCTCCCGCTGACGATCAAACAAAACCCAGATACGCCTCCGTGTCCTACCCTGTGGTTCCACAGGGCCGGCGTACTGTAAACGAGTGCAATGCGAAACCTATCGCTCCCAGGCTGATGGTGCCCAGCCTGCCCTCCCGCGAAGGGGAGGAAACGCACAAAGGATCAATTACAAGAGAATAGTACCACAATATATTGTGTTTGTCAATCCTTCCTCTGCGTATTTTGTGTCTGTAAAAATATTTTCAAAAATTTTCCTGCTAATGCAAAAAAACTATGTCAATATCCCTATTTATTATGTAGAACCCAGTTGACCGCACCTTGACAAACGGCGCAAGCCCATACCCTGTCCCGGCAGTCATACAGGAGCGGTGGATAGTGTGCATCTGCGCACCCGCCGCACAATCAGCGCACAGCGCGGCCTGAAAATACGCGGTCTAAAACGAGAGCGCAGGAAGTGGGCTGGGACAGTTCATAAAATTTTGCTTGGCAACTGCAAACAGGTGTTGTATAATGCGCCTACCTGCTAATGGGACGGAAAGGAGGTACTTCGCACACCTGAATAGTTGCCAGGCTGCAAAAAGGAGTATTTTTGATGGATCCTAAAACTTGCAGCAACTCCTGTCAGCGGACGTATACCGCTGAACAGGTGGCGGAAATCCTTGGTATCAGTATCCGCAAAGCATATTATCTTTGCGAAAACACCAAAGACTTTAAGGTGGTTCGGCTCGGCAAGCGCTGCCTTCGCATCCATAAGGAGTCGTTTGACCGTTGGCTCAATGGGGAGGAGGGTGTCAGCTGACCGCACCATAGAAAGGGATATCCATTATGGCAACATATAAAATTCGGGGTAGTTCCCACAATGTCATTTATACCTATAGAACTTCTGATGGGCAGTACAAACAGCAATGGGAGTCATATGACACAGAACTGGAGGCAATTCAGCGCAAAGCCTATATAGATTTCCTCCAGAAAAACAAGCGCCAGGATGATATCAGGCTTGCGGTGGCAGAATACAAGGAAAAGCGCAGCCCCGCAAAGGTGGCATACAATACCGAGCCGATTCTCGATAGCCAAACCTCTATCCAGCCGGAAGACAACACACAACGCACCTATGCCGAATTTATTGATCGGTTCCTTCCGTTTTATGCTCGGAAGCAGCGGTTTTCGCCTAATACTTACGATAGTTATGCCGGGAACTTGAAAAACCATATCCTACCCTACTTTGGGGACTGCATCATGAGCAGAATTACATCGGAGGATATTGACAACTTTCTTGACTACCTCAGCAAGAAACCCTGCAAGGGCAGCAAGAGTTACGGAAAAAAGGCCGCAGAGGCTCCCAAGCTCTCCTCCGCAACGATCAAGAAGTGCTACAATATTCTCATGCTCGGTTTCCCGACCGCAAAAAAGTGGCGCTATGTGACGGAGATCCCAGATACCTCCGCTCCAGCTGAAAAGACAAAGAAGCGGAAAGCCTGGGAGCCTCAACGGGTCTTTGATGTCATGACCAAAATTGAAGATGATCCCATCCTCCATCTGGCCGTCCACATGGCGTTCGTCTGCTCTCTCCGGGCCGGTGAAGTGGCCGGCATTCGTATCGACAGCATTGACTTCCACGATAGAAGTATGTGGATCACGCAAATCGTTCAAAGGGTATCGGACAAGTCCCTGCATGAACTGCCGAAGGAAGAAATCATCAAAGTGTTCCCCAAAAAGCTGGCGACATCAACCAGTAGCCTGATTCTAAAGGGGCCCAAAACGGAGGGCAGTTGGCGCAAGCAATATTTAACGACCCCGCTGCTCCAGGAGATCAGGCGGCGATTGGACGCCATCAATGCTAACAAAGAGTTCCTTGGCCCGGAGTATCACGACTACGGTCTTCTGTTCTGCCAACCGGACGGAACTCCTCTTGATCCAAAGTCCCTTGATAAATCCTTTAAGGAGAGGCAAACTGCCCTTCATATTGAGGATCAGATCGAGTTTCAAGGGCTGCGCAAGTCGGGGCAAATGCACAAAGTCCGCCTGTCTAAAAATAACTACCAGCTTGTGGCGGAAAACAGCGGCCAGTCGCCTGAAGTTCTGATGAGCAATTACAACGAGGCATTGGAATCGGAAAAGCGTACTCTGTCGCTGTTGGTTGAAACCAGCTTCTATCCTAATGCAACTCCAGTTTCCGATGTGCCGTCTGCTACCGAAGCACAAGTAGATGCACTCCTGCAACAGCTTCAACAAGATCCCGCCTTATCCCAGCAGCTTTTGCAGAAGTTGCTCTCAAATGCGCTTGGTGCATCGTGAGGCGAAACTTTTTCCATTAGCAAAATCTTTAGCAAGCAGTAGTCAAATAGTAGCAGCTCCAAGAAGCACAGCTCAACATTTCAGACGTAAAAATCTCAAAAGCAAAACAAAAAGCACTCAAACCAACAGGTTTAAGTGCTTAAAGTTGGAGCTGCTATCCAGATTTGAACTGGAGACCTCATCCTTACCAACTGATTGCCCACCCTCGAAACGCCTCCATTTGGCGCTTTGGGGGCATTTTTGTTCCAGAAATACGGAGACAATGGTGCTTTCTGCTCCATTGCCTCCGCCCGCGCGTTTCCTATTGTGGGTCAGGTTGTGGGTCAGGTTGTGGGTCACCCCGCAAACGCCGGACGCACGTTAGACAGGGGAAGCCCCCGCCGAACCGCCCGCTCCCGCTCGTAGGTGACCCAGGTGACTTCTTCGATGAACTGCCGTTCCTTCTCGTCCGCGCTGGCCCACCGCACTCCGTACTTCCGGCACATCTGGAAAAATATCTCGTAAAACCGATCTCCTTCCGGGTCTTTGCGGCAGTACCACTCCGCATCGAAAGCGGGATTTTCTTTTCTGAATTTCATCCAAGCACCTACCAAGTCAGGACAGAAAAGTGAAAAAATCCGCTTTGCCGCTTCGTCCGCAATCAAGTAACTCGGGTCAGAGGAATCAAACGTGGGCAACCGAACCGCTCCGAACTCCGTTTCATAGTGCCTTGCCATTTCCGTGGTCTTTGCCGCAAGCACCACGTCACCCGCAAACCCGTTGTCAATGGACAGCTTAATCCCATACGCAATCATCAGCCGACCAATGCCTGTATATTTTGGCTTTTCATCATCAAGGTTTGGATTCGATTCCGGCTGGGGCCTCCATATAGACAATATGGACAACCAGTGCGTTGTTCAGAATCTCATATGCACCTAGCGCAACCAACTCAGTCCCCGCCTTGGCCGCGTACTTCTCAAAGCGCCCCTCCGCCAGGTATTCGCTCGTCCACGAGGTCTGCCACGCGCGCGGCAGATTCGTCAGCTCCGCGTCGTTCCGCATCATTGGTACAATGGTGATGGGAATCTGCTGAGCCGCCCTGTCAAAAACAAACGGTCTGAACTGCACATCCCGCACCTTTTGTCAATAGTTTACCATAGCATGATACGAAATACAAGCAAGCACCATCCAAAATTTGCGCCGCAGTAAACAATAAAAAGCCTCCCTTTATTTCTCCGATTCATATTCGCAGAAATTGCACACCCCGGAATGAGGAGCACGGCGATGGCAAAACTCCTTGTTAAGGAATCGACAGACGATATCAGCCAATCTTAACGTCAAATTTGAAAAGGCGCCCGCCTGTCGCACGCATTGACAGGCGGGTTTAGGAGAAGTCGGCGGCTGGCTTGCGGACAGCCGCTTATTTATCATCTCCCGATGCATAATGGCTCAGAGGCACCGGGGATGAAGCAAAAATAATGCGCCAAACTACACCCGGTCTATTTCAATCAGCTTGGCGTTGAGGCTCTTCAGAAAACCCTGGGGCATGGCATCGCCGCCCATTGCCATCATGCCCTCCGGCGTCATGGACTTCATCATGTTCCACATTCCCACGCCGGGGGCCAGGTCAAAGTTGGTGGCCAATTTGACCGCTTCCCGCACCACCTCCAGCGCCTCGGGGCTCCGGGCCAGTGTCTCCAGGGAGTCCTTCACGCTGTACTTGCCCTCGGGGAACTCCATGGGGGCGGTCAGGTCCAAGTCACCTGTCAGCTTAAACCAGTTTGTCACGCCTTCGGCCCGGTCCTTCACCTCGGGCAGCACATAGATGGCGGGCTCCCGCTCCACCTTTTCCAAGGTAATAGAATCCCTTACATCTCCAGCTCGCGCAGCCACGAAATTGAATCCCGGTTCCAGAGCGACGGTGAACACAAACACCTTATCCCCAGTTTGCTTACCCATGGACTTGCCATTGATGAGCAGTTCCACCTCGGGCTGGTTAGAATACACCCGGATTTCAGTGGCTTCTCCGGCCCGTTGGGCATACCGCCGCCCGCAGATGTGGACCATGGGCGTTTTGTTCCAATACGCCTGGTATATATAGTAGCTGTCCTTTTTCGTCCTACGGTCCATGGTGACCAAACCCTTGTTGTTCCGGCCCCCCACGCCGCCCTCGTTCCGGGCCGCACAGCCGAAGTCGAACATATTCCAGACATGGCTGGACCAGATCCAGGGCCGCTCATCCAGCACTTTAGCCATATGTTCATGGTATAGGGCCTGATATTCCTCGCTATAGTCCTTGCAGGCGGGCTCGGAGCCATGGTAGGTGACGATACCCTCACAGCCATACTCGGACAGGCCCAGGCAAATATCCGGGTGCTCAACATGGAATTTGTCCAGCCAAGGTCCGTTGTCCTCCGTCTTGCCGCCATACCAGCCAAAGTAGTGGTTGTAGCTCTCTACGTCGGTGATGTGATGCATAGGTCCGCCGGTGGGCGTCATGGAGACATGGGCGATAGTGGTCAGCCGGGTAGCGTCCAGCTCGTGTGCCAGGTCATTGAGGATATGGTGGTTTTCCACCAGCTTGTCTGAGATGCCGCCAATCAAAATCTCGTTGGAGATGCCCCAGAAGCAAATGGAAGGGTGGCTGCAGTTCTGGACGATCAACTCCTTGAGCTGGCTAACGCAGTTATCATGGGCGGCGGGGTCCTCATTGAATACGCTGATGAAGGGGATCTCCGCCCAGACGATGAAGCCCATCTGGTCGCAGGCGTCATAGAAATCCTGGGAATGCTGGTAGTGTGCCAGCCGGATAGTGTTGGCCCCCAGATCCTTGATGATGCGGGCATCCTCGAAGTGGTCCTCCCGAGTGAGGGCATTGCCCTGATAGAGTTTGTCCTGGTGGCGGCTGACCCCCCGTAGTGGGGTTAACACGCCGTTGAGGAAAAAACCCTTTTGCGGGTCACAGGAGAACTCCCGCACACCTGCCTGGAGGGATACCTCGTCATACGCCTCGTTCCGGCGCTGGAGTGTGGCGGTGACGTTGTAGAGGTAGGGATCGTCGATGCCCCAGCGATGGGCATTGGGCACGGCCACCGTAACCTTGGTGTTGTCAGTGGGCCGGACGGCGGAGGCAACCTCATGTCCCTCCGCGTTCTTTATAGAGTACATGACGGTGAAATTTTCGTCCGGGTTGGTCACCCAGCTTTCCAGTTCAAATTTCGCGCCGCCGCACTCCCCGCAGGGCTTGGGGGTCACCCGCAGGCCAGGGCCGCCGTAGTAATGCAGGTCGAAATGGGTATTGGGTACGCTGATGAGATTCACGCCCCGGTATAGCCCGCCGTAAAAGGTGAAGTCGGCGGACTGGGGGTAGACGCTGCTTTTTTCGGAGTTGTCGCAGGACACCGCCAGCAGGTTCTCTCCGTCCTCTTTGCACAGATCAGTAATATCGGCCCGGAAGATGGAATAACCGCCTCCATGGTAGACCGCCTCCTTGCCGTTGACGTACACCGCAGCCTGCTGGCCCGCCGCCATCACCTCCACATACACCCGCCCGCCAGACAGCGGTTGTTTCGGGGTTGGAAAGGTCCTGGCGTACCAGCAGCAGCCCCGGTAGTAGCTGCCGTTGCCGTCCATACCGTCCACCGCGTTCCAGGTGTGGGGGAGGTCTACGTCTTGCCAGTGCTCCGGGAGCGCGGTTGGTAGGCCTGCGTCCTCTCGAATAAATTTCCAGCCCTGATTCAAATTGATGATGTCGCGCATTGTACTACCTCCTATTTGAGCGCCCCTGCCTGATTCCGTGCGGAAGGGGTAAACGCTATTGGGATGAGCGGTCCGGTCTGGCGTTTAGGATTTTGGGGAAGCGGATGAAAAACGCGATACCCGTAATGGTGGCCGCCAGTACATCCGCCACCGGCTCCGCCAAGAACACCGCGAATACCTTGTCCGTCATAATCCGCGGCAGAATGAAAATCAGCGGGATAAGCAGGATGATCTTCCGCAGCAAGGCCAAGAAGAGGGAGATCCTCGCCTGCCCCAGGGCCACAAAGGTCTGCTGACAGGAAAACTGCACACTGAACAGGAAAAACCCCGCCAGGTAGATGCGCAGCGCCCAGGTGGTAATCTCCACCAGCTCCGGCTTGTTGTTGAACAGGCCGACAAACACCTGGGGAAACAGCATAACAAGTCCCCACACGCAGACAGCATAGACCAGGCTGCTGACCAGCAGGATACGGAACGCCTGCTTCACCCGTTCGATCTTACCTGCCCCATAGTTGAAGCCCACCACGGGCTGGGTCCCCTGGGCCAGCCCCATGAACACCATGGAGAGGACCTGCATAACGGAGGCGCAGATGGTCATGGCTCCCACCGCCGGGTCCCCGCCATACCGATACAGGGAGGAGGTAAAGGAAACGGTGACCAGGCTCTCCGTGGACTGCATGATAAACGGGGACACGCCCAGCGCCGCCACCGGGAGGATGACCGAGCTCTTCAGCCGAAAAAAGCGGCGCTGGAGCTTCAGCTTCGTCCGTTTGCCCAACAGGAACGCCGTCACCCAGACCGCGGAGACACACTGCGCAAGGACAGTGGCCAGTGCCGCCCCGCGCACCCCCATGTTCAGCCCGAAAATGAACACCGGGTCCAGCACAATGTTTACCACTGCGCCCACCAGCACGGTCGCCATGGAGATGGTGGAAAAGCCCTGGATGGTGATGAAATTGTTCATGCCCAGGGCGATTTGGACGAAAACGCTCCCCCACAGGTAGATCCCCAGATAGCTGACGGCGTAACCGATGGTATTGGCGCTGGCACCGAACAGATAGAGCATCGGCTCTTTTACCAACTGGAACAGCAGCGTGGAGCCCCCGGAGATCAACAGCATCAGCGCAGCGCAGCTGCCCAAGATCTCGTTGGCTCCATCCATATCGCCGTCGCCCATCAGGATGGAGGTCCTGGACCCGCCGCCCACACCCACCAGAGCCGCCATGGCGGAGATGAACATGATGATTGGAAAGCACAGGCCCAGCCCCGTGAGGGCCAGGTCCCCCACCTCGGGGATGTGGCCGATGTAGATGCGGTCCACGATGTTATACAGCGCGTTGACCAGCTGTGCGGCAATGGCGGGAAAGGCCAGCCGGACCACGAGACGGCCTACGCTGTCGTTGCCCAGGTCATTGCTCTTTTTTGACATGGCAGCATCATTCCTCTTCACTATGTTGGACAAGCAGGCTCTGCTTGATTTTCGCCACCGCTTTTCTGACGCTTCCGGGGCTTCCGGCGGCGCAGCAGGGACGGTGGATGCCGTCGGAAAAGAAAATGCAGTAACCGCCGGGCGCCACATCCACAAAATTCTCGTTCTCCAGGTCTCTGTAAATGGTGATGTCCTTGTCCTGCATATCCCATTGGACGGTTTCCCTGCCCGTGTAGGGCGCATAGCCCATCCGCTCCACACCGGAGACGACGTACTGGATGTCCAGATAGCTGGTATGCCGCTCAGGGAGACATTCTTCTATCGGTTTGGTGGTAATATCCTGGATATTCACATAGATGTCTCGCCCTTGAAGCTCATAGGTTCCCGGCTCCATGCTGGCGATATCATGGCCCGCGATCCATTCCAGAGCTGTTTGGATGGCCGCCGGATAGGGACAAGGGCAGTCTATCGCAAGGGAAGACGAAAAAATCATTACCATGGCCTCCTTTTATTCAGAATTCCGCCCAAACGCCTCGATCTGCGTCAGCGCCGGGAAGAGAGAGGGGTCGTCAGCCTTGATGAGCTGCCCCACCTTCAGCCAGGTGATGCCGCGGCGCTTGATGGGAAAGCTCTGGGACTCCACTCGCTTGCCCAGCTCCACCACCTCCGATGTGCCGTCTGAGAAGCTCACTGTCCCCTGGGTCCACCAGCTGTCATGGGGGAAGTCAGCCCGGGTGGTTAGGCGCAGCTCCTCCACATCTACCGGGCGGCCAAACTCCACCGTAATCTCCGCATCCTCCCGCTGGTCAATGCCCCAGGACTGGAACGGCCAAGGATAATGGCAGGTATTGGCCAGTACGCCGTCAATCACATTGCGGGCAGCAAACAGCGGTGCAATGGGACCCTTGGTTTCCGCATTGGCGTGGGCATGGGGATAGCATCCCACATCCTCGTGCTGGTCCATCACGTTTTTGGCCAGATTGCGGAAATTCCGATCCTCCTCCGGCCTGGCCCGGCGCATGGTGATATAGTGGGAAGGACCCGCAAAACTGCCCGGGCAGTAGGAAATTCGATCCCCCTGGGAATACTCGTTCCGCTCAAAGGGGATGGGGTATTCCACCCGCCCCTGGGTGAGATACACATAGGCTTCGTCCATGGCCCCGTCCACTCGGATCACATAGAAGCCAGGGACCTGGTCCGCAGTAAAAATAATCCGGTCTCCGGGTTCGTACTGCTGGGGATATACAAGATATACCTCATCCTCCCCCCGCACCCAGTACTCCATCTCCCCCTGGGCGTTCAAAACAGAAATGCTTAAGTTTGCCATTGCTTCATCCCTCACAGAAATATACAATACTCAAAATCCCCGATACCATCCGATATCGGGGATTTTGGCATGGCTTTTTACAGCAGCCCCTTCACGTAGTCCGCGATGGCCTGGTCTTTGCAACTGGTGAAGAACAGCTCCTGGAAGTGCTCACCCGCCACAGCGCCCTTGACCAGCTCCTGGTCGATGTCCTTTAAGCCGTCCACCAGCGGGCGCAGGGTCTTGGCCCGGACCTCGTCCAGAATCCGCTTGTTGCGCATCTCGGGTTCCACGCGCTCCGGGGGATAGCCCTGGCCGTGGCCGAAGCCGAACAGCTTCTCGAATACGTATTCCAGGTTCAGCTCGCCGCCCCAGCCGAAGCCCTTGGCGAAGGGCATGGCCACGGCGTTGCCGTCGTTGACATGGGCAAAGGTGTAGGCGTCCACCGGGTCCTCCACGTGGCCGCAGATCACGCCGGGGAAGCTGTTCATGGCCAGCATGGCCCCCTCGCCGGTGCCGCAGCCCGTGATGACATAGTCCGCCGCGCCGCTGTTCAGCAGCAGCGCGCCCAGGATGCCGCACTGCACATAGGTGAGCTGGGCCTTGTCGTCCGCAGCGTACATACCGTAGTCGTCCACGGTGTGGCCCATGGGCTCCACCACTTTTTTCAGCGCAGTCAGGATGATGCCGTTTTTGGCTGCTTGGCTGTTTTCATTGATGAGTGCAATTTTCATGATTTAATCCCCCTGCGGCTGTTTGCCGATGTAGGCCAAGATACCACCGTCTACATACAAAATGTGACCGTTGACAAAATCGGAGGCGGAGGAGGCCAGGAACACGGCCGGGCCGCCCAAATCGGATGCCTCGCCCCAGCGGTTGGCCGGGGTCTTGGCCAGAATGAACTGGTCGAAGGGGTGCTTGGAGCCGTCGGGCTGGATCTCCCGGAGCGGCGCGGTCTGGGGGGTGGCAATATAGCCAGGGCCGATGCCGTTGCACTGAATGTTGTACTGACCGTACTCGCTGGCGATGTTCTTCGTCAGCATCTTCAAACCGCCCTTGGCCGCGGCGTAGGCGGACACAGTCTCCCGGCCCAGCTCGCTCATCATGGAGCAGATGTTGATGATCTTGCCGCCGCCCTTCTTTATCATACCGGGGATCACAGCTTTAGCCACGATGAAGGGCCCGTTGAGGTCGATGTCCACCACCTGGCGGAAATCCTCAGCGGACATCTCCACCATGGGGATACGCTTGATGATGCCAGCGTTGTTTACAAGAATGTCGATGACGCCGACCTCTTTTTCAATCTGCGCCACCAGGGCCTGCACGGCGTCCTCGTCGGTCACGTCGCAGATGTAGCCGTGGGCCTCAATTCCCAGTTCCTTGTAGGCTGCCACGCCTTTTTCAATCAGCTCGGGCTTACGGTCGTTGAACACGATTTTCGCACCCGCCTCGCCCATGGCAGAGGCAATTGCAAAACCGATGCCATAGCTGGCCCCTGTTACCAGGGCGACCTTACCGTCCAAGCGAAAGCTCTTATCATTGATCATTTAAATGCTCCTCCTTTAGCAAGACGGCCGCCGCCGTGTGGCGGCGACCGCTGTTTTTAGCAGATACCAAAAATCACTCTGCCTTGGCCTCGGAATCGACTGCGGCTTTCATGGCGGACAGCCGCGCCTGAACGTCCTCCATTGTGGCGTTGTCCAGGGTGTAGAACTTCATCGCTATGATAGACAGGATATAACCCACGATCGGCAGCCCCATCCACAGGATCATAGAAACCGTCACCAGACTGCCCGTCACCGGATCGCCCAGTTGGGGCAGCGACGTGACATAGCCGATGCCTGCGTATGCAAAGCCCACGATGGTGGTGGCGAACGCTACGATGGTTTTGTCTACCAGCGAGTAAGCCGCGCTGATGACGCCGGCGATCTGCTTGCCGCCGTTCCGGCTCATCTCATAGTCCGCCACGTCGGCCAGCATGGGCATACGCAGACCGTTGGTCACGGCCATGCATGCCTGGAACACGCAGTGTGCCAAAAGGTAGACAGCGGTCATCGGGAGCGTCCTGCCGATTTGGGTGGGATCGCCCAGGGTGAACAGGGCGATCATGGAACAGCCCGCCACCACAGAACCGATACTGAAGTTGCGCAGAGCCGTTCGTTTGCCCATTTTGATGGCAACCTGGTTGCCAAAGATCGACACCAAAATGTTGGGGATGAACGCGATCAGGCCCAATCTTCCATAAAACGCATAATTCCCGGCAATGATGCCCCAGACAGCCATGATCACGCTGGTGTTCGAGGCGATGTTCATGGCGATGCGGTCAGAGGCGCAGGCCACCAAAATCATCTGGAAGTTGCGGTTGTTTTTCATGACCTTGAACATATCCGAGGGGGAAACCTTTTCTTTGCTCAAGCTGCGGTAGTTCTCCGGGACGTCACGGTCCCAAATACTAACCACTGTGAGTACCAGGATGATGAAACTTATCACCAGCATGGTGATGCAAAGCTCCTGCATGGTGCCCAAATCAATTTTGCCGCCGTGTTTCGGGACAAGGTAGTTGGTGTTGTAGAGATTGAACGCCATGCCGAAAAAGCTGCTGAAGATGCCCATGAAGAGGCCCAGCCGGTTGCGCTGGACGGGCTCATTGGTGAAGGCCACGCGGGCGCCGCCCTGAGAGGTCATCATAAAACTGTACCCGATGACATACACGGCGTAGATCAGGATAAACACGATGGGACTTGCTCCGACGCAGAAGAAATATATGCCCAGGAGGGCAATGGCGCTGATGATCCAGCCAAGAACCATCGTCGGGCGGTAGCGCCCGAATTTTCCATCCGTCCGCTCCACGATGAAGGCGATAATCGGGTCGGTTATGGCGTCGAAAATGCGGGATGCGGTGGCGATCATGGCCACGGTGGTGGCAAGAAGGCCGTAGTAGCCCGCCCCCAGGTAGGTGATGAAGTTCATCACAAACAGGAAGCAGATGAGAAGCAGGTCATGAATTGAAAACAGATACAGCTGCCAGGGCTTTGCTTTGCGGTACTGCACGGTGTTGGTTGTCTCCATAGTTTTCTCCTCTCTTTCCGGAAGAATGCTGATCCGCATGTCTTCACTCAGTTAAATAGACAGAAACCGATCCTATTTAAGATATACAAAATTCCCCGCTTCACCAAATGAACAGGCTATCCCCCCGCAAACGCAGAAGCGCCTCAATGAAATAATAGTCGCTGTATATAATGGGCACTTCGGTGTTGCTCCCGTCAGGATCATGATAGAAGTAGGTGCCGCCGTCCACGATGGAATCCACCTCGGGGTCCCAGTTGCAGAACTTCTGGTCACAGGCCCGCAGCATCTTCAGAGCGGCCTGCACATAGAGGCGCTTTTCGTGCTCCGGGACGTGCTCGGCGATTTCCAGCAGGCCGCAGGCGGAGATCATGGAGGACGTGGTGTCATACTTGACGGGTTGGGCGGGGGCACGGTAATCCACCAGGGGCAGCCAGTCGGTGACGGCCATGGAGGAAATGACGTAGTGCGCCGCCCGCTTGGCGGTGGTCAGGAAGCTCTCGTCTCCGGTGTGGCGGTAGGCAAGGGCGAAGCCGTACAGAGCCCAGGACTGGCCCCGGCTCCAGGCGGACCCGATCCCATACCCCTGGCCGCCGGGAGCGTCCAGAAATTCCCCGGTTTCCGGATTGAAGCGGACGATGTGGTTGGAACTGCCGTCTCCTCGGGCAATATACTGCTGGGCGGTTTTGGCGTGGTTCAGGGCGATCTGCGCATACCGGGGGTCCTTTGTGGTCTCGGAGGCCCAGAAAAGCAGGGGAATGTTCATCATGCAGTCAATGATCATCCAACCGCTGATGGGTACGCCGCCGCCCATCATCTTCTCCAGTATCTCGTTGTCATTCCACGCGCGGATATACCTGCCCGCAGAATTATAGCGGCCTGCCAAGGTCTGCGCCGCAATCAACGCATCCTCCCGGGACTGTGGATTCCCAGTCTTTCGGTAGTTAGCCACCGCAGAGGGCAGCAGAACAAAACCGATGTCATGGCCCGCCCGGTCGATCTGGACCAGGTTGCTTACGATGCGCGCCTCCACCCCTTCGGCCGCGGTGCGGTACGCCTCGTCTCCCGTGGTCTGATACATCTGCCACAGCATTCCAGGCCAGAAGCCGTTGGTCCAGTAGCAGAGCAGGGGTGACTTTCCCTTTTTTACGGCCTCCTCGCCTGTCGTGCCAAAGTCCAAGTCATGGTACTTCCCGTCTCTGGGGCTGTATGGGATCATCGTACCGACTCGTTCACACTCCCGCTTCATTTTAACAAGCAGCTTATCATACGTGCTGTTGAGCCAAGCCTGGTCCTCTTCGGTCAAGATCGTTTTGATGAACTCTTCCATCTCTGATGCTCCCTCCTATCGCTTTGTTTGCTATCGACCCTTCTGCTTTCCTGGCCCCATGGGGCCAGGAAAAGCCCAATTGGGCTTTTCCTTTCACTTTACCACTCGAACAGGTCATTCCCCTTTAGCCGCAGGATAGCCTCGATGAGAAAATAATCGGCGTAAATAATGGGCACCTCGGTGTTAGTGCCGTCCGGGTCGTGGTAGAAGAAGGTCCCTCCAGTCATGATGGAATCCTTCTCCGGGTCCCAATTGGCGAACTTGGCCTCGCAGGCGCGCAGGATGCGGTAGGCCGACTCGGTATAGAACCGGGCCTCATTTTCGTCCACATGACTGGCAATCTCCAGCAGACCGCAGGCGGTACACATAGCGGCGGTGGAGTCGTACTTTACCGGCTCGGCGGGCGCCCGGAAATCCACCAGGGGCAGCCAATCGGTGGCAGCCATATTTGCGATGCAGTAGTGGGCGCACTGCTTGGCGGTGTTGAGGAAGGACTCGTCCTTGGTGTGGCGGTAGCTCAGGGCAAAGCCGTACACCGCCCAGGACTGGCCCCGGCTCCAGGAGGAACCTGATTTGTAGCCCTGTCCGCCGGGGTTGTTGAGGTATTCGCCGGTGTCCGGATCGAAGGCCACAATGTGGTTGCAGCTTCCGTCGGGTCGGACGACATACTGCTGGGCGGTCTTGGCGTGATTGACCGCGATTTTCTTAAACCGAGGGTCGCCGGTCTCCTCAGACGCCCAATACAGCAGGGGAATGTTCATCATGCAGTCAACGATCATCCAGCCCCGGATATCGCCGCCACCAAAGCGGTCGGCCATTTTGGCCATACCGTCAGGCCAGGCCCGGATGAATTTTCCGTCAAGGTTATACCGCGCGGCCAGCAGGTTGGCCGCTTGCAGCCCGCGGCTGCGGGCCGTTTGGCTCCCGGTCTTGCGGTAGTCGGCCACGGCGGACAGCAGGAACAAAAAACCTAAATCGTGGTCCACCGCTTCGGAGTTGTCAAGCAGTACGGCCAGCCGGTCCTCCACACCCACGGCGGCGTCCTTGTACGGCTCATCCCCGGTGGTCTGGTACATCTGCCACAGCATCCCCGGCCAAAAGCCGTTGGTCCAAAAACCCACGTCGTAGGGGGGATCCTTCCTCCCCCATTGCGTCTCCGTGATGTCGTGGTACTTCCCGTCCTCACCGGTGGTATAGGGAATATTGGTGCCCACCCGTCCGCATTCCGCTTTCATTTTGACCAGCAGCTTGTCATACACCTGATCCAGCCACTCCTGATTGGAGCACGCTGCCGTTCTCTTTTCCATCTAGGGCCCTCCTTATTTTGCGATTTAAATAAACATCATGGCCATGATTTTATTTACTTTGGAGAATATTTACCATTATAACATAGCAAAATCTATGTTTCTCGTCATATTGTCTCAGAAAACTTGCAAATACTATTCTCTTTTTATCTATAACTCCAGGCGTATGCCGTCAGCTCTGGGTAAACGAGGCATATTTTTTGGGGGAGATTCCTACCGCCTTCGTAAAAGATTTCAGGAAATTGCTGTAATCCCGAAAGCCGCACAGACTGCTGGTTTCCGCGACGGAATGCCCCTCCGTCAACAGGACCTTCGCGCGGGAAATGCGTTTCGCGGTGATGTAGCGGTTGACAGTGGTGCCTGTGGCCTCCTTAAAGATCTTGTGCAGATAGGAATTGCTCAAATAAAACTGTGATGCCAATATGGAAACGCCGAGCTCTTCCCCAAGATGCTGATTGATGTAGTCCAATATCTCATCGATCTTGGAGTGGTGGCTTTTGAGTCCCCCGCGCAGTTCATCCTTTACAAGGCCCGGCTCCTGGGTGCAACGGGAACGAAACACCCGGTTCAAAAATGTCATCAGTTCCAAAAATACCGCTTGATCCAGCACATCCTGCCCAAATTCCCGTTCCTCCGACAATTTGTGAATGAAGTACATGAATCGCTTCCGCTCCTCCTCTGTCAGGCTGATCCTGTGGCCCCAGACCGGGTCCCGGTGGGTAAAGCAGTAGTTCAGATCGGTTTGCTCAGTGGAAACCCGTTTTAGATATTCAGGGTAAATGGAGATCACGACCCGCATATGGTCAGTCTCGTCAATATGCGGCAGATAGTGGCTTTCAAACTGGTTGATGAAAAAAATATCGCCGGACTCAAATTTATACACACGGTCATCTATGAGAAACTGTCTGCCCCCGGAGATGGAAAAGTAGACCTCATAGCAGTCGTGGATATGGATGCCCATGGTTTTCTCGTTGCTATACAGCCGGGCAATGGCAAACATTTTTGTGTCCAAGCAGGACTGAATTGCCGATTGGCAGGAATTATGAATCAACATAGCAGCTCCTTTTACGTTTCATCCATAATTTGATTCTCAGACCCCATCTAGCTATGTAAATTTTACCAAAACCAATGCTGTATTTCTTGCCCTTTTCTCTCAAAAATCTTGCAAATTCTCTTTGTTTGCTGCGGTCTTGTCTAATTTTTTGCACTTGCTCCTCAAACCCTTGTCAATAATTTATCAGATAAAGCAAGGCACCCGTTAGAAAAAACGGGTGCCCATTAGAAAAAACAAGTTATTTTTTGTAAGAATCATAGTAAACATCCAGGCGCTTGATGGATGCCCCGGTAGGCCTGGGGAGTAAGCCCTATGTTGGCCTTAAAAACCTTTGAAAAGTAATTGTTGTCCGAATAACCGACGTAGGCGGCCACCTCTTGAATGCTGGCCCGGCTGTCTATGAGCAGGCCGGCAGCAATGTCACAGCGTCGGCTGGCCAGGTATCCCTTCACTGTCATCCCCGTTTCGTGGCGGAACCGCACCACAAAGCTCTTTTGTCCCAATCCTGTCTCCCGTGCGACCTCGGCAGTTGTCATGGATCTGCTCAGATTGACCTCCATATAATCCACTGCCCGTTGGATAGCGGGAGAGTATCCGAAATTCCTCCGCTTTCGCATTTCGACGCAGAACCGCTCTACCAATTCCGCAGTCAGCAGCTCCAGCTCCTTTTTCGACACGGCGTGCTGCATTTTTTGGGCGTATTCCTGGCTGACAGCATCGATGAACACCGGGCTGAGTCCTCCCTGTTTGGCGGCCAGCCGTATCATTGTCCGCAGGCTGGCGCAAACCGCCAAATGATCCTGAAAACTGTCTGAAATGAATTTTACACCGGTACTCACTTTCCCGATTCCCTCTAACGCTTCGCGGGCCTTTCCTACATCGCCTTGGATCATCGCGGCGATAAAGCGGTCCTCCATCAGATACCGCTGATTGACCTCGGAGGCGTTTCCATATGCGTCAGAAAATGTGAGCTTGTCCTTCCTTCCTCCAGGGGCCATCTGTATGGCCTTCACCGCTCTGGCCGCTCCGTCCAAATGCTCTGCCAGCAGCAGTGCTGTTTTGAACGCATAGTCCTGCTGAACGATAGGGAGCTTGCACCGATACGCTTGATATAGCGGCATGACTGCCTCCGAGGCGCCCACCGATGTTAGTAGCAGCCGGGCGGCGCGCGCGCTCCAGCCGTCCTCCACATAAGGTCCCAGGAGGAGCCATTTTCCCGCGGCTGGAATGATCATCAAGTGGGTGCCCATGACTTCCGTTATATTGTAAATAAACATTTTAGAAGCGTTCTCTAAAAAAATTGTAAGTCCAGTCTGCGTATATATCTGTTGAAGTTCGGGTGAAAAACAGTGTCTTTTCTCAAAGTGGTCTAAGACATCCGGCATTTTGTTACACAGTGTTAAGTCCATTCCCGTGAGCGAAGGTATCATGATCATGGCTGATTCAAGAAAATCCATATGCTTTTCCTTCATTTCAGTCTAGCATTTACAATATGTACTGGACAAAATTGTCACACTCTTTAAGGTCAGAGGAAGGATCCGATAAAACCTTGTTCCGTCCATGTCCGATCCTGATTTTGCCTTCCTGCCGCCTGTGCACCCATTGCATGTCACCGAGGCGACAGGTTTCTTCTGTTTCCCAGCTTGAGGAAAACTAAGTGCAAAATTATGTCGCAGGAAACAAAATAGGGCACATATTAACAGGATCCCCCAATCCTTCCGTTAGCTCTTCCCATACCTCTCCCGCAGACTCTGATGTCCTCTCTGCTCCCGCCGCCGCAGATCGTCCGCCGTGTACACCTCCCACTTTGCATCCGGCGTTCTCAAATCAAGGCACTGAAACGCCTCTGGATAGCATCTCTCCGGGTCGGTGGAAATGTCTCCCGCCACCCGTTTCTGCCAAATCGTCTGCCCTATCCGCTCTGCCTTGTCCGCTTCATAACTCTCCAGCTCGTGGGTGGTATCGATTTTCCGCAGGAATTTCTCCACCGTCAGTTTCCCGTTCAAATACTCCGCCCTGGCCAGACGGGCATTCTCGCTCCAGGCATCGTACTGGCTGTAGTCCATGGGAATCAAACTGTCACGCTCATCCGGCGCGGCATCCTGCCAGCGCAGAAGGCGGGCGTACATTCTGTCCCGCAGCTGATTGCAAACTTTGAGCGCACCGTCCTCATCCTCCACTAGGTTCCGCTTGAACCTTGCCCCACGTTTTTTGCAGGGAACCCCATCCGTCACCCGGTCGCAGTACCGGGTGGCTTTTTTCGTCTTCGGGATGAACCAGCCCCAGCAATAGTCGCACCGGGCAATGCGTTGCTTGTCCTGCTGGAAGTAAAGCGCCAGTTCCAACATCCGCAGTCCAAAAAGGGAATTGGCTCTAAATCTTCTCTGGCCTGACTCCGCAGCGGGCAGGTCGGCCGGATCGCACAGCTTCCCTACATTCGGATAAGTCTGGCATAGCCTCTCAAATCGCTCCCGCTGGCTGGCCCGCTCCATCCCGTCGAAGGTCATCTCTAAAATGTTCCGCAGGCAGACCTGTGTGCGAATCGGTTCTTCCAGCACATACAGCAACTCCTCTGCGGTGTTCAACAAAAACAGTGCGCTTCCGTCATCCTCCTTCTGCAATGCCTGATCCAACAAAATCCCCAGTGCGAAAAAGCTCACCGGATCAACCTTCTGAAGCATGGACGGCAGAAGCAGTGCCTCCGCCACGAAGTCCTCAAAGTCTGCCACCGGGATATCCAGCCGCGCCGCAAACAGCGGATGCTCATCCCGCAGATGTTTGATCTCCCGGCGGTATGGCCGATAGTCGATCTCTGCGGCGGCAATCAAGTCCTTAGCGGGTGTGGTAACAGGCAGGCGCTCCACCGTCCCATCTCCATGCTGAAATACGGTGGAAAACCGTCCCGCACTTTCCTCCGCCAGAAGCAACTTGGG
>ERZ808051.733-NODE-733-length-30194-cov-9.744330_pt1 | contig 30194 bp, 22 predicted proteins | sample MGYA00380199_ERZ808051 | MGnify/ENA primary metagenome ERZ808051 (study PRJEB31490, sample SAMN06133391) | mouse gut metagenome | isolation source: J11 | host: mice | place: China: Chengdu | collected 2015-05 ...
CTCCTTCCTCCGCCTTGTCCTGTCACAAATATCAGGCACTGTTTTTCACTGTTATTTAGGCAACGCTGTACTAGGAGAATGGAGATTATGTCTCCACAGATTCCTTCAAATATCCGTCAAGAATCATTCATCACAGGCTTGGGCTTGAAAAATTTGACTACCACTCGTTACGTCACACTCATGCGACCATGCTGATCGAGGCAGGTGTGTCGCCTAAAACGGTACAGGAAAGGCTGGGACATGCATCTGTACAGACTACCTTTGACAAGTATGTACATAATACAGAAGAGATGAAGCAGGAAGCAGCAGACACACTTGACGAAATACTTAGAAAAGCCGCAAAATGAAAAGGGCGCTTACGCGCCCCTTTTATTTTGCCAACATTTAAATTTAGCGTAGGCATGACGTAAGCAAATTCAACTTTTTCACCCTATTCAACGCCCGCAATTACTTATTTTTCAAGCAGAGTTTCACCACAGTCTCCACATGCACCGTCCCCGGAAACTGATCGATCGCGATCGCCCGCTCCACCCGATACCCGCTGTCCAGCAACACTTCCAGATCCCGCGCAAGACTCGTCGGCTTGCAGCTTATATACACAAGTCTGTCCACCCGGAAGTCAATGATCTTTTGCAGCGCTTTGGGATGAATCCCGTCGCGTGGGGGATCGAGCACGATAAAGTCCGGCTTTTCAGCGATATCATCCATCACTTTCAGCACATCTCCCGCTATGAACTCACAATTATGAAGTCCGTTCATCTCGGCATTCTGCCTTGCCGCCCGGACAGCTTCCTCCACAATCTCCACGCCGATCACCTTCTTTGCCACAGGCGCCAGGAGCTGCGCGATGGTCCCTGTACCGCTGTACAAGTCATACACCGTCTTATCATGCGCACCTTCCCCGGAGATATCTCCCAGGAACTCCCGCGCTGTCTCATACAGCACTTCCGCTCCCAGCGTATTGGTCTGAAAGAATGAAAACGGTGAAATCCTGAATCTGAGCCCCAGCAATTCCTCGTAAAAATAATCTTGTCCATATAAAATAACAGTATCGTCACTTTGGACAATGTCTGCCAGCGAATCATTTTTCACGTGAAGAACACCTGCTATTTTTCCCGTCAGCGGCAACTTCTGCAATCGTGCCGCCAGCGGCTCCAGGTCGTGTGTCTCCTGTGTCGTCGTGACGAGTGCGATCAGCATCTCTCCTGTTTTTTGTGCTTTTCGCACCAGTAGATGCCGCAGATATCCCTCATGGCGGATCCTGTGAAAATAACTACCGTTTTTCTCTGTGAAATAGTCCAGTACACAGGCAAGCACCAGCCTGTAGTCCTCATCCACAATGCGGCAGTCCCGCACAGAAACAATGTCATAAAAACTCCCTCTCCTGTGCATGCCCAGGGCGAGCGGACCATCCTTATATTCATCTCCAAAAGAGAACTCCATCTTATTCCTGTAGTTATACTGCACAGGGCTTGGCTTGATCCCCTCAAAAATGCGCCCCATGTACTGTTCCGTATCCCCGGTCTCCCCGTTTAATAACATTTGCTTTTCAAATGCAGGGAACAGCAGTCTCCGCACCTGACTCTCCTTTATTTCGAGCTGCTTCCCGTAGGAAATACCTTGATAATTACAGCCTCCGCACACTCCGAAATGCGGGCATACGTCTGCCAGTTCAAACGGTGCCTTCTCCAGCACCGAGAGCAGCCTTCCCTCCACCTTTCCCTTCCGTTTTTTGCTGACCATAAATGATACTTTCTGTCCGGGAATCACATTCTTCACGACTGCTGTCTCCTCCTCACATCGAATGATCCCCTTGTTCGGAAACTCAACGCGCTCCACATACCCTTCGTAAACCTGTCCCTTTTTCATAAAGTCCTCCATATCAAACTCAAGTTCGCCATGCAGTACAGCCGCGGCATATGCGCGCAGCATTGTGATCATCTTTATGCACATGCCGCAGACTTTGACGACGACCCGCGCTGTACACAGCAAATGAGGGAGTACTGCCTTACCAGTACTCCCTCAAAACACTTTCATCTGCAACAAATGTTATTTTACAGTTGTGTACTCATTCTCCTTCGCAGGCTCCTGCTGCTCCTCGTCTTCCTCATCATCGAAGAAGTCATCCTCGAAGTCATCGTCAAACTCGTCATCGAAATCATCGAGATAATCCGGTGTCATATAACGGTATACTGCGTACGCTATAGCCGCAACCGCTGCCACCGCACCGATTATGGCAAGCACCCAAAGCAGCGTGTTCCCCTTCTTCTCATTGTCTTTCTTAAGCTCACTCTTTGCACAGTATTTGCTTAGTATATCATTGCCCACCAGATTCTTGTCCTGCAAATAATCTACTAATTCGTCCCACTTTTTCATTTAAAAAGCCCCTTTCTGTTTTTATTCACGCTCAGCAAAGCTTCGTTGTATATATCATATCATCTTTTTTAAAATTTTACTACCATTTTCACATATTTTATATGAATTTTTGTCACAGTGTTACTGTTCACGCCCCAACTAATTCTGACACAATTTTATGTAATGAAGGCGTAAACAGCAACCCATTTGCACACAAAATGTTAAAGTGTAAGCATTTTGGCGCACGTTTTTCACTACTTTTATTGACGAGTGAGCAGTAGCAATCTGCACAGTGTATGATGACAAAAAACCGTCGCAGAACGGATCTGACCTGCGAGGGTACGGAAAATGGGGAGGGGTACGCATGGAAAATACGAACTGGATGGTGCTGTTGGAACAGACACAGGTACAAAAGGTGATGGAGACAAACCAGTACACAGAGCGATTCGGGCTGATGCTGAGTGAGCAGGACGCACAGCTGCTGGCGCTGGAGCGGAAGAATACGCTCGCGGAACAGAAGCGCATAGAGTTTGGGGAGAGTATTCTGCCTGGGATCATCTACGAGTTCTGTGATTCTGCGTACATCGATCAGGGCAACTATGTGGAATCCCTCATCAGGCTGCAGGAGATTTTCTTTCAATACAAAAACGAGATGCTTGATGAGATATCGGACGGGGAGCTTCTTCACTTTATGAAGGAACAGTTTGAGACAATCTGCTTTGGGGATTTTGACTATCTCGAGGGAACCTGTCTGGACATCTTTGCGCAGGCTGTCCGAGCCGGCTACCGCGGTTACCGCAGGACAGACGGGCGGGGCGAGTACGCGCAGTTTGACGAGGTGGAGCGCTGGGACAAAGAGCTGTATCTGGAGGCACTGCGCGAACTGTGCTGGAGATAGTGCAGATATCTGCGGACAAAAGGGATTTCTTATGGATAGTGGAGGGAAACGAATGTACGATATGAATGATCTGGTTCCGATTGTAGCGATGCTCACAGAGAAGTATACAGGTAACGACAGCAGTTCAGTGACTTATGAAAAGGCAAATCAGCTGATGGAGGCAGTAGTGTACTGCATCCGGGAAGTGCAAAACGGCGGTGAAGGCATCCTGGTCAGCCAGCAGCAGAGTGCGATGCAGGCGTACAGGACAGGGGTACAGCTGGTGCGCAGAAAGACGGAGGAACTGCTTGTCTTTTACGAACACAGGAAAAGCAGGTTTTGTCCGTATGGGAATGTATATCTTGCGGATATATTGCAGAAGGGGATTCCGGCTTTTTTTCGAACATATGACGAAGTATTTGAGCCGCAGAATACGATCCTGACGCTGGACTATCCGATCCTGGTGGATGTGTCACAGTATCAGGGGATCGACTGTGTGGATCTGTATGTCAGAAATCTCGCACAGGAACAGCTGTTTCTTGCAAAATTTGGTGAGGACTATGTGAGAACTGTACTCCGTGCCTACTGCGATGACTATGAAGAGCTTCCCGAAAACATCTCCGGGATCGTGTTCGGGAATGTGATCGGACATGTCCTTGCCGGAAGAAAGCCGGCAGAGAGACTGTCGGAGACAGATCTGCAGGGGATTTACGAACAGTATGTGTCCTGTGAAAGCGAGAGGAGCGGCGGATTCAGGGAAAAAGTCAGCAGCGCGGCAAAAGCATTTCTGAGACAGCATTATGCGGGCGAGGAACAGATGCAGCAGTATATGACAGCTGGGCTGACGGATCTCTGCGCACGGATCGAACATGCTGCTGCCTGCAGAAAGCTGGATAGGATTTTTGTGTCCTGAAACTGCAGGATGGCAGTTTCAGGAGTTTTTGATATGGCTCACAGATGGAAGACAGCTTTCAGGGCATCGTCTTGTGTGAGCAGTCTCTTGGCAAGCGTGCGGTACTGCTCCTCGTGAAGATAGGTGTGGCGGAACGGTTTGATGGAGGGAGCAAGGTCGATCGCCTTTGTGTAGTCCTCCACATTGAGGTTGAGTGTGGTGACATAGTCCCAAAATCCTGTTTCCGCAAAAACAGTGTTCACGCGCTGATAGCGGTGGTCATGGACGCGGCTCATGAGGTAGGTGGCGATGCCGACCTGAATGCCGTGGAGCTGCGGGGTTTCCAACATCTTGTCCAATGCATGGGAGATCAGATGCTCACTGCCGCTCGTGGGCGCACTGCTCCCGGCAATCTCGTTTGCGATGCCGCTCATGGCGAGGGAATCGAGCAGCTCCTTTAGAAACAGGTCATCGTGGATGCTGTGGAAAGGTGTCCGCACAAAGCTGTTCACCGCCTTCTTGGCGATCATGAGGGCAAAGTCGTTGACCTGGGCGGCGCCGTGCGCCTCCTCAAACTTCCAGTCGTAGAGTGCGGTGATCTTGGATACCATGTCTCCGATGCCGGAATAGATGAACTTTTCCGGCGCGCTCTTGATAACTGTGGTATCTGCGATGATGCCATATGCAAGACGTGCAGGAACAGAAGTTCTCCGATTGTTTACGATCAGCGATGCGCTGGCGCTGGAGAAGCCGTCGCTGGACGAGGAAGTCGGAACGCTGATAAAAGGCAGTTTGCGCAGGAAACCGATGTACTTTGCCGCGTCAATGACCTTGCCGCCGCCAAGTCCGATCACTGCCTGCGTGGAATTGGGCAGGCCAAATGCCAGATCGATGATGTCGCCAATATTGACAGTATCGATCTCACAGTATTCCAACACCTCGATGCCGGCGTCGCGCAGGGCATCCAGAACTTTGCAGCCAAACATGTCGATCAGACCGTTTCCGAAATAAATGACGATTTTTTTGAAATCACAGCCCCTCAGATAGACGCCGATATGTTCCAGTGCATTGGGCTCCACCTTCAATATGGTGGGGATTGCGATGTGGCTTGTGCTGAATTTGTTCATGGTATCTCACCTTCCTTAAATGGATTTACATCTATTATATATCCAAAACGGCAGGGAGACAAATGGAATTTTTCGAATCCGTAAAATTTGGTTTACGGCGGCACATAAAAACACGACAAAAAGATAGGACTGAAAAAAATGTAAAATTTATCTAACGCTGTATGCGAATTTGTGGTATAATGAATATATTATAGCATATTCACTGTAAGTGTAGATGATTTGCAGTATAGAATGCCACTGGTGTACCAATTATATAATGATTAAGGCAAAGGAGAAGAATTTCATGGGCGATCAATTAGTATGGCAGGATAGGTATAATCTAGGTGTAGAGGTTATCGACAAAGAACACAGGAAGCTGTTTAGTATTCTAAATAAGTTGTTCGATTTCGGAAAACAGGAAGAGAAAAGTCAGTGGGTTTGTCAGGAGGCGATAAAGTACTTTCGGGATCATGCGCTCAAACATTTCGCAGATGAGGAGGCGTATATGCTTTCGATCAACTACGAGGGATTTGAGATACACAGGCGGATCCACAAAAATTTTCGCGACAGAACGATTCCGGCACTTGAGCGGGAGCTGGAGCTGACGGATTACTCCGAGGAGTCGATCAATCACTTTCTCAGTGTATGTGCAGGATGGCTGATCGGACATACCTTGATAGAGGATTATGCCATTGTAAAACGGGAGAATATAAAACAGTGGGAAAATCTCCAGCCCGAGGAAGAGCAGGCGATAATGGGACAGACGATCGGCGGACTGCTGCACAGCATGTTCCAGCTGGACGCCAGACTGATCAGTGACTGTTATGCCGGAGAGAAGTTTGTCGACGGTATCTATTTCCGCCTGATCTATAGTACGAAGGACAAAAAGAGATGGGAATTTTTCCTGATATTTGAGGAGAGGCTGATTGTGAGCACGATCGGCAGTGTGATGGACACGAAGGCGGAAGCCGTGAATGTCATGCTGATGAATGCGGCGAGATATGTGGCGAGACAGCTTGTGGAGCGTGTCAAGGGATATTTTCCGTCATCCGAAAATTTTGAGATCAAGGAAGAGCAGCTTCTGACGTATGAGCAGTTCCAGAAAGTATTTGAGAAGCAGAAACCACAGTTCAGTCTGCTGTTTGACACGGGAAAAGGATATTTTGCATACTGCGTGACGGCAACGGATATGCTCCAGAGTGAAGGCGGCGTGTCGATCATAACAGAGAATGCCATGGCTGAGGTGGAGAAATATCTGAATCAGAACGAGGTGGAAAAGAAGGCTATCAACCTCAAGAAGAAGGTGATGGTCGTAGATGACTCGGACTTTATGCTAAAGACGCTGCAGGATCTGCTGGGGAGTGACTATGAGGTGATCGTGGCGAAATCCGGTATGTCTGCGATCAGGGGTATTACACTCGACAGACCGGATCTGATCCTGCTGGATTATGAGATGCCTGTCTGCGACGGCAGTCAGGTGCTGGAAATGATCCGCGGTGAGGTTGAATTCGCAGATATTCCTGTGATCTTCCTGACCAGCAGGGTTGACAGGGAGAGCGTCAAGAAGGTGATCGAGCTGAAACCGGAAGGCTATCTGTCGAAATCGCTGGCGCCCGCGGATGTGAAGCGGGAAGTTGACCACTTTTTCGAAAAGATTCAGCGGAGAAATGCTAAAAAATAGAAAAGTATGTATATTTTTCCTCTCTTGTCCATATAATTTATTACATAACGATAATGATTCAGTTGTGTACAGGCATGGATCGTTATATAAATAGACAGAATAAGGAGAATGATATGGCAAGAGGAGTAAAAAAATCAATTCAGGAGAAGATCGCCCAGAAGGAGGAGCTGATCGACGCGCTTTCTACCAGGATCAAAAAGGAGAGAGACGAGCTCAATGAACTGCTGGAGATGCAGAAGATGGAGGAGCTCAATGAGCTTCGGGTAGTGGTCGAGAAATCCGGTATGGAGATCGCCGATATTATCCAGATGGCACAGATGCAGGCGGCTCAATAAGGCAAAATGCGTCATAACGCACAAAGGGCGGCATATGACAAAAAATTATTACGAAAAAGTCCAATCACAATTGCGTACATAGCCCGAAAAGGGTATAATGGAAAGCAGGGTGAATGGACTTTTTTCAATTTTATCTATTATGTATGATTGAGGAGACCGATCCAAATATACTTTAATGATGGAAAGGGAAGACAAAGATGGTAAACATACGTGAATTATACCACAACTTTAAGGAGTATGCCGATCAGGAGGTGACGGTCGGCGGCTGGCTCAGGAGCAGGCGGGATTCTAAGACATTCGGTTTCCTGGTAATAAACGACGGAACATTTTTTGAGCCTCTCCAGGTCGTGTACAGCGATGCGCTGGACAATTTTGCGGGGATCTCAAAACTGAATGTCGGCGCTGCGGTGATCGCTACAGGAGTCGTGACCCTCACACCTGAGGCAAAGCAGCCCTTTGAGATACAGGCGACGAAAATCGAGGTGGAGGGTGACTCTACCCCCGACTATCCATTGCAGAAAAAGAGACACAGCTTTGAGTATCTCAGGACGATCTCGCATTTAAGGCCGCGCACAAACACGTTCCAGGCAGTGTTTCGCGTGCGTTCTCTCTGCGCGTATGCGATACACAAATTTTTCCAGGAGAGGGATTTCGTCTATGTCCACACACCGCTGATCACGGGAAGTGACTGTGAGGGCGCGGGAGAGATGTTCCGGGTTACGACGCTGGATCTGAAAAATCTTCCTATGGCAGACGGGGAAGTGGACTTTAGCAGGGATTTCTTCAACAAGCCGACAAACCTCACCGTGAGCGGGCAGCTGAACGGTGAGACCTATGCGATGGCGTTTAAGAATATCTATACCTTCGGTCCTACGTTCCGCGCGGAGAACTCCAACACAACGCGTCACGCGGCAGAATTCTGGATGATCGAGCCGGAGATCGCATTCGCGGATCTGAGGGATGATATGATGCTGGCTGAGAACATGCTCAAGTATATCATCAACTATGTTCTGGAGCACGCGCCGGAGGAGATGACATTTTTTAATCAGTTCGTGGATAAGGGACTGATCGACAGGCTTCGTCATGTGGCAGACTCGGAGTTTGGCCATATCACTTACACGGATGCCATCGCGGAGCTTGAGAAGCACAATGACGAGTTTGAGTATAAAGTTTCATGGGGCTGTGACCTGCAGACAGAGCACGAGCGGTATCTGACTGAAAAACTTTTCGGAAGACCCGTGTTTGTGACAGACTATCCGAAGGAGATCAAGGCATTCTATATGAAGCTCAATGAGGATGGCAGGACTGTCGCTGCGATGGACTGCCTTGTGCCCGGTATTGGGGAGATCATCGGAGGGAGCCAGAGGGAGGACAAACTTGCCGTTCTGGAGCAGAGAATGCTCGAGTGTGGTCTGAAATCGGAGGACTATGATTTCTATCTTGACCTCAGACGCTATGGAAGCGCGAGGCATGCAGGTTTTGGTCTTGGCTTTGAGCGCTGTGTCATGTATCTGACCGGCATGGGAAATATCAGGGACGTGATACCGTTCCCGCGTACAGTCAACAACTGTGAATTATAACATTGCGTACGATGCAAAAAGCTTTTCGGAACTTTTCCGGAAGGCTTTTTTTGTTTGAAACATACTTTTATCACATTTTTATCACATTTTTTCCATACTTTTTTCATGGTTTTTCCATAGAATGTATTGTAGGTTGTCTGGCAAGACAGGCAGCCGGACACGCTGCGAACCTGATTTTGCAGACGCTGCAGATTCGGGGGCAGACACAAAAAACGGGAGGAAGAAAAATTGATAGAAGTGAAGGATCTGACAAAGAAGTATGGGGATCACACCGCAGTGGACCATCTGTCGTTTCATATCGATAAGGGCAGGATTTACGGCTTCCTGGGACCAAACGGAGCGGGAAAGAGCACAACGATGAACATGATGACGGGGTACATAGCTGCCACCGAGGGGACTGTGACGATCAATGGATGGGACCTGCTGAGAGAGCCGGAGCGGGCAAAAAGATCCGTCGGGTATCTGCCCGAGATCCCGCCTGTCTATCCGGATATGACGGTCTGGGAGTATCTAAAATTTGCCGCGGCACTAAAAAAGGTATCAAAGGCAGAACAAAAAAAACAGATCGAGACGATCCTGCGGCAGACCGGGATCGAGGATGTAAAGGGGCGGTTGATCAGGAATCTGTCCAAAGGATATAGGCAGAGAGTGGGGCTTGCACAGGCGATGATCGGCGATCCGGAGGTCATCATTCTCGATGAGCCGACAGTGGGGCTGGACCCCAAGCAGATCATCGAGATGCGGGATCTGATGCGGGATCTCGCAAAGAAGCACACGGTGATATTGAGTTCGCATATCCTGTCGGAGGTCCGTGCAGTGTGCGACTACATTATGATCATATCCAAAGGGAAAATGGTCGCAAGCGATACGCCGGAGGGACTCATGACGATGCTCCAGGGAGGGATCGAGATGTCGCTCAGCGTAAAGGGAGAGCAGAATCGGCTGGAGGAAGTATTGAGAGCATATCCTCAGATCACAAAATATTCTTTTGAACCGCAAAAAGAAGCGGGGTGTGTGACGGCAGATCTCAAGATACAAAAAGATGAGGATATCCGTGAAAGACTGTTTTACCATTTGAGTGAGGAGGGGCTTCCGATCATGGGGCTGACCCTTGTGGAGCGCACGCTGGAGGATGTGTTCCTGGAGCTGACAGGAGAACACGCGGATGAAACTGAAACAAAAGAGACAGAATTGGAAACGATGAGAACGGAAGAAGTGGAAGAAGTGGAAGAAGTAGAAAATATGAAAGAAATGAAAAAGGGAGAGGAGGATCGGGCTGATGACAGCGATATTGAAGAAGGAATTTAAGTCCTATATGCATTCTGTGGTAGGTTTTCTGTTTGTGGCAGTCATGATATTTTTCTTTGCACTGTATGCGACAGTCTACAATTTTGCGTCAGGGATCCCATATCTGTCCTATACATTGAGCTCGATCCTTCTCCTCTTCTGGCTGGCTATACCGATATTGTCCATGAGGATACTGGCGGAGGAGAGAAAGCAGCGGACCGATCAGATGATCCTGACAGCGCCGGTCGCCGTGGGCGAGATCGTTGCCGGCAAATTTCTGGCGATGGCGGCAGTCTTTATGATCCCGGTAGTGCTGATGTGTGCTGTGCCCTTGTATTTGCGCCGATTCGGTGAAGTGCCTCTGGGTGAGACTTATGTGGTGATCATGGCGTTTGCGCTGTACGGTCTTGCCTGTATCGCGGTGGGATTGTTTGTGTCGAGCATCACGGAAAGCCAGGTGATCGCGGCAGTGTTGACCTTTGCCATCTTGTTCGTGACATATATGATGGCAGGGATTGAAGACCTGATCTCCTCAACCGGCAATCTGCTGACAAAGTTTTTTTCGATCTTTGATTTTCAGGGACGGTTTGTGAGTATGGCTTCCGGAATACTCGACTTGACCTCTGTCGTCTATTTCGTCAGTGTGATCGGGCTGATGCTGTTTTTGACGGCACAGTCTATCCAAAAGCGGCGGTACAGTGTGTCTGTCCACAATCTTTCCATGGGGGCGTACAGTTCTGTCACAGTCTGTGTCGTGACTGCGCTTGTGGTGATCCTCAACCTGATCGTCGCCAGGCTTCCGGAGCGGTACACGAATATTGATGTCACTTCCAATAAAATGTACACGCTGACAGAGCAGACAAGGGATATTCTGGAAGCGCTCGACGAGGAGATCGACATATATGTGATACAGGATGAGAACAGCGCGGACAGTACGGTGGCGCAGACCTTGAAGGGGTATGCGGACGCCTCGCCGCACATTCATGTCACGTACATCGACCCCGTCGTCAATCCCCAGTTTATCGACCAATATACGACTGGCAGCATGACGGCAAACAGTGTGATCGTCGAGAGCAGTAAGCGGTACAAGGTCATATCTTACCAGGATCTGTACGAGACGGAGATCGATTATACAACCTACCAGCAGGAGGTCACAGGCTATGATGCGGAGGGGCAGATCACCAGCGCGATTGATTACTGTGTCAGTGAAGATATGCCGAAGATCTACATGATAGCAGGTCACAATGAATACACACTGGATGCTGGCTTTCAGACGGCGATAGAGAAGGAAAATATTGAGACAGAGACGATCAGCCTCATCAATTACGACGCAGTGCCGGAGGACGCGGAGTGTGTGATGATCCATGCGCCGGAGTCGGACCTGTCACAGGACGATGCAGACAAGGTGATCGCGTATCTGGAAAAAGGCGGCAAGGTGCTGATCACGACGGATTATGCAGGGATCGAACTTCCGAATCTCGAGCGGATCGTGGCGGCGTTTGGCATGACGCTTCAGAACGGTTATGCGGTGGACAACGACAGCAATAATCATTATCAGGAACCGATCTATCTGCTGCCGCAGGTTGCATATGCGCCCGAGACAGAAGGGCTTACCGGTGCGTACACGTATCTGCTCGCGCCGTACGCACAGGGGATCGGAATTGTGGACGAGGAGACAGAAGAGATCACTTACACAAAGCTCCTGACGGGTTCTGACAGCTCGCTGGTCAAGACCAATGTGGGAAGTGCGGTCCAGTATACTTATGAGGAGGGCGATATCGAGGGACCCGTATGTGTCGGGATCAAGGCTGAGAGAGCGGCGCAGACAGACGAGGGTGAGCGCTCTGTGCTCTATGTGTTCACAAGCGCCCGCATGTTTATGGACAATATCGATATGGCAGTGTCCGGCAACAATAAAAAACTGTTCTCAAACATTATGGGCACCATGGCAGGGCACGAGACGAGTGTGTCCATTCCGGCTAAGAGCTATCAGCTCGAGATGCTGATCGTCTCTGCAAGGGATATGATATGTTTCGGTGTCGTGATGGTGATCGCAGTGCCCGTCGGACTGATCATAACCGGCATCATGATCTGGCTGGGCAGGAGAAAGAGATAAGGAGGGATCAGGGTGACAAGGCAGAAAAGACAGTTGGTGATCATGCTTTTGGTGCTGATCGTTGCCGTTGCTGCGCTGGTGTTTGTGTGGCGGCTTCCCGCAGAGGAGGATATACAAGAACAGCGCTATCAGATCACGGCTTTGGAGAAGGATCAGATCAGCCGCTTTTCCTTTGCGAACGAGAGTGGCATGTGCAATTTCACCAGGCAGGACGGGACATGGATCAGTGAAGAGGACAGGTCGCTTGAGATCGATGGAGACGCCATTGAGCGTCTGATCGGAAAGATTGCGTCGCTGTCATCCGCCGACTGCATAGAGCAGGTGGAGGACAGTGCTCAGTATGGACTGGACGAACCGGCGGCTACGATTCTGATCTCTGACGGAACGACAGGCTGCACGCTTCTGGTCGGAGATTACAATGAACTGACAGAAACCTATTATCTGTGTCTCGAATCCGACAAAGGGACGGTGTACACAGCCGATCCGTACACCGTTTCGGATTTTATCGACAAGCGAATGGAGGATCTGGTTGTGCAGCAGGAGGAGACAGAGACGGCGTCGGAATAAAAAATACAGGGCGATGCCCTGTATTTTTTCTATGCACAAGTGCCTCTATAGAGAGCTCTTTTAGAGAAGATCATGCAGATTTGTTCTTCGCGTTGTTCTTCCTTCTGTTCTTGGCGCGTTTCTTGCGGGAAATATTCTTTTTTGTCTCCTGCTTTGCCATAGTATGCTCGGCTTTTGCGATCTCCGCCGCTTTGGACATATTCTTCTGCGCGGTGGAGAGCATCAGCTTGATCCGGTTGAGCTGATTGACCTCGGAAGCGCCGGGATCGTAGTCGATCGCGACGATGTTTGCCTCCGGATGCCGATTCCTGAGCTCCTTGATGACACCCTTGCCGACAACATGGTTCGGCAGGCAGCCAAAGGGCTGCGTGCACACAATGTTCGGCGCATCTGAGTTGATCAGCTCCAGCATCTCGCCTGTGAGGAACCAGCCCTCGCCCGTCTGATTGCCGATCGAGACAATCTCCTCGGCATGTTTTGCAGTCTCGTAGATATCCGCAGGCGGTATAAAATGTCTGCTTGCCGCGAAAGCTTCGCTCATAGGTTTTCTCAACATTTGGATCGCCTTGATACCAAAACGGCTGATGCTGGCGGCTTTCTTGCTCGTGCCAAGGTTTTCTGCCTTGTACAGCTGGTTGTAGAAGCAGTAGAACATAAAATCCATCAGATCGGGAACGACGGCCTCTGCGCCCTCGTGCTCTAACAGTTCCACAAGTTTGTTGTTTGCCGCGGGTGAGAATTTTACCAGAATCTCACCAACGATGCCGACGCGCGGCTTTTTGATATCGAGCACGGGGATCGCGTCAAATTCCGCGATCATCTCCCGACACATTTTTTTGTAGGTGCCAAAGGACATATATTTCCGTCCGAGGAAATCACAGCATTTTTTGATCCATTTCTGATGAACCTGTTCCACGGAGCCTGGTACAGCCTCATACGGGCGCATCCTGTACACGCAGCGCATAAAGATATCGCCGAAGTTTACGGCGTATACGGCGCGCAGCAGGAGCATCGGCGTGATCTTGAAACCAGGATTCTTCTCCAGCTTTGACAAGTTGATGGAGATGACTGGTATGTGCTGGTAGCCGGCTTTCTCCAGGGCACGGCGGATAAAGCCGATGTAGTTGGTAGCGCGGCATCCGCCCCCTGTCTGTGACATGACGACCGCGAGACGGTCCGTGTCATATCTGCCTGAGAGCACAGCCTCCATGATCTGCCCGACTACGAGCAGGGACGGATAGCAGGCGTCGTTGTTGACGTACTTGAGCCCCATATCGATACTGCTCCGGTTGTCATTGTCCAGTACGACCAGATTGTAGCCGCATCTTCTGAAGGTCGGCTCTAAGAGGTCGAAGTGGATCGGTGACATCTGAGGGCAAAGTATCGTGTAATTCTTGCGCATTTCCTTTGTGAAGAGCACCCTTTCCATACGGCTTGATCGGATGGTCCGCTCCTGATGGCGTTGCTCGCGCACGCGGATCGCGGACAGCAGCGAGCGGATACGGATCCTTGCCGCCCCCAGATTGTTCACCTCGTCGATCTTTAGGCAGGTATATATTTTGCCCGAATCAGTCAATATGTCATTGACCTGGTCAGTCGTCACGGCATCCAGACCACAGCCGAACGAGTTGAGCTGGATCAGGTCCAGATCATCACGCGTCTTGACGTAGCTTGCCGCGGCGTACAGCCTCGAGTGGTACATCCACTGGTCCGATACGATGAGAGGACGCTCCGGTTTTGCCAGATGAGACACGGAGTCCTCCGTCAGCACGGCGATGCCATAGGAGTTTATCAGCTCAGGAATACCATGGTTGATCTCCGGATCAATGTGGTATGGGCGTCCTGCGAGCACGATGCCGCGGGTATGATTTTTTTCGAGGTAGTCAATGACTTCCTCGCCCTTTCTGCACAGATCTCTTCGCACATTATCAAGCTCCTGCCAAGCGGCATCGACAGCCTCCTTCAGCTCGTCGGAAGGAAGCTCGGGGAACGCCTTCTCCAACGACTGCAGGATCAGCGCCGGCTCGCGGAAGGACATGAACGGATTTTTGAACACAACCTCGCCGCGTCCGATCGCCTCCACATTATTCTTGATATTTTCTGAGTATGATGTGACAATCGGACAGTTGTAGTGATTGTTCGCATCGTCAAATTCATTCCGCTCATAAAACAGGGCAGGATAGAAGATAAAGTCCACGTTTTGTCTGATCAGCCACTCCACGTGACCGTGTGCGAGCTTGGCAGGGTAGCACTCTGACTCGCTCGGTATGGACTCGATCCCCAGCTCGTAGATTTTCCTGTTCGACAGCGGCGAGAGCACGACCTGGTACTTTAACTTTGTAAACAGCGTGAACCAGAAGGGATAATTTTCGTACATATTCAAAACCCTTGGAATGCCGACACGTCCCCGCACAGCCTCCGCGTCAGAGAGCGGCTCATAGGAGAATATCCGCTGGAGCTTGTAGGCGAAGAGGTTCGGAATGTCGTTGTCTGCCCGGGCTTTTCCGAGACCGCGCTCACAGCGGTTGCCGGATATGTAGCTTCTGCCGTCAGAGAACTTGTTGACAGTCAGGCGGCAGGAGTTTGTGCAGCCCTGGCATTTCACCAGCGATGTGGTGAAAGCAAGCTCGTTGATCTGGTCAATGGTGAGCATGGTCGTGCTGTTTTCCGGCGCAGCCTGGTAGCGTTCTCTGGCGATCAGCGCGGCACCGAAGGCACCCATGATGCCTGCGATATCAGGTCTTATCACTTCACAGTTGGCTATTTTTTCAAAACTGCGGAGCACTGCGTCGTTGTAGAACGTGCCGCCCTGCACGACGATATTTTTGCCAAGTTCACTTGCGTCGGACACTTTGATCACCTTGAACAGCGCGTTCTTGATGACAGAGTAGGCGAGACCGGCTGAGATATCAGATACCTCGGCGCCTTCCTTCTGCGCCTGTTTTACCTTGGAGTTCATAAAAACGGTGCAGCGCGTGCCAAGATCGATCGGGTGCTTTGCAAACAGCGCAGTCCTGGCAAAATCCTGTACGCTGTAGTTGAGGGATTTCGCGAAAGTCTCGATAAAAGATCCGCATCCGGACGAGCACGCCTCGTTGAGCTGTACAGAGTCAACCGTCTGGTTCCTGATCTTGATGCATTTCATATCCTGACCGCCGATATCGATGATACAGTCCACGTCAGGATTGAAAAATGCAGCCGCATAGTAGTGGGCCACCGTCTCGACCTCGCCCTCGTCAAGCATAAATGCGGCCTTGAAGAGCGCTTCGCCGTAGCCTGTAGAGCAGGAGTGCACGATCGCGGCATCGTCGGGAAGCAGGCGGTAGATTTCCTGGATAGATGCGATCGCAGTCTTTAGCGGACTGCCGTTGTTGCTGCTGTAGAACGAGTAGAGCAGCGTCCCGTCCTCGGCGACCACCGCGATCTTGGTCGTGGTGGAGCCGGCGTCAATCCCCAGAAAACATTTGCCGTGATAGTCCTCGAGCTTCGCGTTGTTCACATGGCTGGCGCCGTGTCTTGACTGAAAGCGTTCGTATTCACGCTCATCGGCAAACAGCGGATCCATGCGGGCAACCTCGAACTCCATCTTGATGTCGGATGAGAGCTTGCTGACCATCTCGGACATGGAGAAGCGGACGTCCTCCTTTGCGTTGAGCGCGGAACCGATCGCCGCAAACAGATGGGAGTCGGCAGTGTCGATGATGTGTTCTTCGTCAAGTTTCAAAGTGCGGATGAACGCTGCTTTAAGCTCTGAGAGAAAGTGGAGCGGACCGCCCAGAAATGCCACGTGGCCGCGGATAGGTTTTCCGCAGGCAAGCCCGCTGATCGTCTGGTTGACCACCGCCTGAAAGATCGATGCGGACAGGTCTTCCTTCGTGGCGCCCTCATTGATGAGCGGCTGGATATCTGTCTTTGCGAACACGCCGCAGCGCGCAGCGATAGTATACAGAGACTTATAATTTTTCGCATATTCGTTCAGGCCGGAGGCATCCGTCTGGATCAGAGATGCCATCTGGTCGATGAAAGAGCCTGTTCCGCCGGCACAGATTCCGTTCATGCGCTGCTCTACATTGCCGCCCTCGAAGTAGATGATCTTGGCATCCTCGCCGCCAAGCTCGATCGCGACATCGGTCCTGGGTGCAAGCTCCTGCAGTGAGGTTGACACCGCGATCACCTCCTGCACGAACGGCACACCCAGATGGTTGGCGAGCGTCAGACCGCCGGAGCCTGTGATCATGGGATGGAGCGTCAGGTTTCCAAGTTTTGCGTACGCATCCTGCAAGAGCGCAGAAAGCGTCTCACGGATATTGGCGTAGTGCCTCTGGTAATCAGAGAAGAGCAGTTTGTGCGCTGCATCTAAGATCGCAACCTTTACGGTTGTAGAACCAATATCGATTCCAAGTGTATAATACGCCTTTTTATGATTCATAAAAATACCATGCCTTTCTATGAAAAAAGTCTAAAAATATCTGACAAAAAATATTTATCGGAAAATCCGTAAATGATAATTCGACTTTTTTAATATACCTTTGCTATTATACGACAGCAAAATCAAAAACGCAATAAAACAGATGATGAAAAGTTGATGAAAACTTTATACTTTTTTGGATATATTTAGCGAAATCTTTAGGGGACAAACCCCTAAATTGTTATAATGATATGAAAGGAAAGCTGGGAATAATACCATAAATCTAAAAAAATTATAATATTTTAACGGATAAATTTAGATTGGTTTACATTTCCAGAAGTGAATGATATACTGAGATGACAAGTTTAATCAATTCGTGAAAGGCGGGAATGAAGAATATGAATTTTCTGAATAAAATGGAGCGAAAGATCGGCAAATATGCGATATCGAATCTTTCCTTATATCTGATAATGGGGTATGTGCTGGGATATATCCTGCAGTTTATCAATCCGGCAATCGTGGATTTCCTGACGCTGAACCCGTATCTGATCCTGCATGGACAGATCTGGCGGCTTGTGACGTGGATCATCATCCCCCCGTCGAGTTTTGACCTGTTCACGATCGTGATGCTGATGTTCTATTATTCTGTCGGGACAAATCTTGAGCGGACATGGGGAACCTTTTACTATAATGTGTATCTTTTTATGGGGATGATCTTTACTGTGATCGGAGGTTTCCTGATCATGGGGATCAGCTACGTGCCTGCGCTTAATTCCTTTGTGACAAGGGAGTTGTACGGGACTGGAACCTATTTCCTGCTTGTGGCGCGCAGCTTTAGCACTTATTTTGTGAATATGTCCATCTTTCTGGGATTTGCGGCGACTTTTCCGGAGGTGCAGGTATTGCTGATGTTCATCATCCCCATCAAAGTGAAGTGGATGGGGATCGCGTACGGCGCACTTCTGGTCGTTCAGTTTTTGCAGAGCGACATCGTTGGAAAGATCATCATCGGCGCATCCCTTCTCAACTTTGTCGTCTTTTTCCTGATGACGAGGAGCGGCATCGGCATGCGCATATCGCCGCGGCAGGTGCGGAGACGCCACGAGTACAACAGGGAGGTGAAGCGGGCAAAGCCAGCCAGCGTGTCAAAGCATAAGTGCGCGATCTGCGGTAAGAACAGTGAGGACAATCCTGAGGCGGAGTTCCGCTTTTGCTCGAAATGCAACGGGAATTATGAGTACTGTCAGGATCACCTGTTCACCCACACACATGTCAAATAAGGAAGGCACATTCGTATGGAATTCAATCAGACAAATTTTGCGCGTATCCTTGAAGGGTTGAAGGATACAGCGAGACTTCAGGGAAATATGCTGACCGGCAGTCAGATCAGCGAGGCATTTGGACAGTGGCAGTTGGATGACGCCAGACTGGCGCTGATCCACGACTATTTCCGCGGCAGCCATATCGGGATCGACGAGCCGGGAGATGTGGAGGAGAGCCTGTCGGGTGAGGATGTCAATTTCCTGGAAATGTATCTGGAAGAACTGGAGGAGCTTTCGCCGGTCTCGGACGGCGAAAAACGGGCTGTGATGATGTCCGCGCTCGCAGGGGACAGCGACGCGCAGGCGAAGCTGGTGGAGATCTCCCTGCCGCAGGTCGTGGAGATCTCCAGACTCTATGCGGGGCAGGGCGTGCTCGTGGAGGATCTGATCGGCGAGGGAAACGTCGCTGCTGCCACGGCTGTGACCATGCTCGAATGTGTGGAGGGCATCGACGAGGTGGAAGGCTTTGTCGGCAGGATGATCATGGATGCCATGGAAGAATTGATCCGCGAGGATTCCGACAACCGCCAGATCGACGAGAATGTGCTGGAAAAGGTCAACGAAGTGCATGACAAGGCAAAAGAGATGTATGAGACTCTTCTCAGGAAAGTCACGGTAAGAGAGGTGGCGGACGAGCTGGGCATCACGGAGGAGAAGGTGCAGGAAGCGGTGAAATTCTCTGCCGACCGGATTGAATATATATCGGATTGAATATATGGAGACTGACATGGAAATACAAAATGAAAATGATTTTAAGTACGTCATCCAGGATACGAACTGTATCTACCTGGGCAGGGAGCTGACTTATGCGGAGATGATGGACAAGGATGATATCCCGTTCAAGTTTAAGGCGGTCATCAGTGCCCATATCGCGAGGGACACGGATCTGAACAGGAGGCTGGCAGACCATATATTGCAGATATCAGACGGGGAATTCACGTATCGGATCTTTGAGCAGCTGAGATTGACAGTGCGGGTCTGCTATAAAGTGCAGAAAAAGGGATTTGGCGGCAGGATCAAAGACAAATGGATCCATAAGGCATATCCGTTCAGGCAGTTCTGCGGCGGGCCCCGCGGCCTTGTGGCGCGCGGCGATATGATGATCGAGGACTTTTCGATCTCAAAGCTTGCGCTGATGGCGTTAAATATATAGAGAGACCGCGAATGAAAACATTTCCCGGAAAAGAGATCATTATAAAGAGATAATTTTAATAAGGAAGGATAATGACTATGAAAAAAATTGAGGATGTAAAGGCTTACGAGGTAATCGAGAAACGGCAGATTGATGATATCGGCTCCATGAGCTGGCTGTTGAGGCACAAGAAGACCGGCGCGAGGATCGCGCTGCTCAGCAATGATGATGAGAACAAAGTGTTCTATGTCGGCTTCCGCACACCGCCCACGGATTCCACGGGTGTGCCGCATATCGTGGAACATACCGTGCTGTGCGGCTCCAGGGATTTTCCTGTGAAGGATCCCTTTGTGGAGCTGGTGAAAGGTTCGCTGAATACGTTTCTGAATGCCATGACATACAGTGACAAGACCGTATATCCTGTTGCGAGCTGCAATGACAAGGATTTTCAAAATCTGATGCATGTATATCTGGATGCAGTATTTTATCCCAATATTTACAATGAGAAGAAAATTTTCCAGCAGGAGGGCTGGCACTACGAGATGGAGAACCAGGACAGTCCGCTCACACTCAACGGGGTTGTCTACAACGAGATGAAGGGCGCTTTCTCGTCGCCGGATGAGGTCAATGACAGGGAAGTGGTCAACTCGCTGTTCCCCGACACACCGTACGGAGTGGAGTCGGGAGGAGATCCCAAGGTGATCCCGTCGCTCACGTACGAACAGTTTCTGGCGTTTCACGGGAAATACTATCATCCGTCAAACAGCTACATCTACCTGTACGGAAACATGGATATGGCGGAGAAACTGGAATGGATCGACGAGAAGTATCTGAGCCGGTTCGAAAAGATCGAGGTGGACTCTGCCCTGAAGCTGCAGGAAGCGTTTGAGAAACCTGTGGAGAAATACAAGGAATACCCTGTCATGGAGGGAGAGTCGCTGGAGGACAACACATACCTTTCGTACAACACGGTTGTCGGGACGAGTCTGGACAAGGAACTGTACTATGCGATGGAGATCCTGGAGTACGCGCTGTGTTCTGCCTCCGCAGCGCCCCTGAAACGCGCGCTGATCCACAAGAACATCGGTACAGAAGTGTATACAGTGTATAACAATGGCATTTACCAGCCGTACTTCTCGATCGTGGCAAAGAACGCAAACGTCTCACAGAAAGAAGAGTTTGTGTCCGTCATCGAGAGTGAGCTCGACCGCATCGCCAGGGAAGGCATCGATAAGAAGTCCCTGCTTGCAGGTCTGAATTACTATGAATTCCGATACAGGGAAGCAGATTTTGGATCTTATCCCAAGGGGCTGATGTACGGTCTGCAGATGTTTGATTCCTGGCTGTATGACGACAATATGCCGTTTGACATGATCGAGGCGATCGACATCTTTAAAACGTTAAAAGAAAAGATTGATACGGATTACTACGAAAATCTGATCCGGAAATATCTGATCCAGAACCAGCACAAGTCAGTGCTCGTGGTGGCGCCGAGGGAAGGGCTCACCGCAGTGGAGGAGAAAGAACTTGCGGACAGGCTGTCCGCCTATAAGGCGGGATTGACGGACGAGGAGATCCGGCAGATTGTGGCGGAGACAAAGGCGCTGCGGGAGTACCAGGAGATGGAGGACACGCCGGAAGATCTTGCAAAGATACCGCTGTTGAAGCGCGAGGACATGAAAAAGGAAGCGGAGGATTTCGTGAATGAGGTTCGCAGTATCAGCGATACGAACGTGCTGTTCCACGACATCCAGACAAACGGGATCGGTTATATCAAGCTGATCTTTGACGCTGCCAATATCCCGGCGGAGTTGTTTTCGTATATCGGTATCCTCAAGAATGTGCTCGGCTATGTGGACACGGACAAGTATACCTATGGGGAGCTCTGCAATGAGATCAACATCCATACAGGGGATATCGTGAGCAGTGTTAATACCTACGTCAATGCAAAGAAACTGGATGAATACAGGCTCACATTCGAGATGAAGACGAAAGCCATGTACGATGAACTGCCCGCTGCATTTGAGCTGATGACAGAGATCATGACAGCCTCCAGGCTCGATGACGAGAGCCGGATTCTTGAGATTCTCGAGGAACTCAAGTCAGTCATGCAGGGGAATATGACCTCGGCGGGGCACACCTTTGCCGCGGTGCGGGCGATGTCCTATTTCAGCGAGCCGGCAGCAGTGTCTGAGCTTGTGAACGGTCTGCCCTGTTACCGTCTGCTCGAAAAACTCACCGGTGATTTTGACGGCAGCAAAAAAGAACTCCTCAGCAGGCTTGCGGAGCTCACAAAATGCATTTTCAGACCGGAAAATCTCCTGGTGGACATCACAGCCACCGAGGAAGGGTATGAGAGAGTGAAGGCGCTCGTCGCGCCGATGAAGGCAAGACTTTTTACGGAACCGGTGAGAAAGGAACGGTTCCGGATCACCACGGAGAAGAAAAACGAAGGTTTTTCCACATCGGCACAGATTCAGTATGTGTGCAGGGCAGGCAATTATATGACAGGTACGGACTATGCATACACAGGTGCGCTGCGCGTGCTGAAAGTGATGCTCCGGTATGATTACCTGTGGATTAACGTGCGCGTCAAGGGCGGTGCGTACGGTATCATGTGCAACTTTGGCAAGACAGGGGACAGCTACCTGGTCTCCTACAGAGATCCCAATCTCAAAAAAACAGTTGACATCTTTGAGAAAACGAGTGATTATTTAAGAGACTTTCATGCGGATGAGCGCACGATGACCAAGTATATCATAGGAGCAGTCAGCGATATGGACGTGCCTATGACACCCGCAGTCAAGGGAAGCCGGTCTTCGAGTGCATACCTGACAAACCTTGACTTTGAGGAGATACAGAGAGAGCGCGACGAGGTGCTGACGTGCAGCCAGGAGAGCATCAGGACATTGGCTGGCTACCTGGATGCGATCATGTCACAGGAGGCAGTTTGCGTAGTGGGAAATGGGCAGTCGATCGGGGAGAACAGGGAAATGTTCATGAAAGTGGAAAATCTGTTTCACTAGATAAGGTTCTCAGGATCATCACAGCGATGACGGTCCCTTAACGGAGGAAATGTATAATGAACGAAAAGTATAAGTCAGGCTTTGCGGCGCTGATCGGCAGGCCAAATGTAGGAAAATCGACATTGATGAACTGTCTGATCGGACAAAAGATCGCCATCACATCAAAAAAGCCGCAGACCACCAGAAACCGCATACAGACAGTGTACACCTCCGATGAGGGACAGATCGTCTTTGTGGACACACCGGGGATTCACAAGGCAAAGAACAAACTCGGCGATTATATGGTCAATGTGGCGGAACACAGTCTGAGAGACGTGGATGTCATCTTGTGGCTGGTGGAACCGACGGACTATATCGGTGCGGGCGAGCAGCATATAATCGAACAGCTGAAAAAAGCAAAAGCGCCGGTCATCTTAGTGATCAACAAGATCGATACCGTGAGGAGGGAGCAGCTTCTCGGGTATATCGAGGCTTACCGCGGGCAGCTGGACTTTGCGGAGGTAGTTCCGGTGTCGGCGCTGAAAAGCGATAACACTGATGTGCTCATCGCGCAGATCATGAAATACCTGCCGTACGGACCGGCATTTTATGATGAGGACACGATCACGGATCAGCCCACGCGGCAGATCGTGGCGGAGCTGATCCGGGAAAAGGTGCTGCGCAGCATCGATGAAGAGATCCCGCATGGCGTGGCGGTGACGATCGAATCCATGAAGAACCGGCACAAGATCGTTGACATCGATGCCACGATCATCTGCGAAAGGGATTCGCACAAGGGCATCATCATCGGAAAGGGCGGCGCGATGCTCAAAAAGATCGGTTCCATGGCGCGCCCTGAGATCGAGGAACTGTTAGAGCGGCATGTCAATCTCCAGCTGTGGGTGAAAGTGAAGAAGGACTGGCGTGACAGCGATTTCCTGATCCGGAATTTTGGCTATGACACAAAAGAAAATGAGTCGATAAAATGAATAAAATCGTCCCATAAGCACACCCTAGTTATGTAAATGTTGTGAAAGACCATATGCGAAATTCCTTCACAATGCAAATATCGTGCAGAGGAGTGGATTTACAGAAGTTTGGCGGCTGCACGAGATACAGAAAGGGCAGGGACATTAGATGCACGAGGATGGATGGAGCCGGTTTATGGAGACGGGACAGGTACACGATTATCTGGCTTACAAGGGGCATCCTGATATGGAAGAGGCCGAGGGTAAGGCGGGAGAGACACATGAGTGCGGGAATACAGGATTTTGTGATGCTGACGGGGATCATTATCAAGGCAGAACCGATCGGGGAGTACGATAGAAGAGTGGTACTTTTGACGAAAGAGAGAGGGAAGATATCAGCCTTTGCCAAGGGTTCCAGGCGCCCCGGCAACAGGCTGATGGCGCCTACAAACCCCTTTTCGTTCGGACAGTTCAAGCTGTATGCCGGCAGAAGCGCTTACAATATGTCAGACGCGGAGATCACCAATTATTTCGAGGAGCTGCGGCAGGATTTTGCAGGAGCCTACTACGGGATGTACTTTCTGGAGATCTGCGACTATTACACAAGGGAGAACAATGATGAGCTTGGGATGCTGAAACTGATCTATCAGTCACTCCGGGCGCTCACCTCACCGAATTTTGACAATCGGCTGGTGCGGTATATCTTTGAACTAAAGTCCATTATGATAAACGGAGAATTTCCAGGATTCGATGCCGGAGATGTTCTCATGGAGCCGACGGCTTACACAGTTGATTACATAATGAAAACACCTGTTGAGAAACTTTTTTCATTTCAAGTCAGGACAGAAGTATTGGATGAATTGGGGTTGTATAGCAGGAAAATGTGCAAAAGGATCATGGACAGGGATTTTAAAAGTCTTGAAATACTTGAAAATATCAATTAAGTTGTTTATAATAAGACGCATAGTTTAACAATGCATATATGGATAAAGGTGGAAAAGGTTATGAGGAAAGCTATAATTTTGATGTTATGCCTCTGTATACTGGGTCTCACTGCGTGCGGGGAAGTGATACAGCGGGAGGAAGGCGGTACTGCCAATAAAGAAGCTACAGACGAGATCGCGTCGGCTGTGTCGTCCCTTTCGATCGAAAAGGACGGGGGCATCACCAGCACGATCATCGAAGATTTTTTTGAGAGTTATTATGATGAGGGCGGTTTGGAGACAATGATCAAATCGTTCATAGATGCGTATAAAGCAGAGAATTCGGCGGCGCAGATCAAACTCAAAAGCTGCAAAGTAAAGGACGGAGTTGCGAACGTCCGCATGGAGTACGGGGACTACCAGGCTTATGCGGGGTATAACGGAGAGCGCTTTTTTGCCGGGACGATCACCGACGCAAACATGGCAGGCTTTGACCTGAATGTGACATTAAAGTCCGTCTCGGGCGATACGACAGTCTCAAAGCCAGAACTTTTGGGCATGGGAGAAAGTCACATTGTGATCTATGGATGTGACGAAAATCCGGAACAGCCGGAACAGCTGCGCATCAACTGTTTCGATGAGATCCTGTATGTGAGCGATGATGTCGCGCCGGTGGGGAAAAAGAGTGCAGATGTTTCGCTGGCACAAGGGTATAAGATTATTGTATTCAAATAACAATATAAAATCAAATGAGGTTAGGAGAACGCGAAATGGAAAAGACATTGGACAAAATTGTAGCTTTATCAAAAAGCAGGGGATTTGTGTACCCCGGTTCTGAGATTTACGGAGGACTTGCCAACACATGGGACTACGGAAATCTCGGAGTTGAGTTAAAGAATAATGTAAAACGGGCATGGTGGCAGAAGTTTATCATGGAGAATCCATACAATGTGGGCGTGGACTGCGCGATACTGATGAATCCCCAGACATGGGTTGCGTCGGGACATCTCGGCGGATTTTCTGATCCTCTGATGGACTGCAAGGAGTGCCATGAGCGTTTTCGTGCGGACAAGCTGATCGAGGATTATGCGGGGGAGCATGATATCGCGTTGGACAAACCGATCGATGCCTTTTCGCAGGAGGAGATGAAGCAGTTTATCGAGGAGAAGGGAATTCCCTGTCCAACCTGCGGAAAGCACAATTTTACAGATATCAGGCAGTTTAATCTGATGTTCAAGACTTTTCAGGGCGTAACGGAGGATGCCAAGAATACGGTTTATCTCAGACCGGAGACAGCTCAGGGTATTTTTGTGAACTTCAAGAACGTACAGAGGACTTCCAGGAAGAAGATCCCTTTTGGCATCGGTCAGATCGGAAAATCATTCAGAAATGAGATCACGCCGGGCAATTTTACGTTCCGCACCAGAGAGTTTGAACAGATGGAGCTGGAGTTCTTCTGCGAGCCGGGCACAGACCTGGAGTGGTTCCAGTACTGGAGAGGATTCTGCCGCGACTGGCTCCTGAGCCTCGGCATCAAGGAGGAGGAGATGCGTCTGCGCGACCATGATCCGGAAGAGCTTTGCTTTTATTCCAAGGGAACTACAGATATCGAGTTCCTCTTCCCTTCGATCGGGTGGGGCGAGCTTTGGGGCATCGCTGACAGGACAGACTATGACCTCACACAGCATCAGAACACATCCGGGCAGGATATGTCCTACTTTGACGATGAGAAGAAAGAGAAATACATACCATATGTTATCGAACCGTCACTTGGAGCGGACCGCGTCGTGCTCGCCTTTCTTTGTGCGGCGTACGATGAGGAGGAGATCGGCGACGGCGATGTGAGAACAGTCCTTCATTTCCATCCGGCGATCGCACCGGTAAAGATCGGCGTGCTCCCGCTGAGCAAAAAACTCAATGAAGGTGCGGAGAAGATCTTTGCGCAGCTGTCAAAGAAATACAACTGCGAGTTTGACGACAGGGGCAATATCGGCAAGAGATACCGCCGTCAGGATGAGATCGGTACGCCGTTCTGTGTCACGTATGATTTTGAGTCGGAGCAGGACAACGCAGTCACGGTTCGTTTCCGCGACTCCATGGAGCAGGTGCGTGTCAGGATTGACGAATTGGAAGCTTATTTTGCCGACAAGTTTGATTTTTGATATTGATTTTGAATATTGTCCCGGGCAGGACATAGACTGCCCGGTCATATTGATGTTATGGAGGAATAATTGTGAAAAACTATGGAGTAAACGAGCTTCGAAGAATGTTTCTGGAATTTTTCGAGAGCAAGGAGCATTTGTCAATGAAGAGCTTTTCGCTGGTGCCGCATAATGACAACAGTCTATTGATCATCAATTCCGGGATGGCGCCGTTAAAGCCATATTTTACAGGGCAGGAGATACCGCCGAGGCGCCGTGTCACCACATGTCAGAAGTGTGTCAGGACAGGTGATATCGAGAATGTCGGCAAGACAGCAAGGCACCTCACTTTTTTTGAGATGCTTGGAAATTTTTCGTTTGGAGATTATTTCAAGCGCGAGGCGCTCACATGGAGCTGGGAGTTTTTGACCAAAGTAGTCGGACTTGATCCGGAGAGACTGTACCCGTCTATTTACTGCGAGGATGAGGAAGCCTATGATATATGGGTCAATAAGATCGGAGTGCCGGCTGAAAAGATCACGCGCTTTTACCGTGACCCGGAGACCGGGGAGTGTGACAACTTCTGGGAGCATGGCGCCGGACCGTGCGGACCGTGTTCGGAGATCTACTATGACAGAGGCATCAAATACGGGTGCGGCAGACCCGACTGCAAGGTGGGGTGTGACTGTGACCGTTTTATGGAAGTCTGGAACAACGTATTCACGCAGTTTGACGGCGACGGAAAGGGCAATTACGAGGAGCTTGCGCAGAAGAATATCGATACCGGCATGGGGCTCGAGAGACTTGCAGTGGTCGTTCAGGATGTAGATACTGTGTTTGACATCAACACAATGAAAGCGATACGCGACAAGATCTGCGGGACAGCGGGGGTGGCGTACGGAACGGACGAGCAGAAGGACGTCTCGATCAGACTGATCACGGACCATATCCGCTCTGCGACTTTTATGATCTCGGATGGGATCATGCCGACAAATGAAGGGCGCGGCTATGTGCTCAGACGAATCATCCGGCGCGCGGCGCGCCATGGAAGAATGCTTGGCATACAGGGCACATTTATGGCTGATTTCGCAAAGACCGTGATCGATGAGTGCAAGGACGGTTATCCTGAATTGGACGAGAAGAAAGATTTTATCTTCAAGGTGCTGACACAGGAGGAAGAAAAGTTTAACAGGACAATAGATCAGGGGCTTGCCATACTTTCCGATATGGAGGACAAGATGCAGGCTGCAGGGGAGAAGGTTCTCTCGGGCGAAAATGTATTTAAGCTGTATGACACGTACGGTTTTCCGGTTGACCTCACCTGTGAGATCCTGGAAGAAAAGGGCTTCGCCATTGACCAGGATGGATTTAACGCCGCGATGGAGGAGCAGCGGACCAAAGCGCGCAAAGCGCGCAAAGAGACCAATTATATGGGCGCGGATGCAACGGTATATGAATCGATCGATCCCGCCATCACGACAGTGTTTGTCGGATATGATAAGCTTGAGACAACATCAAAGGTCTCAGTGCTCACGACGGAGAGTGAACTGGTGGAAGCGATCTCAGACGGTGAGATCGGCACGATCATCGTTGACGAGACACCGTTTTATGCGACGATGGGCGGTCAGCAGGGCGATAAGGGCGTGATCATAACTGCGTCAGGGGAGTTTGCCGTGGAAGACACCATCAAGCTGCTTGGCGGTAAGGTCGGGCACATTGGCAGGATGACGCGCGGTATGATCAAGGTTGGCGATGAGGTCACACTGCGTGTTGACAAAGCCCTCCGCGCAAAAATCTGCAAAAACCATTCCGCTACGCATTTGTTGCAGAAGGCTCTCCGCGAGGTGCTTGGCACACATGTACAGCAGAAAGGCTCATATCAGGATGCAGAGCGCACACGCTTTGATTTCAGCCATTTCGAGGCAATGACAGCCGACGAGCTTGCAGCTGTCGAGAAGATGGTCAATGAAAAGATTGCCGAGGGCATCACTGTGGACACACAGGTAATGACGATGGATGAGGCAAAGAACACGGGTGCCATGGCGCTCTTTGATGAGAAATATGGTGAGACAGTGCGCGTAGTATCTATGGGAGCGTTCTCCAAGGAATTTTGTGGTGGTACGCATGTAAACAATACGGGCGATATCACGACCTTTAAGATCATTTCCGAGAGCGGTATTGCAGCGGGAGTGCGCCGTATCGAGGCACTTACAGGAGACAATGTATTTGCGTACTATCATGCTGTCGAGAGCGAGCTCGCCGCAGCGGCAAAGGCAGCTAAGACAACACCGGCAAATTTGATCGAGAAAATCGAACATATGATGGCGGAGATCAGATCATTGCAGAGCGAGAATGAGTCGCTCAAGAGCAAAGCCGCACAAGAAGCGCTCGGTGATGTCATGAACCAGGTGACAGAGGTAAAAGGCGTGAAGCTTCTGGCGGCGAGAGCGGACGGAGTGGACATGAACGGACTGCGGGATCTTGGCGACCAGCTGAAAGCAAAGCTTGGTGAAGGTGTTGTAGTGCTTGCATCCGGTATCGAAGGAAAAGTGAACCTCGTGGCGATGGCAACAGACGACGCGATGGCGAAGGGGGCGCATGCCGGAAATCTCATCAAAGGAATCGCCGGGCTTGTAGGCGGTGGCGGTGGCGGACGGCCGAACATGGCGCAGGCAGGCGGCAAGAACCCAGAAGGGATCGACAAGGCGATCGCTGAGGCGAAAGCGGTACTTGAAGGACAGATACACGGCTGAGCGTATAGAATATAATTTTATGTGCAGACCTGGGCAGCGAGCAGGGAGGATTTCCCTGCTCGATTGTGTCCCATTTCGGCGGCAGGCATCTCCTGGGTGATCTGGTGCTTCCTGCGCAGCGTTTGAATCTGTGTTCCTGTATTCATTTCCAAAATCTCCTTCGTTTTGATGATTATGATCTATACCGGTATAGTTACAGTATTAGAGATTTATGGGAAAATACAATGGAGCAGTATTAAAAAACTTTCCTGACAGGAAAGTTTTTTCAATGTCTGACAGATAGATTAGAAACAGGAAAAGTGCTGCTGTTAAGGTGCTGTAGGAATATAACCGATGCAAAGGGAAATGAGTTTGACGTGAACAGCAGCGGAAAAGTAAAAAAAAAGAAATTTGTTGTTGACATTTGGAAAATGACGTGGTAAGATAACTTTCGTCGCTGGAAAATATATCAACAAACAGTGACAAAAAGATGAAAATGTTGTTACCGTTCGGCAAGGCTGGACAGTTGCAAAATATTTCAAAAAATGAAAAAAGTGCTTGACAGACGCAAAAACTTATGATATCTTAATTAAGTTGCTGCAAAAAGCAAGCAATGATTAGCACCTTGACAAATGAACAGTAATGCAACCCTGAAAATTCTAAAGAGAATGCATCAGTGATAAAACCCCATCAGGGGGAATGCGTCACGATGATGCAGTAGAATTGTTCAGAGAACAAAACCTTTAAAAGTAAATGTGATGAAGATC
>ERZ808051.735-NODE-735-length-30149-cov-9.968908_pt1 | contig 30149 bp, 40 predicted proteins | sample MGYA00380199_ERZ808051 | MGnify/ENA primary metagenome ERZ808051 (study PRJEB31490, sample SAMN06133391) | mouse gut metagenome | isolation source: J11 | host: mice | place: China: Chengdu | collected 2015-05 ...
TATATAGGTCCACATCATGGATGGTCATACATCATAAAAGGTTTTGAAGTTTGAGTGGTAATTTTTCTACAATTCCTAACTGTCTTAATCCATGTGGATTCACAATAATTACTTTATCATCTGATAAATCTTCTACTGCACTTCCATAATGCCATGTCTCGCCAGAAGCAACATTATATGAAACTGTTTCTGCAAAGAAACCATCCTTTTCCTTTTGTAAAAATTCTTCTTTAGAAATAAAGTGATATTCGATTCCTTCAGTTTCGTGTTCTCTTGGTGGTCTAGTTGTATAAGATACAATAGATTTCATACCCATTTTAATTAATTCTTTCTGCACCGTGTCCTTACCAGCGCAAGATTTTCCACATAATAATAACAATAGTTATACCTCCGCATTCCTTAAAATAATCTTTTCAAAGCCATGATGTGTAATCAATTCATTTTCAATTGTGGACTTCCCTTATCCAAAAGCCTAGTAAAACAATAATCATATGTGTATTTAACTCTCCACTTCATCAAGAAAAATCAGTTCCTGTGCATATGGTAATGTTCTTGCCCATGAGATAAAATTAGGTTTTGTATTATCATTTTGTCCGCTCCACTCGTTCAACTTATGGTGGCGTCGTTGTCCTTTGCTACACATTGCAAATAAGTTTTCGTATGACATAGTTACTGTTCTTGTTTGTAGCCATGACTCAGGAAGCCAACGGATAAGTTCTTTCCAATACTTTTCGTCTTTTGTTTCAAGATACTTTCTTCTAATATGCTCTAAAAATTCTACAATAACAGACTGCATTGGATATACGCCACCATCTCTTTTGTATTCCACAATTGAATTATCAAAATCATCAATTTCAAAGCAATCCAATGTAATAGGTGTAGTCGCCAGTTTGTGCATTGTACTTGTACTATTTGCAACCGTTCCTACCTTATATGTATCAAACTCTTTCCACCAATAGAGCGGAGCCATAATATCTACTGATACAAATATCTGGCGCATAAACTTTCTATGTTCTGATCCTGCTCTAATAAGTTGCTGTGCAAGTTTCATATCGTTTTTTCCTATTTTATATTTATTGTCATATGTATGTTTGCATTTTTCTTGTTCTGAACAATATTCACATCTTATGCCATTATCACCTCCTTTACAAATTCCACTATCTGATTTTTCCCAACTGTTCATTGGATTTCTCATTCCTCTTAGTGCACCCACAAAATTCATTACTTCTGTATTCTCAAACTTCATATTTACACCTCAAACTTTCTCATATCTTCAATAAACGATGAAATAACACTTTTGTCTGAACTTATTATCCGTACTTCTAAGGTTTTCCCCTGTGCAATCGCAAAAACGCCAATTAGAGATTTCGCATCTAAAATATTTCTTCCATCATATAAATTGATATCACATTCATATTTTGAACAAGTGTTAATAAATTCTGCAATTAACTCTGGAGTTGTTAATCTGATTTTTATTCTTTGCAATTATTAATCCTCCCTATATTTGTAAAAGTTGTGCGCTCCATCATCAAATACAAATTGATAGTTTAATGCATTATTACTGTCAAAAAATAAGCACCCATCAGTTGTATCTTCTATTTCAAACGCATATTCGCAAGCCAAAATAGTATCTTCTGCCACTTCTACTTCCTTATATCTTCCATTTGAAATCGGTGAAAACTGGTCATACACAAGAATTTCAGATAAAGCATCTGGGAATTTTTCATGATATAAACGATTAAAAACTACAGAAGCGACATTCGCTTTCTGTTCAAATGAATAACATTCATCACCAATTTCAGCCTGTACAACATGGAATAATAAGTCTAACTCTTCCTCGGTGAAATATTCATATATGGTTTCTGGTGGATCTATTATGTATGAATATTCCTCAATAATACTTTTATAAGCAATAAACCATTCCTTTTTATCTTCTATAGATTCTATTTCTGCCATTTTCTGATTCATTTCTTCTATTGCTGTATCAATTTCAAATTTCAACGGAGGATAAATGAATAAGGTGATAAGAATTTTGCTAGCTATAGTGATAGTTTCTTTAAGTGCGCTTGTTGTCCCGCTAAAGGGACATAGTGAAAATATTAAAACTGAATCTGTAGCAGTACAAGCAGCAGTAAAATCTACCGAAATGAGTCTTGAAAATTTTGTAATAGAACAACCAGTATCAATAAATTTTGAATTTTATTTGATATGTTTACGAGTTACATTTATTACTTCTCTGTTTAAGATATGATCCAATTGAAAATTAGACTAATTATAGCTTGGTTCATTTTTATCAAATCTTACAGTTTCAAACACCGGAAATTGAATTGATATACCTCCATCCTTATTATTCGTCTCTTCCTTGTATTTTACAGTAATGATTTTCCCGATAATATCTTCTGGATACTGCCAAATTCGTTTCCTATCTTCATCAGAGAAGCCACTGCCCACATTAACTTTATTTCCTTTGTAATCACATACCAATGCTCCCAATGTTCCTTTATTACGTCCTGATCCTTCTTCAACACCAGTACATTTAATATCACAACTAAAGAATTTCTTCACTTTAATTAAATTCTTTGTTCGTTTACACTCATATGGAGTGTCTAAATTAAGAATAATACCTTCCCAATCATTTTCTTCTGCATAATCTAACCATTTCCAAATTTGAGAATGATCTGTTCCCTCATAGCACATTTGCACCACTTCTACATTTTCAACTTCTTCAAATAAATCAATATCTTCCTTAATTTCTAAGAGCATTTGTTTTCTCTCATAATAGGATTCTTTTGATTTACCCGTCCAAAATTCTTCTAATGGAAAAATATCGAAAATCACTAATTTTAAATTAGATTTGTCATCATCTTTACTCATTGCAATGCCTGTACCTTTTTGGAATGCTTCTGAGTCAGATAAACCTTCTTTATTTTTGTATAACAGCTCACCATCAACAAAACAATTTTTCAATCCTAATTTATGTAAGTCTGATATAATATGATCCAGTCCCTTATATTCTTTTCCTTGTCTGGTCATACACTTATCACCAATAAATGCACACCGAGTTCCATTTAATTTTCTGGATATTGATATCCATTCATTTCCTTTTAGTTTTACTTTGTCAATCGGAGTGCCAAGCATAACATCAAACGTTGGTATTAATCCTGAAATACACTTATTTACAAGTTTTGCGTCTGCTCCAATTTTTATGCTTTTTGTTATCAGTCCTCTAACAAAGTCCTTTACATCGTTGCTCATAGTACAGCACCACGACCGTACCTGTATTACATCTTCTTCTCTTCCTGTATTATGCTGCTTAATATAATTCAGCAATTCTAAAAATTCACTATCAACATCATTATGTACCCAATCTGATGTTTGAACCGTAATTGAATCATATTTCTTTTCTGCAATTCCTGTTGTAATATTTCCATCTAATAGAAACCTCAAACATTCTTTAAACAATTCGTTGTCTTTGTTTGCAAGAATAATTACCTTTTTGTCGTTCAGACTACTTGTTTCCTGAATCTGTCTAAACAATTTAATCACTTCTATCAACCACATTCCTCCTCAAACTTACTATTCTTCATATATTTGTGTTGTATCGTATTTACAATTTTCACACTTGTCATGAAATTCATCAAATGCACAATTTAGTTTTGTACATCTGTATCTTCTAATGTCATAACAATCTGTTTGTTTTGGTTTTAAATTAATTAAATATTTACAAATATACTCTTCCCAATGCATTTTTATCCTCCCTTTGAAACACACAATTTATTTACTATTTAATACTTTTTCTGCTTCAGTTTTTTCTGTGAATACTGTTTCTCCAAAAATAAAATTCGTATCTTCTTTGAATATTAATGTAATCATAAATTCTATATCTACTGTCTTTTCAAACACAACAAATTCATTATCATATTTGCATGTGGTACAATTTAGTCTCTCACATTCTTCATCTGAAGGAATGTCAGCCAAGCATTTTGTTCCAACAATGTAAACTTTATCTCCTACTTTACATGGTAATTTTACCAATAGTCCTTTTTCTTCTAAGTCTTCATATTCACCTAATTTCTCTAAAACTTCTTGTAAACAAGGGCAGTTATCTTCATTCAGATATGGACAATATTCTTCACAAGTATCACAATCCTCGTATCTGCATACCATTTCTCTTTTACATTCATTTTTATAGCTTGTTAATCTTTCCATATAACCTTAATCCATTCAATAAAATTGCGATTCTATTTATTTAAGTACCCTTTTATCAAAACATTTATCAAATCATCACCATGTATGTTAGTAAGATCACAAAATACTCCTAATATCTCTGTGTCCTGTTGTGTTAAATTATGTGCAACACAGCTATCTTTCTGGTGAAAACATCATCTTGCCTTTAATATAAAAAGATAACTCATTTACTGCTTTCTCTATGCCACTCATCTTTTCTCCTTTGAAAGACTTGTTTCATTACCTCATTATTTATCAAAATCTACATTATTCAAAATTTGATATAACTCCCTAATAACTTTTGCATCATATAAAGCATTGTGCTTTTCACCACTAACTGTGTTATCCTTCCACCTATCCCATAATATCTGTTCTCTTGATTTATCAAATGCTTCTAACTGACTAATTCTATAATGTCTTGCAATATCTTGATTTATATCGTAGCAACTTGCGCTTACATTTTTAGGCAAGTCAAACGCTGTTCCAAACAAATCAATAAGCAAAACCATATCATAATGACATACATCAGACACCAACTCTACTTGATCAAATTGTTTAAACCAATTACCAAGAGCCAATGCGATATCATCCTTTGTTCCAATATGATAATTAGGAATATATTTTCTGTCATCTTCACTTTTGGATTTATAAAGATTTGCAATGACATTTTCTTCTATCCAATTCCAATTATCTACATCTGGCAGTGTTCTTTTATAATCTGTCAACTCTGCATAAAAGCATCTTCTATCTTCTGAAATTAACCCAATGCTAATTAATGTTGTATCTTTATGTAACCCTGTAAATTCTGTATCAAAAAATATTTTCATTAGTTAGTTTTATACCTTACCTTTCCACACTTTTTACATTCACAATAATATAACTTAGCCATTCCTCCGTTAATCATGTGAAGATAAGTGTATTTATAATCATGCTTGCAAAATAGTCTTTTAATAAATTTCTTCATTGTTCATTTTCTCCTTTGAAAGCGTGGTTTTAAGACTGGTTATGATTCATCTCTATAATATTCCAACGCTTTAATAGTAATTTTCATTAAATTCTGTTGATGTTTTGCCTTCTTTTGATGAGCTAATGTATTCCCTTTATTCTGTTTCAATCTATATATTCTACATCTTGCCGATTCAATAGCTTGCTCTATCAAATCATATTCATGATTATATGATGAACACTCTTTGCATGATTTAATGTAAAATTTTCCTTCCCAATGACATCTATCAGGGGGTATATTATCATCTCCAACTGGATATCCCATATCACATTTCCACATCGGTATTCACCTTCTCTCATAATCATTCAAATTAACTTCTTCCATAGAAACAACTTTAAACCATCCAGGATTCAAACCAATCTTCTGATGAAATTCAAACATCAATTCAGATAACTTATCCTCTAACCATTTTCTATCTTCGTCAGTTACACCATCATAAATGTATGTATCACATCCAGAATCATCACAATATGCTTCGTCTAACTCCTCCATAATTCTATCTGGATCAGGGTCAGTTCTTAGCGGAACAAGTTTACACTCACCAACATAAATTGTTGGATTATCTGTTGATAAACTTTTTTCAATCCATTTTCTACAACCTATAGCATCCTGTATTGCTTCATCTTTAGTGTTAAACGTACCATGTGTCCAATTTTCATCATCTGTTTCATTCCATGACCAAAGCATTTATTTGTTCTCCTTATCTGGCAGACACATCCATCCTGTCACACCAATACCACTCATAAATCCAAAAGTAAAACATGAAATATGTGTCACAAGTGATAATATTAAAAATACTACACCAACAAGCAAACAAAATTTCTTATCAATATTCTTAATGCTACTTAACATATAAATTTCCTCCTTAAAACGAGCGTTTCATCGTCTTGTATTCCATGCTTCTACAAATTCGTTCCAATCATGTGTTCCTGCACAAAATTCTATTCCACACTGACAATGTATAGAAATTGGATCTCCACCACTGTCAGGATCATAGTATGTTGGAAACCAATCTCGATCTGGTATATACATATCTTTTTCAATATCTATTTCTCTTCCACATTTTGGGCATGGTTTTAACTTTGCATTTGTCATTGTTATTCCTCTACAAATTCGCTTTCAAGCCATCGCAAAACAGGTTCATCACATGTAATTCCAGTATCTAAATTGCATTGTTTATATGCAAAACATCCACAAACTTTTAAATTTTCACCTATCCAATGAGCTAATTCCTCATTGCTCATATTTCTAATTCTTTCTGCATTTGTCACCCTTTAATCTCTCCTTAACCTTCCAATAAAACCTATCTTTCATTGCCTAATATTTACCACTTCACATATTTATCTGGTTTTGTTTCAATCCAATAAGAAACAAATCTTTTCATAAATTTACTTTCTTTTATATAGTTGTAAGCAGATGAATTTCCACTTACACCAATACCTTTTTCATTCAAGTATATTTTTAATTGATTAGCGACCATCTCATTATTATCTATCCATACGATTCCTAAATCATATGTTTTTGATAAATAATCAACAGAGTTATCAATATATCCTTCATGTAATTTTTCTACCTTACCATTTCCAAAATACTCATAAATAATAATTGGGTAGTGTCTACCACTTGAAAATTGATAATGTGAATCTGTATCAATTATTATTTCTCTCATAATCATCACCTACTCTTCTATTAAATCTTTCTTTGTTTCCTCAGCTCTCTCCAAGAACCATTTTACTTTTTCATTTACCAAGGAATTAAACAACTCAACACATTCTTCATATGTGTCAGCATATACTCTGGACAAAATACGAACTGCCTTAGATTTTGCAAATTCTGTTTCACTTCTACTTCTGAAAGGCACAAAAAATGATGAATATGATTCTTCCTCCGCCATCTCTTCATAATCCCAACCGTATCCTCTAGTCATGCCATATACAGGTTTAGATATTAATCCCATACTAATTTTATTATTGTCAAATTCATAGGCACATGCCCACAATTTTGTTCCTGTTTTAATATTGTTAATTTCACTATAATTTTTATAAATCATTTATTTTTATCCTTTCTTATGTTATAATTGTCCATATAAAACATTTTGATTCAATTATGTGGAGGTATCATTATGGATTTTAATTCAAGTACATTATGGGGTATTATTAGCATAATTTCTGGCATTTTAGTAAGTTTTTTCTTTTATTACATAGGCAAAAATAAAAGTTCTATAGTTTACACTATTAAAACCCAAGATCTTGTTTTAAGTGAAGCTTCTGATTTAGAAGGATTATGTGTTTATTATAAAAACAAGCCGATAAAATCTTTACGTGTATCAACAGTAAACATTGGAAATACGGGAAACTCACTTATTGTAGCAAATGATTTTTCTTTACCTTTGTCCATAGTAACAACCGGAGAATTTTTTTTATATTTAAATAACAATATAGTCGCTCCGTTATTATTTGGTAATTTGCATTTACAGTTCGATTCTACTGAAAGCAATAATTTAAAAAAAATCTTAGTAAAATTTGATTATATCCCCAAGAAAGCATCTATATCATATACAATATACCATACAGGGGAGTTATCAATTATAGGAAAATTAAAAGATGGGAAAACAATTCGCTGCGCTCATACTTGCCTAACACATGAAGTATGTATACCTAACTGTACTATACATATTACATTTGATAGATACAGGAAACATTTGATTTAATTATTCAAAATGCAAATAAAAGTCCTATTTCATCGGCATATTTAGTCTATATATAGTGGTTTTTTGTTTTCAGCAACCGCTATATATAGATGTTTTTTATACTACATTTGCATCAAAAGTGTCCTTACCGGCTCCCTTGTCATATTCTCTTTTGCCCATCTAATATAATCTGGATCTGACTTTGCTACATCAACTAATTTTTTTCCATTGTGTTTACCAAAGGTCAAAATATACTCATCTAATGGAGGAATTTCTTTCTTTGGTGTTTCAAATCCATCAAATAAAACCTCAATATCTTTTCGACTTGCAAGGTAATCTGCCAAATGAAGCATTTTCTGATATTTATTTTCTGGAAGCGGCAACACTACCTTACTTCTTTTATCTGTGTTCCATTGCCCCATATGACTCTCAATAGTAGTTGCAACAAGTTCCAATTCTTCTTCAGAAATAAATCCAATCAATGTTCGTATCTCATTTGCTACCAACAGGGGATGATCAAATTTTGTAAATTTATTTTTTGCATATGTCTCATCATCACCGCTCTTTCTTGTATCATGCATCATTCCAGCTACTCTCAATAAATCCTTTTCTCTCGATGTAAACTTATTTCCAAAACAATCTACACTCAAAATATGATTCAGAAATCTAACCAACGCACATGTATGTCTTGCTAATCCCAACTCTCCAAGTGCATACTGTGGATGATACTTTCCTGTACTTGATGCCCCTACTTCCCAGAAGTAATCTGGAATAGTTTCTATACATTGTTCTGCAAAATATCTTATATCTTCATTTTCGATTGTATTAAGAATAGAATCAAAAATCTTTGAATTTTCATTTTTCAATATGTACTTCTCTCCTATCTCAAATAATTTTTCAGATAATACTCGAAATAACCTCTAACAAATATTCCTGAATATTTTGTATCAGGCATAAAGAATACTGGAATATTGTATTTGTGCCAAAAGCTATGTAAAGAAGCCCAAAATGACTTTTTGTTATATTGTGTATTATAATTTCCAGTAACAATATCTCCATATGTTCCATTTTCAATTAGCAAAACTTTCGTTTTAGGAGATAAACTAAACTCTTTTTCAAGCCTGTCTCTTTCTTTTGTAAGGTTTCCTGATAATTCTTCTAATGATCCCTTCCTCTCAATGATTACTTCTCCATCAAAATAAATATCTCTTGGAATATTCAAGCCTTCATTTTTAGGAATCATAAAGGAATAATCACCATAGGATAATGCTTTCTTTTTATGATTTATCCCTTTATTATCCCAATAATCTAATAGATGCTGATTATTCTTCTCCCTTGTGTCTACAAGAATTGTTAAAGACTTTACTAATCCATCAAGTTCTTTGTCTGTATATTTGAATTTATCTAACATCTATCTAACAAAACTCCATTTCTTCAATATTGTTTCCTTGTCATTTTTGTCTTGCTGCCATTCATCGTTCTCGTCTTTATACCACCGACCTTCATTAGAACACTCTATGGTTTTAATAATATCTCCCTGGTGAATTGGGCTTTCATCATATTTAGGACGCTTCACTTTTACAATTTCAACATCCCCATTACACAATCTATACAGCGTCAACTTAGGATTCTTATATTTACACTCATATTCTTTTATAAAAGCATATTGTGGGGAAATGTTTTCGACTGTTGTTTGAATATACCCTAAAAGTTCTAATTCGTTTTGCAGTTTACAATATAAAGGAATATCTTTATCTTCTAAATTATTCCATATATCATATAATGCTTTATCAAAATCAAAATTACGATACTGTTTTTCTGTTTCTTCTGAATATTTCATTATATATGGTAGATAATCAGCTTTGATATCCGACTTGCTAAACTGTGATCTTTCATATAAATCATTAGCAGTATCTAAAAACTGCTGAATTTTTCCTATCTTTCCAAAATCATCAAAATATCCAATCTTCACAAGAACATTTACTTTACCAGAATTTATGCTTTTAACTTTTTTCAATGCTTTATACAAATCATAAAAGTTATCATATTTTGATTTCTGCGATAATTTAAATAAATCATCTGCACATTTTTGGCTTAGTCCTTTAATTCCAAGCAATGAAGAATATATGACTTTATTTTCTTTATCTGCTTTGAACTTTCTATTGTCTGCTCCAAATTTGAATTTGCCCTCCCTAATATCATAGGCTTTCAACATTTCTTGTTTTATAAGAGCAACTTTATCTTTATTCCCTTTATCTGAATAATGTTGTAACATAACCTCATAAAACTCATATGGATAATTTGCCTTTTGCCATGCATTATACAAACTATCAAGAGTCATGCAGAAAGCATGTGCTGAGTTAAATCCATAGCCACAAGAGTCATCAATAATTTGCCATACTTTCTCACTCATTTCTTGTGCTTCATCTTCAGTTGAGTTGCTATCTTCTAGTATTTTTGCCTTAAATCCTTCAATAAAACGTGCCTTTAAAGGTCTGACTTTTTCAGGATGTTTCTTTGCAATCGCCTTGATGATTCCATAGCATTCATCAATCGGAAAACCTGCATAGTTTAAAGTATTCATTGTCTGTTCCTGATATAAAATAAACGAGTAAGGAAATTCTTCTGTTTGAATAATATTGTCAAAGACTGGAATACCATAATCAAAAGGCTCTCTACTTTCAAACTTTGAATACATAGATTTAAACGCTGGACGTATTGCTGCAATAAATGCTGTAAGTTCTGAAACATTAGAAGGTTTGTATTTCATAACTTTCTTTGTTGTAGAATCTTTTTCACACTGGTTGAGTCCAATCGTATATCCATTAGCATATAAATCCCATACTTTTTTATCAGTTTTCACCTTATCTACTAATGTATTTACAGTAAAATGTTCAATACCAATACGCTTAAAAATTTTATCAATGAGAACAACTACATCTACCTTTAATAAGTCATTCTTTAAAAATTTATACTTTTCTGCAATAGCACCATCAACTACCGTAGTAATATATTCCTTTTTTGTAGTCTCGCTTTTACACTTAATTAAACCTATTTCTTCACGAATATTGCCACTATATAATAAGTAAGCACAAGGAGCTTTTTTCTTATCAGAAATAATTCCCCAATAAGGTTCACTTTGTCTTATATAATCATGATATTCTTTATCAACATAGTCAAAGATATTAATTTCATCTCGTTCATCATCGTCTGCATATTTTAAAGCTTCATCATATTTGCCAATCTGTTCTGAGATTCGATTTGCAATATCAAAGTCGAGATTTTTTGCTCTTGCATATAATTTAAATGCTGACTTCTTTTTGAAAGTACCAAACGCAATCATCGGATAAGAATGACCTCCGCTACCATATATTTCAGTCAAAATTTCATCTTGTGCTTCTGCAAATATGTCTGGATTTCCAACATTAAGGTCAAGATCTGGAAGAGATTTTGTCTCTAAAATACGACTTTCACTAATAAATCGTTCTGGATATAATTTAATAGGCGACTTAAATCTGTCTACTTTTGAAAAACCACACAATGTATTTGTAAAATAACCAACAGCAGAACCTCTTCCTGAGTCTGTAATAAGCCCACCTTTTTCTATTGCCCGTTGAACAATTCTATAATCAATAAGCGGATAATCTACCATTTTGGTATTTTTATATACGTTTACCTCGTTTTTTACACCTTCAAAATATTTATCATATTCCTCTTTTGGAATATCTTTCATATATTCTTTGAATTTTTGTGTAATCAATTTGCTATAAATCTTATTAGTTTCTTCTTGCGTTTTATCAGGATAAGCCTTTGGTAATTTAATTTCTGTATCAAATATAATATCTTCAAATGTAAGACAAATATCCGTATTGTCCATAGCCTTCTGAATTTGTTCTCTTGTAAATACATTCTGCTTTAAGAATCTATTCATAACAGTTTCATCATCAGGATAATCCATATACCATCCTTCTTCATCTTCATATCTTACATTTTTAGCAGCTAATACATAATCTCTTTGGCTTTCGTCTTCTGAATATATGTAGTGACTATCTAATCCAACAATCATATCAATACTAAGTTTCTTGGATAATTCTAAAATTCTCTTATTAAGGTTAATTTGTTTTTCTGTATCATGATTTTGGATTTCTAACATAAAGTTATTTCCAAAATGATTATGTAATTTCTTTATAATTTCTTCTATATCTTCATATTGCCAAAAAGCTACACATGCACTTGTGATAAAAACATCGTCAGGTGGTAAAGATAAAAGCAGTTCAATATCAATTCGTGGTCTGAAATAATATCCTGTTTCATTCGCATCGGACAAAATTCTGTTTATTGAGCGTCTTCCATTTTCATTTTTGGCTAAAATTATAATATGCGAATTTGTTCTATCTTTTTCATTTCTATCCTTAACCCAATATGCTTCTGCTCCAAATACAAATTTCAAATTATATTTTTGTGCCAATTCAAAAGTTTCATAATAATAACCTTGCCAACCATGTTCTACACTACTAATCACTTTATGTCCCAGTTCTACCGCACGTTTTGCATAATCTTCATTTATAGCAGCAGAATCAGCAATGAAAATATTTGAATAAGATGTATGTCGATGATAATTTTGCATAAATCATCTCCCTCCTAGAACAAATCGTCTTCATCTGATTTATTCTCTTTTGTATCAAGATACTTTTTCAAATGTTGACAATCTTTATATCCGCACAAATTGGTGCAGAAGAAAATATCATCTGATTCCTTACCTGTCTTTGTTATTCTAGTAAAACTTCTTGGCGGATAATTTTTTTCGTCATCTTCAATACTTTCCCATTTCTGATATGTATTTTTGATATAATCTAAGCATTCATTTTTTGCAGCTTCATCTACTTCATATTTTCTAACATATGGAAGGACTTTATATTGTGTTTGAATTTCCTTTGGTAAAGCATCAAAACTGTTAGTTTCTTTTGCATTGTGCAACATAACCTCAATATCCAAATCATCATATCCGAATTTTGTAAGTTTGCTTTCTATATCAGACTGTAATGTTTCTATAATTTTTCTTCTTTCGCAAATCTTTTCAATTAAACTTTCCTCTTTGGAGCGTACTGTTTTTTTACCCATATATTTTACTGTGCAATATTTAAGCATGATCCACGCACATTCTTTTACCTGATATCCAAGTTGTTCCAAAGCCATCTGATAGATAACAAGCTGCCGACCATGATGAATTAAATCTGCACTGCTAAATTGAGAACTCGTCTTCCAGTCATATACACTCACAATTTTATTTTTCTCATCTACGATTTTAATAAGGTCACAGTAACCTTGCAGATAATGGTCGTCATCAATCTTTAATAGTAAAAATTTCTCTGTGATAAATTTACCCTTTGGTTTTACAAAGTTTTTACAGAAATGATCCATATTAGCAATCCAGCCATCCTTTATTGAATCACCACCATTTCTGTCTTTCGGAAATTCAATTCCTAACATTTCCATATCTGATAGTTCTTTATTCATTGCAGGAACTAATGCACTTTCATCACATTCGCCATGTACAATCATCTCCAGTGTGTCATGAATTTCTGTTCCCATGCATCCATACACATTAGGAATTCCTTTTTTATGTTTGATATAAGCCAAATATGCTTCATACAAACAATTATCTATAGTATTAAGTTTGCTGAAACTATAGACACTTTTATTTTCTGCAAATAATTTTTCTAATTCAGGTTCTTTTTCTCTCTGTCCTATTTTGTTCACCTCATATCCATTTAACACAATTTTTAATCAAATATGAAAATGCTTTCTTTCCATAATCAGAAGGACTTCCTTTACTTCCTTTTGGTATCACTCTGTTTTCTGAGTCCCAAATATATCCAACCTCATTCTTAAAAATTGCATTATCTATTTTCAATTTCTTTGCTTCTTCTCTTATATATTCTTCTTCTAGTCCCTCATCATACGCTAATATGGACTTTGAAACCAATAAACTTTTGGCATATTTAACTTGTGTATCAGATAAAAAACATCCGCATGATCCTAATCCAATATGGCATCCGAAGCTATCTAGCTGTTGAGGGAATTTTTCACTTTCTCCAATTATGTACAAGTTTTTTCGCTGTATAAATTCATAGTTTATATGATATCCATATAAAGTGAGGCTCCTGCTACAAGGAATAATTGGAAGCCACCGTTCCTCTTTTGTACAGTTTTGATCAATAGACCTCCCCATTATTCCACATAACTTACCATCAAAAGTATATTCAGGAACCGTAATGCGGTTAGTCCATATATCATATCCAATATTAAATTTTTCCTGGGTTTTATATGATATTCCATCTTGAAAAAACATTGTGTTATATTTTCCATAGTATTCTTCCAAGATAGATTCATCATATGTTTGCATTGTAGTTTCCGGCTCCTGAATCTCTCTGATTAGTTTTTTATAAAAACCTCCAAATGGAATTTTTACAGATTTATTGAACTCACTTTTTCGCAGTCCTAATAAATCTGCAATATATTCCAATGCTTTAGGAAAGTTTAGATTTTCTCTATTCATTACAAGAGAATACAGATTCCCTCTCTCATTTGTGCTAAAACACACAAAACCTAAAGTGTCAATGCTTAACCTGACCGATGAAGGGTTTCTTCCATATTCTCTTGCAAATCTGTATTCATTATGGGAACTATTGTATATAATATTCTGATAACCAAGAGATTCTAATACTTTTAGAATATCGTCACGATTACTAGAAAGATGCTCGGTCAGTTTTAAAGCATTCACCTTATCACCTCCAGTCCTACGCACTTTTATGTTCGTTGATAATCGTACAATATCCTATTTCTTTCCAAATATTAAAGCGTCCATTGACTTCATATAAAACTTGTTGCTTATCTTCGTCATTTCTTGTCTTATCAAGAAATGCAACAATATATTTTTTATCTGGATCTAAGTCTATCATTTTCTTAATTTTGGTATATTTACCATTTTCATTCTTTTGTAACTGATATGCCTTACAATCATACTTTTGCCCAGTGTACTCATCTGCCCAAAGTTGTCGCATATATATCATTTCACTAAATACTTCTTTAATCTGCTTTCCATTTGCCAGACAACTTGCATCTAAATATCTTTGATTAACTGTATATAATGCGAGCTGATATGTTGGGATAATGGAAATATTTTCTTTACTGGCTAATTGGAACACCTTTCTGCTGTTCATTAATAATTGTAAGAACATCTTCTCATCTAAACTATCATCACTTTTCATAGTGTCCCAAATAAAAACTTGATAACCTCGTTTAGATTTTTTCTTTATATATTTAAGCACCTTGCCAATGTCATTGTCGAATAACTTAATAAACCCCAAATTGGCATACTTCTCTTTACTAATCACTTTTGCCTTATTAAGCATTGAACGTTGCTCATCAGTAAAATGACCCATTTTAATTTGTTTTCTAGTCAATCCCCAGTAATTAAGTTCTTTTGTCAGAATATGTACAAGAAGCATAATTTTATAGTCTTTGCTTCTCATCTCATTACTTACTATGGATACTTTTACTCCATCTTCAGTCATTGGTATTGCCATATTTTCAAACACAAATGATGTTTTCCCTGCTCCTGAATGACCAGCAATCATAAACATTTCACCAAGAGGTGCACCCAATGTAAGATAATTTAAGATAGGACAATTTTTTGCATAACTTATTCCTACTGTGTCGCCAGAATCACATTCATTTATAAAATCATCATCTATCACTAACGATTCTTCTTCTATATCATGAGCAGAAACAATGCTAATATCACTCAGTTTATATTCAAAAAAATCATAAACTTGCTGACTGGACATTTTATCAAATTTACTAATATCTTTAAAAGAATCGAAAGCAAATCTGCATAACGCATCCAAAGTATTTAATCTGGCTATTTTATCAAAATGTGCATCTACATTCTCAACATTAACAAGCTGTTTAAGACTTTCTACCTCTCTGTATCCTCCATAATCACTAAATGTCTTTGATACAGTTGGTTTATCTTTCAAGAAATTATAAACTGTGATGTTATCAAATTTTCTATATCCAGCATCATAGAGAGCTTTCCCTAAATCAAAGTAAAAAATTGCATCTTCATCTTTTAATATATCATTGGTTTTGCTATTCACAAATTTATAATCATCATATAAATCTGGATCTTTCCAAAGACAGAATACAAACGGAGCTTCTATTTCACCTCTATCTTTATTGATTATTTCTAAGCATTTTTCTAATTCCAAATTACTCCTCCAAAAACTCACTTATATCTTTTGCTTTTCTCTTTGAACCTATGTTCATTAATTCTGATTCACTAATTGATTCAAAATGATCCGTTTGAGTTTTTTGCTTTTCTTTGATTTTTTCTTCTCTTAAAACTTGTTTGTATACATCATTTATATTGTTCTTGATAATTGCAAAGATATATGAAATTTTGCCTATATCATTTTTAAACTCCTTATGTTGTATAGAATACTGTATCGAATTATACGCTTTATCAATAGTGCGATTGATAACATCATATCCATAAAATTCCAGTTCTTTTAACTTCTTAGTTAAAACAGTTGGAAAAACCTGTCCTGGTTCATAGTCAAGAAAATCTATTGCAAATTTTTCAATAACTTTTTTTCTATTTTCATTTTCTTTGTTCCAAATGTCATATACTTCTTTTGATTTGTAATACTTCCCATTATCTGCCTTATAGAAAGTATCTGTCGTTCCTGTTTCTCCTGTTATTTGACATTTGCACTGTCTAGCCACCTAAACACCACCTTTTCAGGCGGTGGGGATAACCCCACCTGAATTATTAAAGAATAGCAACGATTTCTTCTAACCCTTTTGTAGAAACATCATTATCCTTGAAATTAGGAATATCATATTTTGCCATTAGATTTTTGACTTCCTGCTTTGTATCATCATCTGCGTCTGGAAACTTAGTCTTGATAATATCAATTAACTCATCATTTCTATCTGTATCAATTTTATTATCTTTAAGATTTTCACTATATTCCTGTGCCTTCTGTTTTCTTTCTTTCACTTCTTCAGCTTTACGCTTTTTGATTTCAGAATCACTCGACTTTCCTTTGATTGCTTTTTTAACGCCTTCTTCAAAAGCCTCGATATAGTTTGCTGCACCATATTCAATTCTTTCAGGCATTTCACTGAATCTACCTCCGGCATCCACAAAGCCATCCGTCCTAAACCACATATAGCGAGTTGTTCCTTTAATACGCTTTGCTTCGTCAATGTTCTTTTCAACAGCAATGGTCATAACAATATCTGCTTTATTTGCAAAAATTCCATCATAATCTGCATTTAAGTTTGATGTAAGCTGCTGATATTCGTCACCGTTCTTTTCTTTTACATCTTTTAACTTGGTATGACCGATAATAACAATTCCATATCCAGCCTTACGAAGTTTTGCCAGAATATCGTCTACAAGTTCTGCAACTTTATCTCTTGGTGCACCATATCCACCCAAACAAGCATTAAATTCTGCCGCACTACCTTTCTGCTTTTTATGAATCTTCTTTACCTCTTCTTTTGCAAGTTTGATCATCTCATCGGCGGTATCAATACCTACAATCTCAAAATTATTATCTGCTTTATTTTCAACAAGATCATTCACTACTTCTACAATATCAGCCCATGTAGGAGTTTCTGCATAAACCAATCCATCTAATGCCTGATATCCAATTTCATCTCCGACTGCAATTAAAAGTCCCTTTTCTAAGTCACCGTACTGTTCCTGAACCAAATCATAAAACAGTGTAGTCTTGCCAACCTTCTTAATTCCTCTCCAATAATGAATATAACTTCCAATATCACACTTTACTTTATTTGTTTTATATTTTGACATTAAATTCCTCCGTATATTTTTATTTATAGGTGGTATATTTCAACCACCTTAGTTGTTAAAACAAGTCGTCATCGTCAACTTCTGGTTCTTTACTGTCTTCTTCTGTTGCGGTTTCTTCTTTTTCTTCTGGTTCAGGTTTATTCATTACATCGTCCAAATTCTCATCAGTTGCCATCACATAGACTTCTTCATCAAACTCAGCAGATGTCATTTCGGCATCTACAAGGCCATCTGAAAAATCACCTGTCAGCTTCGGATCAAACAATCTATACTCATTTACACGTTCTCCAAAAATGGAACCAGAGGGGCGAAAATCTTCAAGTTTTCTAATACCTAATTCAATCTGTTCCTTCTGTGCCTTTGTAAGCTGAGATTCATCAAACTCTACTGTTTCTGCTCCATTGAGCATTATACACTCCCACAGCAAATGGTGCATGTTCTTTTTATTGATGTCTATGTATTTCAACTTATAATCAAGCAACTTCTTATGTTTCTCATTGTTTTCATCATATTTGCTTGCATTGAAAACAAACTGCTGCGGAATATACTTAGTCCCTTCATCCGCATTAATATACTGCTGAATGTAACCATCCACATAGATTTTCTTATCCGTTTTCCAGTCTGCTTTATCAATAGAATCTTTACTGTAGAAAATATCTGCCGTAATCAAAAGACGATTTTTCTTGTCATCATTTACTGCATATACACTCTGAATCTTGAACTTATCATAGTATTTTCCCTTATACGGCTCCTTTACCATCTGACCCGTAATAGTAACCTTACCCTTATAATTAGGAAGATTTTCGCGAAGATACTCAATCGCGTCATACATTGCTACAAATTCATGTCTTCCATCAAAATCATCTCCAAGATCAACTACCGTCTTCCGATAAGAAGCAACTGTAGAAACAACATCTTCATCAAATCTGTCTTTCCACTGAACTTCAATTTTTTCATTGTCAGCATTCATAGTTTTGATAACTTTCTTCTCACTATCAAATGCTTCAACAAAAGCCATATTGCTATCGCTTTCTTTGATACCGAAGTTCATACTCAGGGATTTAATCTTATTGCCAGTCGGCTTCCCCTTTTTGTCCTTCTCATCAAATTCACCAGACTTAACAAATGGTCTTTTCGCATCCTTTTTAGGAAACATTATTGTTCCTGTAAAATTAAATCTTGCTTGTGCCATTAAATAGCATTCCTCCTTGTAATTGAAAATTTATATAACATCAACAGCCTTTTCAGACTGGAACATAGAGATTAAATCTATATAAAATCTATGCTAATCAGTGGTTTATGGCTAAATTTTGCGTAATTTAAGCCACGGGTATGCTGTTTACCACCCAAAAACGAATATAACTGTTCAGTTGTAATTATTGGAATTGTCTACGGATAACCGTGCGAATATTGATAAAATTATCTCAACTGACATTTATACGCCAATTTCTTTTCTACCCATCCATCTTTATACTTTATATCACAGGATAAATGAAATTCATCATACTGTAGACTAGAAATCTGTGCGTCTTTTTGAATTGAATTACCAAGCATATTAGTTATTGCATGAAAACCTCCTACTGCCAATCCATCGTATTCTACATATGCTTGTATGTAATCCTCCCAGCTATCTACAGAAACCATTCGTGATTGATGATCAAAGATTTCGCCTTCCTTTATACTCAAATTTGTTTCTATAACCTTTGTTTCTATGTTATTTCTATCTGGATACAAGCCTCTATAGTATGGTCTGATAACCCTTAAAACTAAATCATACAACTGATTGGTACACATAAAAAATTGAAACCTTCTGCAATCTGTATCTCTTAATAATGCACCAACAATTTCTTGAATCAACCAATCTTTCATTGCTCCCCTATCAAAGAACGAATTACTTTCCAAATAGATATCAACCAAATTAGGAAAATCTTTCTCTCTTTCTGCAAGTTCATACTTATATACTTCTTTGTAGGGAACTCCGTATTCATCAACAGAAGAATCGGTTAAAAGTTTAAATACATTATCCCAACTATTATGTAATATTCGAGACAATTTATCTTTATCATCTTGATTAAGTTTCTCCAATATTTCACCTCCCTCATTACAGAATCCTTATAATTTGCTCATATAAACAGCTACTTCTCTCCCAATGGAAAGTTTTGTTTTGATGAAAATGTCCAAACATCCAATGCTTATAATCAACATTCTGCTTAATCTCTTGTAAATAATCAGTCAGTCTATCTCTCTGATATAATCCTGAGCCACCATCCATCTGTCTAAGCAATGAAGTATATGGACTATGAGTAATGATATAATCTACTTGATTATTCTGCTTTTTAAGATTAGCTAATCCCTCATTCATTTCTTCTTCATTTGGAAGTTCTCTTTCCCACCAACTTACATGATTAATTCTGTATAAAGCATATGGATTCTTGTCTAACTTTTTCTTCTTCTCTTTGAAGTCCGGATCATCAGGTTCCAAAATACCTGCAGATATATCATGGCTGCTTGCGCCTCCAAAAGCAAAGAATGACTTATCTTCTATGTCAAATATCTGTCCTCTCATTAGATGAATAACTGATGGACGAATGAAATGCACATTTCCTCCGTGCCATTTTTCTATTGGGTAATCATCAAGTCTATCAAAATTATCATGATTGCCATCAACAAATAATGTGGTAAATGGTTTATTTTCAAGCCAATCTAACCAATACTTCTCAGTTTTATTTTCTCCGCTATAATCCCACACAAGACCAAAATCACCAAGAATAATTACCACATCATCTTTTGTCATTTCCTTCTGCTCTGGAAAAATATCTGTTGAAAATCTTTGTGGATTTCCGTGTATATCGCCTGTGATCCAAACCGCCATAACTACCTACCTCTTATCTGCCTTCTTTTCCTTTTTCTCTTTCTGTAACTTCGCTTCTTCAGCTAAATGATTCTCTAACTTTCTTGTGACACTTCTCATTTTGCCTAATGGTTTACATGTAAGTCCCATATGTATATTTTCTCCTATCTATTAAGTGTAATTGTTGATACATAATTATGATTCCCAGATACATCTTCTGAAATCATATGATATATTTTTAAATAATCATCTACAGAAAGACTTTTGATATGTTCATATAGTTTCTTTACATTATTCCAAGTATCATCATATTCTTCAACCTTATGCCTCATAACTGCAATCTGTTCAATAAGTTTCAGTCTTTCTTCCTTATATTCCTGAATTTCTTTATCTTTTTGGACACAAAATTCTGCAAGTCTTTGTTCCTTATATCTCTCCAAATATTCATCAATTGGATTTATTTCTTTTACTCCTTCTGAAATTCCATTCTTTTCGTTCATTTAATCATTCTCCTTTTCATCAATCTACATAATCAGTAAATTCTTCATTGCAACACATACATTTGACTGTTTGACACTCTACAATGCCACTTGGTAAAAATTCATATACAAACTGTTCACCTGCTGTTGTATGAGATACACAACCTTGCTTTCTATGCTTCTCTACCCATTTATCTATTCTTTTGCTTGTTTCAAATTCTATACGCTATCACCTCTTTAAAAAACTTTATACATTATTATTCTGCGTTTATACCCGATCCGTTTTCATATTTTCTAAAGCATGTTCTATAGCTTCTGAGAACCCACAACCACCATTATAATAACTTAAACAATAGTCAATCTGACCTAATTCATTTTCATGTGCTTCAAAGATATCTCCACAATCGGTAAACTCTCTATCTTCAACAATGTGATAAATATTATTATTTACTATGATGTATTTTTTATATTGAGTTTCTCTAAAGCATTCTTCCCATGTATCATAGAATCCTTCTAAATGCTCAAGTCCGTTTTGCTGACAATATTCCTTGCACCAATTCTCAATCGGTTCTGTTTTTACTCTATCTACTTTGCATAACCTTCCTACATGTACTTCTACTTGTGACATTTTTTCACCTCTTCCAAATTCGCCCAATGAAATAAGAATTTTAACCGCTTATTGCATCAATATATTGTGTTTTGATTTCTATACAAATACTGTATATTGTATATTTTATCTGCTCATTACCACATATATTGTCCATGTAACAAAAATCTGTGCTATATGTATCCACTGATCTTGAATTAGGTTAATTTTCATCAAATTTGCTTTTGCATTATCCGTAATTGTATGTATCAACCAATTCATTGTAAATATTGCAATGAATAACAAGATGTTTAGTTGCAATCCGCAAATTACAGAATAAACAATAATTGGAATATGGATCATAAAACTCCAACTAAATGCGTGTTCCACCAACGCCATAATATAATCATTTTTGTATAATGGATTGGAAGCATTTTGTTCCCACCACTTCTTTTGCTTTGCTGATGCAAGCCATCCTTGTAAGTAGTAGTCATCTACAATGTGACAAAATAGCATACATAAAATCAAAATTACTTCTTTCAATATCTCATTCTCCTTTTCAATTTCTGTTTTCCAATAAAAGAACGCTTTCAAGTCCTACGATAGTCTGAACAGTTCATCATCTTTTCCATGCCAATATTCTACATCTTTACAAGCATTTTCAAATGGAACTTTATATTTGCTAATCACGTAGCCTCTTACCTCGTTCATGTCTTTAAATACCTTTGTTTCCTTTGTTTGTTCATCATCCCATTCATCATCAGATAAAACCGTGAGAGTTACACTTACATCTTCAATGTCCAATAAAGATATAATTCTCTTTATATTTTCTTTATCATTATTCTTTCTTAGGATACTCATTACAGATTCATTATTACTAACATCTCTTAAATAAATATTACGAATGTCTTTTGGCATTGCTTCAATATATCTAGCACATATTCCAAACCAACATGCAAAAATAAGATTTTTTACAACCGCCTCATGATCTTCATATTCTTGCAATAATTCAATAAGATTATCGTTCAACAGTTCACATACATATTCTTCTCTTTTAGGTTCATTATTATATCTGCCACCGTGATCATAGGTATGTAAGACACTGCGAATACAATCCCCTAAATATATCTTTTTATCAGGATATTTTTCATACGCATATTTGAATAAATTCATCGCACATTCTTTATATCCATCATTCGCATAATATCCTTTGTCAAAAATAAAATGAAATAAATCTGTGTAAAAAATACTACTACTCAAATCATCAATCAATTCATACATGTTTTCTATTTTCTTTTCAATATCAAATTTGCTTACATAATATTCGTCTCGATTTGAATACTTTTCATGTTTTTTACATGAGTTAATTGGTCTAATTTTATAAATAATAGAGCTTTCTTTATTGAACAAATCACTCAGATCATAAGTAAATGAACTAACTGGTATCAAAGAATTTCCCACATCATAATGTCCTGAATCTAACATAGAGAACATTTCACTGCGCTTACAAATCATATCATTATACTGTTCATCCTGCTCTTTCGTACATTTTTTCTTACCTTCTGGCGGTTTTGGTTTCGGATATTCTTTTGTAATAAATATGTATCTCATATCTTCAGGAATTTCTTCTTGTACTGGTTCCGTATTTATGCAATAAAATGACACTTAATCATCGCCTCCCTATCCATGAAATTTCGGTTTTAAGTCCATATACCATAACTTATTTTCATCCACAATCCATTGTCTATTGTGATCTCATAACTTTCATAATCAGAATTTTTGAATTCATCCATATATCCATATTTTAAGAAAGTTATACACGCTGCAATCATCCTAAGTTTGTCTTCTTTCTTTATATTTTCAAACCCTGTCCACTTATAAGAATCTACCTGCTTATGTATTTCTTTTTTTGTTCCTGTAAACTTCCCTGATTCGCCAGATACACTTGAAAATTCTAATGTATAGTAATTAGATTTTTCAATGTAATTTTTGTCTTTTGAACTTCTAAATTCCCAATATCCACATCGGTCACACATATTTTTCTGGAATGCTACATTATTTAAAATATCAAAATCACTGTAGGCAACCAATTCTCTTTTATTACAATGAGGACATTTCATTTATTAATTTCCACTTCCTTTCAAGCACAATTTCCTAAAATATCTAATACTTTTACTTCACAATCATTTGGTGATATACCAGCCACTAATGCAACCTGTTTCATCATTTCTTTAAAATTTGCCATAATAAACTGATAATCAAATATATCTAAATTCGCATCTGTATCATTTCTCAGTTTATTCTTGTTAATGACGCTTCTATCCACATAAACTTTATCATTCAGTTCATCTTTCAATACAACAATATTTGGTTCGACCATTTCTTCTTCAACACCAATTGATTCTACTGAAACAGATTTTGTCACCATTAAATCGCCAATAGCAAATACATTATGATCAAAACCTAAAATTCTACTAATCATATCGAAGATCATCAATGCTCTACTTTCTTTGATAGATAATTCTGTATTTGATAAATATCCTCTAACAGTTATTTCTTCTTTAAGTTCAGAAATATGTAACACATTATCAGACTCTTTCATAGATTTTAAAATAGAAGTTTCCACCTCATTGCGACTCACAATAATTTTCAAATCATAATGTTTTGCAATATTCAGCTTGTATTCATATTGTTCTACTTCACTGAAACCTATATAAAAAGTCGGTTCTGATGGATCAATAATTAAAGAACCTCTCTTTTCCATTAAGTCTTTTATTTTTATTTCTGGTACTTCTACATATCCATCTCTATGAGAATACGATGCTTCATGATAAATTCGTCCGTTAGCTTCCTCTGGTGCCGTTTGTAATTTAGGATTTACAGTAACTTCATTTACAATTTGCTCATTTTGTTTGGCTGCATCTTTTTTCAGATATATTTCATAACCTGTAAAAGATTTGATATCTTTGTTTTTCCCTCTTGCAATAGCAATTCCTTTTAGATATTTAATGTCATCTTCACTTTTGCTCTTGAATGTCATAAATTTGATGCTATTTTTTACATTCTTTTTATTCACATAATAACCAAAGCAAGAAGCATAATCACTAATATTCTCTTCTCCGTTTACCAATAAAGATGTACAGTATTTTTCAACATGTTCTATTATCACCTTTTTAAATACATTCAATTTTTCATCTTTGATAATATCTTTTCTATCTGGAGATGTTAAATTGAGAGTTTTGTCGCTTACATGTAAATCACCTTTTAAGTATGGCAATCCTTCTAACGGAGCAACCAACCTTCCTTTGTAAAATACATTGACATTATTTCCCCAAGAGTAATTATTTCCTAATGCAATCCAACCTTTGCAATTTTCATCATCTACAGAAAATTGATACTTACTGCCATCACCCTCTGTCAGATCCTTTTCTTCAATTAATTCTCCATTATAATAAATGTCTAACTCATGAATATATTTTCCGAGAACTTCTACACGCTCCTGTATATCATATGAACTCGCTGTATCAAAATCAAAATTTCTAAGAATTAATTTGAATCCGTCATAATATTCATCTATTTCTTCTACTTTGATTTCTGTATTGTTTGTAGAAATCATATCTTCTACATCAAATGTAATATATGTATTTCCTGAATGAACATTGATAAGATTACTAACAGTAATATTGCTGAAGAATCCCATACCAAAAGGATTTTCACTATTCCTTATTTCTTCATCCCAATCACTTTCTGCAATAGAAAATAGTGCCTGTGGTTTAGTAAGTATATTGCCATTATTTTCAATAGTGACTGTACCTTCTCCCCATCTATCAACAGTAACTCTTACCTCTGTCGCTTTTGCTCTCTGGGCATTCTGTATATCTTCATCAAGAAAACAATATATATCCTTAAATGTACTTTGGCGCAGCAATTTAAGCTGATTTATCACATTTACCTTTAATTCTACTGCCAAATAAGCTTACCTCCGTTTCTTCTTTATATATCAATCCTATTTACAGATGAAAACTTGGCATTAACTGCAATTTGAACAAATTCTTCTCATGCATTGTATCAATTCTTTTCTTTACTTCACCATCTTCAATCTCACCAGTACGAATATATCTGTCCAAAGCATCATAAGTAAATCCGAGATTATCTTCGTCTGTCTTCCCACAAAGACCATCTGAAGGAACCTTATCAATCAAATCATCTGGTAAACCTAGCACTCTTCCAATCTGTTTGATTTCTGTAACTGTCAAATTAGATAACGGACTAAAATCACCTGCCGCATCACCATATCGTGTGGAATACCCTACCCAATCCTCAGATAAATTACATGTATTCGCAACTCTACCATTCATACTCTGGCTAACTGCATATAAGGTTGACATTCTGATACGAGCCGGAAGATTAATAAGAGTCTGGTCGCTAATATCCATATTCTCTTTCATTGCATTAAGTACACCATTAACAGCATCTTCAATGGGAACTGTAACAAATTTAATACCAAGATTTCCACACAAGAAATACGAATAAGAAATATCGCTTTGCTCTCCATTTGGCATCAACACACCCATTACTCTGTCCTTGCCAAGTGCTTCTACACACAAAGCGGCTACAATAGAACTATCCTTCCCACCTGAAATGCCAACAATGGCATTACAACCTTTTCCACTTTCTTCAAAGAAATCTCTGATCCATTCCACACATTTATTTTTTACTTCTATTGCATTAAAAACAGCCATATTTTACTTTTTACCTCCATATAATCTTTCACGAATATCTAAAAACGTATCTTCTCTTACAAGTTCTCCATTTTCAAATACTGCCTTCAGAAGCGTATTATCACTCATTTCAAGAAGTTCATCTCTACACATAAGTTCTCCATTCTCGCCATCATATACTTCACAGCATCCTTTATGAGATTTCTTCAACTTGCTTGTATCCGTTTTAGGGTCTTTGTAAATCATTAACTTCTTTCCATTGATAACCCCGTATGTTGCTTTCATAGCAATGCCAAAAGTATCTCTTGTTGCTACAATGAGTTTTCCATTTTCAACGATTGCTGAGAAGCAAAAAGCACCAACACCATATGCAATGCAATTAGCAGAAAAACCTCTCTTTTCTAACTCAGACCAAATAGTATCTACATTTGATAAAGTACAACCATCCCCATAAATTATACCAATATGCGGATCGAGTACCTTATACCCCTTAGAATTTACTGTTCCACCAAAAATCTCCCACAACTTTTTTACTGTCTTTACTGAAATATCTACAATATCTCCACTATCAGGACGAATTAGTAATTTACCATTATGATTCATAACATCATCTTTTACTTGTGGAAGAATGTTATTTACCATATTCCAATAATCATATGTATCTGAAACCATGCTGAATGATGTATTTGGATAAAGTTCGTTCAAAAGACGCTTGACGAATGTTACCTCATCTCCATCAATGGAATAATTTGCTCCCATAACCGAGTGTTCCGTAGAAACTGCTCCAATACTCAATCTGTTATTTTTGCAATCAGCACTATAATACTTGTCAATATAGTTGATTGCTGGAATTGTTGATGTCTTATCGAAAGAAATCAGCCAGGATGCAGAACATCTTGTAGCTTCATCCATGCACGACATTCCCCTCATACCAAAATCTGCACAAGCCATAGATGAAGGAATATTTTCTACAGTCTTTTCATACCACTTATCCGCAATCTGCCTATACATATATCCGATAGTTGCATGACAACATGGTTTCCAAAGTTCTACCTGTAAAATACATTCAATCCACTGTACAAGCCATGCAAAATCATCATGTGTATTTGTAATCTCAATGCAAGGAACACCCATAGGAACTAAAATCCCTTCTGGTAATGCTCTAATTTGTAGTGGTAAATATCCCAAACTGTGAAGTTTAATGATCTTATCCAAATCATAATTCTCTTTTCCAATTTGAATATCCATTGAATTTGTATACAGTTCTAATATTTCATTTTCTGTCAATGCAAAGAAATTATCATTAAAATACTCAATCAGGTATTCTTTAATAAATGCTTGAAGTCCAAAGAATACCATTTTATCCTGAGTCTCTAACATGGATTTTCTTGGAACCCAGTATGAAACTAATTTGGTCAGTCCTATTGGATACATTCTGTCATGACACTGTTTATATGTATCAGAAAGCAATAATGCCATTGTACTGTTCACTTTTATTTAAACCTCCATAACTGTAATTTTTTCATGCTCACCTGTAAAAATGCTATTTGTTGTAAACAGCCTCTCTACTGTATTATTCTCCAAAGACTTAATCAAAGTACCCTTCTCCCTATTAAGAATTGAATTTTCAGTGTGCGTTGCAAAAGCATAGATTTTATCTACACCATTTTCTTTCAAAGTATTTGCACTATAATAAAGGGAACCACCATATGCAATAATGTCATCAATCATATGAATGAGTTTTAATAGGAACACTGTAATATCAAGGCTTTTCGGAGCCTACACCCACAAAAAAATATTATTTGAGCTATCACATTACGCAGAAAGCCGTCCGGCATGAAAAAACGGGCGGCTTTTTTGCGTGGATAGCCGGGAGGGAGGCGAAAAAATAGTAACAAACTTTTAGCGCAAGATTTGTGCAACATTCACGAAATTAAAAAAGGAGGTAACGAATGGCAGACGAAAAATTAAACGTGAGCCCGGAGGAAAATCCCCAGCCCAGCTTGTTCGATGCCGGCCCGGAGGGTGCTCCTGCCCAGGACGCTCCCACCCCGGAGCCCCCGGCCCCGGAGAACGCCCCCGAGCAGACTGGCGGCGAACCACCCGCCCAGGATGCCCCGGCGGGTGCTCCCGGCGAGGTGAGTGTCTCCGCTGACCAGATTGAAAAGCTGATGGCGGAGCGGCGGGCGGCGGAACGTGCGGAGGTGGAAAAGAACGAGCCGCCCGAACCGGAACAGCCGCCCACCCCGGCCCCGGAGGAAAAGGCCACCGGGGAAAAGGGGCCCGCCAAAAAGGACAAGGCCGCCAAGGAAAAAGCGCCCGAGCCGGATAAGCCCAAGGGCAGGCGGGGCCGCAAGCCCAAGGAAGAAAAGGCGGGGCCCGGCGAACCGGGAGGGACGGGAGCCCGCCGTGGCCGCCCAGCCAAGGCTGATAAGGCGGCCACGGACAAGCCCCCGTCCCCACCTCGAGACAAAATGTCCCAAAGCAAGGGGGCCAAGGCCGCCACGGTAAAGGGCAGGGAAGAAGCCCCTGCCGCTCCCCAGCCTGCGCCGGAGCCGCCGCCCCAGCCCCGTGACGCGACCCGCGCTGAAAAGGAAGAGATTGTATATCTCAAACTTTCGGAGCTGTTCCCGTTCAAAGACCATCCTTTCGGTGTGCGGGACGATGCGGAAATGAAAGGGCTTGTAGCATCCGTCAAGGACAACGGCGTACACCAGCCCGCGCTGGTGCGTCCCCGCGAGGGCGGGGGCTATGAAATCATCGCGGGCCACCGCCGCCAGCGGGCCAGTGAGCTGGCCGGGTTCGCCAATATGCCGTGTATCGTCCGCAACATGACGGACGATGAGGCTGTCCTTGCGATGACGGACGACAACCTGCGCCACCGGGAAAAGATTTTGCCGATGGAGAAAGCGCAGTCCTTAAAAATGCAGGTAGAGGCCATCAGCCACCAGGGGGCAAAGCTGGCGGGCGATGACGCGAAGGACGTGGGGAAACGCTCCACGGAAATCGTGGGGGAACGAAACGGCATGAATTACAAGCAGGTACAGCGGTATATCCGGCTGACCGAGCTTGTGCCGGAGCTCCAGTCTATGGTGAACGAGAAAAAGCTGTCTTTCACCCCCGCCGTGGAAATCTCGTTCATCAAGCCCAAAAACCAGAGGTTTATCGCCGTTTCCATTGAGGGCGAGCAGGCATCCCCCTCGCTCTCCCAGGCCCAGGAGCTCCGCAAGCTGGATAAGGACGGGAAACTGAACGGCGATGTGATTGACGGCATTTTGAGCCGTGAGAAAAAGGAGGTAGACAAAGTGATTATTTCCGCCGCAGAGCTGAACAAGTATTTCGGCAAGGACGCCACGCCCCGGGAAATGAAAGACCAGATTATGTCCCTGCTGGCCGAATGGAAAGAGAAACAGCCCCCGGAGCGCACCGCCCCGGAGAAAAAGACCGACCGGGAAAAGTAAGCCTTGAGACATTTTGTCCCGAGGTTTTTCTTTTTCCCGCGCCCCTCCCCCGCGCCTTGCATGGCGTTCTTTTAGAGAGGGGCTCTGGTGGTATATCCCCCGTCGCCGCCTACTACTGAGCACAGCCGGGAGTGGGCGGTCAAGGGGCGGAACGCCCGCCGCCTGCGGCGGCTTGCCCTTGACGGCCCGCCCCGGCTGTGCCACCCCTCCCGGCGCGGCGGGGGATATATCCTCCAGAGC
>ERZ808051.736-NODE-736-length-30116-cov-7.425513_pt1 | contig 30116 bp, 24 predicted proteins | sample MGYA00380199_ERZ808051 | MGnify/ENA primary metagenome ERZ808051 (study PRJEB31490, sample SAMN06133391) | mouse gut metagenome | isolation source: J11 | host: mice | place: China: Chengdu | collected 2015-05 ...
ATAATATACTGCCCGATTATGTTGCCCTCGTCCTCTTGATAAAGCACTTTGACCTCTGCGTCTACCGCTATCTTTTCACCGTCAAAAAAGTCTTTTGAAAGCGATATGATGTCGGGTGGGTTCTTCGGCTTTTCTCCCGTAAATATCACATACAATTCAGGTTTTGGCATATTCACTTTTTTAGAGCCATACAGATTTTGCTTGGTGCGCTTGAAAAAATCGTGATATGTCTGTATAAGATACATCAGCGCACGTATTATAATATTCAATGTCCATATTGACTGACTTTCAACCAGAATGACAAGTCTGCCACCAATCGAAAATCCAAGGTCATTATAGTCTGCGTCTACCAGTATGTGTTTGATAGTAACATCTTTTATATCTTCTTCTGTTACATTACTGTCCTCTGGGTGAAGTGCCTTATACAGTCGGAGCAGATATTTTTTGTCCTGAAATAAATTTGTGAACACGCTGTCTTTTATTTTACGCTTCGGCGTGTTTTGTGCCATTTTATCACCTCACTATTGCGATTCTGCAGAAGATACAATACATCTTGCTCCTACCGTATTTCTATTATACAAAAAAACGCTTGTCTTTACAATAAAATCCACATTAAATTTCTTCCTCCCTCCGTTTAGTCCTGCTCTGTTGCCTATTATGCTGTCGGCTTTCGTTCTGAAGTTCCCTCTCAAGATTCTTTTTGTTATAACTGATTACCTCGGCATATGCTAACTCGGTAGCGGTCTTGGTCTGCTCCTTGCCGATACTGTTACAATCCACTTGTAGTGACTGAATTTCCGCTTTCCACTGTTTCGGCGTTATCTTCTCGCCATTCTGCAAAAGGCTCTGCATACGCTCCTTTAATTCGGGGTACTTCGATAAGCTGTCCTTATGCTCCTTATCGTATCTCATTTTCGCAAACCCTTTGAGTGACTGGCTCTCCTTATATTCGGCTTGGATCGGCGCATAGAGAGCATACATTTTTGACAGTTCCTTTACCCTTTTGAAAGATGTACCGTTTCCAACTGTTGGTATCTCTGCTCCTTATCCGCTGTGTATTTCGCAAGGCTCTCAAAGCTGTCTATCTTCCTTGTAGTAATGAATTTCTCCGCATTATCGGCTGACTGCAAGGCGGTTCTGTCGGATATTCTTCTTAGGTGCTTTCCGCTGACAATCGGCAAGTCTAATCTGCCTTTGCGCTCTAAAGCGTTGGCAACCGCCCCGATATGGATTGTCGGCTCTCTGTCAATCCCCTGCTCCTTAAAAGAGCGGTGTTCCCAATGTACCGCAATCCCTAACTGCTCATTGGTGGCATTGATTGTGTCGGCTAAATCCTTGCGCCACTTCCTAGCGTTCTCTTGGCTTATAAAATGCACATGGAAAATCAAATGCTGGCATTGTTCCACAAGGACAAATACATTACGAAACCTTTCCGGCTTCTGATAGAACAGCTAAAAAACCTACAGACTTCAGAATTTGTATGTTAAAAAGCCCTCCCCACGGCAGCTGCCATGCGGAGAGGGCTCTGATGCTTCAACCATATGTATTTCTTCACAGACATTGGCCGTCAATGCCCTTACATTGCTATTCTCCCACAATGTTCTGCAGCCAAACTCCCTTTTTCACCAGCACGAAGCCGATGGCGCATTTGATCCAGTCCGCCATCTGAACCATGGCAAAAATAACGATGACGGGAACCCCCGTAAAACGGCTCAGAGCGTAGGCCACGGGAACGCTGACGCACCAGACGAACACGCTGTCAAACAAAAAGGTCACGATGGTCTTACCCCCTGACCGAAGGGTGAAGTATGCCGCGTGCATGAACGCCGCCTGAGGCATGAAGATTGCCTGCGCCACGATAAACTGCACCGCCAGAGCCTTCACATCCTCGGTGGTATTGTAGATTCTGGGAAACAGAGGCGCGATGAACACCATCAGCACAGCCACCCCGATGCAGGTGAACACGGAAAACGCAATGATCTTGTTGTCCGTGTCTCTGGCCTCCTTCATTTTACCCGCCCCCAAGAGCTGCCCGATTATGATCGCCACCGCGTCCCCCATGGCGATAAAGACTACGTTGAACACATTGTTGATGGTATTGGCGATGTTCAGGCCTGCAATGACATTCAGCCCCCTTACCGAATAGCACTGGATAAGCATGGCCATCCCCGCCGACCACATGGTCTCATTGATCAGCAGGGGGGCGCCCTTCACAAAATATTTCACCGCCAAGTGCCCCGGCACCTTCAAAGTGCGGTAGACGCCCTCTATGTACGGGTTCCTCTCCTTGTGGGCATGGGTCCAGAGAATAACGATGGCAGCCTCCACATACCTAGACACCACCGTAGCCGTCGCCGCACCCACCACGCCCAAGGCGGGCAGGCCAAACTTCCCGTAGATCAGAATATAATTCAGGCACAGATTCACAAACACGGCGGCGATTCCCGCCTTCATGGGCACCACGGTCTCCCCGCATTCCCGCAGAGTGCTGACATAAATCTGCACCATCATAAAGGCAGGCAGGCCAAACAGCATCACCTTCAGATAGCTTTTCCCATACCCCAGAGCAGCCTTAAGATCGCCTCCGTCGCTGCTGCCGCTCAAATACATCTGAATCAGGCTGCCGCCCACAGTCAAAAAGAGCAGCAATGCCCCAGCCGTAAGAATCAGGGCCATCCAGAATTTATAGCGGAAGGTCTGCCGTATCCCCTCCTGATCCTTCTGTCCGAAGTATTGAGCCGTGAAGATCCCTGCCCCTGCAAGCCCGCCGAACACACAGAGATAGTATACCATCATGAGCTGATTCACAATGGCCACCCCGGACATCTGTTCCGTGCCCACCTGCCCCACCATGATATTGTCAAGAAGCCCCACGAAATTGGTGATGCCGTTTTGAATCATAATGGGAACCGCCACCGCCAGCACCATTCTATAAAAAGCCTTGTCTCCGATGAATTTCTCTTTCGCTTTCGTCAACATAAATCTTCACCTCTCATCTTTTCCGGCAGCCCCTGCCGTATTTGGGCATAGCCTATTCATTATACCGCATTATTCTGTAAATGCAAGTTAAATGGCAACAAAAAGAGGCATCAAAGGATTTTGTTTCCTTTGATACCCCTGTTTACATGCATTTTCTAACTATCAAGCGTTTTTAACTTACCGGCTTTTCAGAAAATCCTATTTGCCATAATTGACGATCTTGCCGAAATCAGGCTTCAGGGACGCACCGCCCACCAGTCCGCCGTCGATGTCCGCCTGCGCGAACAGCTCCGCCGCATTGGAAGCCGACACGGACCCGCCGTACTGGATACGGACGGCCGCCGCCGTTGCATCGTCATAGATCTCCCCAACACACTCACGGATAGCCTTGCACACCTCTTCCGCCTGCTCCGTGGTAGCCACCTTGCCGGTTCCGATGGCCCAGATAGGCTCGTAGGCGATGACTGCAGCGGCAGCCTGCTCGGCGGTCACGTTCAGGAAGGCGATCTTGATCTGCTGACGGACAAAATCGATGGTCACGCCCTGCTCCCTCTGGGTCAGGGTCTCGCCGCAGCATACAATGGGGGTGATGCCGTGCTCGAAGGCCTTCAGCACCTTCTTGTTCACGGTCTCATCAGTCTCAGCAAAGTACTCTCTCCTCTCGGAATGTCCGATGATGACATACTTAACGCCTGCATCCACCAGCATTGCAGGAGAAATCTCGCCGGTATAAGCTCCCTTCTCCTCGAAGTACATGTTCTCGGCACCGATGTGGATGTTGGTGCCCTTGGCCGCCTCCATGGCAGGGATGATGTCAATGGCGGGCACACAGAACACTACGTCCACCTCATCGTTCACTACAAGGGGCTTCAATGTATTAATCAGCTCTACCGCCTCACTGGGAGTCATGTTCATCTTCCAGTTGCCGGCAATGATCTTCTTTCTTGCCATGATTCTATCCTCGATTCTTGTTTAAATTCTGTTTTTTATTTCCAGCGGGTCATATTCCGCTCTGCCTTTTCCGTGAAAGCGCCCTTCAGCTCCTCCGCCGTGCCTATTTATCATCTGCTGCCGCCACGCCGGGAAGCACCTTGCCCTCAAGGAACTCAAGGGAAGCTCCGCCGCCGGTGGAGATATGGCTCATCTTGTCACCGAAGCCCAGCTGGTTCACGGCTGCCGCAGAATCTCCGCCGCCGATGATGGTGGTGGCGTCGGTCTCCGCCAGAGCCTTTGCAACCGCGATGGTTCCCGCCGCAAGAGTAGGATTCTCGAACACGCCCATGGGCCCGTTCCATACCACGGTCTTAGCGCTCTTTACCGCCTCTGCATACATAGCAGCGGTCTTGGGTCCGATGTCGCAGCCCTCTCTGTCCGCAGGCATGGCCTCCACGCCATACACCTCCACCTCGATGGGAGCATCGATGGGATTGGGGAATGCCGCAACGGTAACGGAGTCAACGGGAAGCAGCAGCTTCTTTCCCAGCTTCTGCGCCTTCTCGATCATCTCCTTACAATAGTCGATCTTTTCATTGTCAACCAGAGATCTGCCGATCTCATAGCCCTGCGCCTTCAGGAAGGTGTAGGCCATGCCGCCGCCGATGATCAGGGTATCGCATTTCTCAAGCAGATTGGAGATCACGTTCAGCTTGTCCGCAACCTTTGCGCCGCCCAGAATGGCCACAAAAGGTCTTACGGGATTCTCCACCGCATTGCCCAGAAAGTTGATTTCCTTCTGCATCAGGTAGCCCACCACGTTCTCGCCGCCCTTTGCGGTGATGCACTTGGTGACGCCTTCTACGGATGCATGGGCTCTGTGGGAGGAACCGAACGCGTCGCACACATACAGATCAGCCAGATCAGCCAGCTCCTTGCTGAACTCCTCGCCGTTCTTGGTCTCCTCCTTGCCGCGGAAACGGGTGTTCTGAAGCAGAACCACGTCCCCTTCCTTCATAGCCTCCACAGCCTTGGTGGCAGCCTCACCTGTAACATTGTAGTCGCTTACGAATACCACTTCCTTGTTCAGCTTCTCGGACAGCCTCTTGGCTACGGGAGCCAGAGACTCCTTCTCGTTGGGACCTTCCTTCACCTTGCCCAGATGAGAGCAGAGAATCACCTTCCCGCCGTCGTTAATCAGCTTCTGGATTGTGGGCAGGGCAGCCACGATACGGGTCTCGTCCGTGATCTCGCCGTTCTTCAGCGGAACGTTGAAATCACATCTCACCAGAACTCTTTTGCCCTTTGCATTGATGTCATCAACGGATTTCTTGTTCAAAGCCATCTTCAAAAACCTCCATTTTATACTTGTTCAGGATTATTTCAGAGCATCCTATAAAAATATCATATGAAAAAAGGTCCGGTCCATAAGACCGGACCCTCATAGGCCGTTGCAGTTCTCTCAGCATGCGGCCGCCGCAGTTCACGGCGGCCAGCTTCAGCCGACGGGCCCCAAGGACCTATCCGGCTTATTCTCCCTCTTAGCCCAGCTCGCTGAAATACTTGATGGTGCGAACCATCTGAGAGGTGTAGCTGTTCTCATTGTCGTACCAGGAAACAACCTGTACCAGAGAGTTTCCGTCTTCCATCTTGGAAACCATGGTCTGGGTAGCGTCGAAGATGGAACCATAGGTGCTGCCAACCACATCGGAAGATACGATCTCGTCCTCATTGTATGCGAAGGACTCGGTAGCAGCCGCCTTCATGGCTGCATTGATGCCTTCCTTGGTAACCTCGCCCTTCACCACTGCTACCAGAATGGTGGTGGATCCGGTGGGAGTAGGAACGCGCTGTGCGGAACCGATGAGCTTGCCGTTGAGCTCGGGAATAACAAGGCCGATTGCCTTTGCAGCTCCGGTGGAGTTGGGAACGATGTTGCAGGCGCCTGCGCGGCTCCTCCTAAGATCGCCCTTCCTCTGAGGTCCGTCAAGAATCATCTGATCACCGGTATAAGCATGTACAGTGGTCATGATTCCGCTCTGAACAGCTGCGAAATCGTTCAGGGCCTTAGCCATGGGAGCAAGGCAGTTGGTGGTGCAGGAAGCTGCGGAAATCACAGTGTCCTCAGCCTTCAGGGTGTCATGGTTCACGTTATAAACGATGGTAGGAAGATCATTTCCTGCAGGTGCGGAAATAACAACCTTGCGGGCACCGGCGGTAATATGTGCGGATGCCTTGTCCTTGGAGGTGTAGAAACCGGTACACTCCAGAACTACGTCAACCTTCAGCTCTCCCCAAGGAAGGTTCTTTGCGTCTGCCTCCTTGTAGATGGTGATGGTCTTGCCGTTCACGGTGATGTTGTCCTCGCCTGCGCAAACGGTATCGGCATACTTATACTTGCCCTGAGAAGAGTCATACTTCAGCAGATGCGCCAGCATCTTGGGGCTGGTCAGATCGTTGATCGCCACTACCTCATACCCCTCGGCGTCGAACATCTGCCTGAAGGCCAGACGGCCGATACGGCCAAAACCATTAATTGCAACTCTTACTGCCATTTTAGATTCCTCCTAAAATATTTTTATATGTTTTGACAGCCACAATTTTCCTTTGAAGCCCCGGCAAGGAAATCCTCCCCCACGCTTGAGGGCTTGTCTCCCCCCGCTGCTTACTCCGGAATTTTGGGATTGTCAAAATTTTGTCAGCAACTTCATTTTACCCAATTTCACCGCATAATTCAAGATGTAAATGAAAAATAATTTCCAAGTTTTCACAATTTTAACAGTTTTAACATTTTCTTCAGAATTACCTCGTCCGCCGAACGCCTCTCTCCCTCAAAGCAGTCCAGAAAATTACTGATAATACTGTGCCTGAGCATTCCACAGCTCCAGATATTTTCCTCCCTTTTCCTGCAGAAGCTCCTTGTGGCTCCCCATCTGTACCACTTGTCCCTCATGGAACACGGCGATCCTTTCGCAGAAGCGGCAGGAGGAGAGCCTATGGGAGATGTAGATGGCTGTCTTATCGCCTACGATATGATCAAATTCCTTATAGATCTCATATTCGGATATGGGATCCAGCGCCGCCGTAGGCTCGTCCAGCAGGACGAAGGGAGCGTCCTTGTAGACGGCTCTGGCGATGGCGACCTTCTGGGCCTCCCCTCCGGAGATCTCAACGCCGTCCTCATAGTCTTTGTACAGATAGGTGTCGATCCCCTCCGGCATTTGCTCCAGACGCTCTCCAAGGCCCGCCTCCCGGATGCATTTTTTCACCTTCTCGCCGTCATAGCGGCAGTCCGACGCCACATTTTCCCCCAAGGGCAGGGAGAACAGCCTGAAATCCTGAAACACCACGGAGAACAGTTTCAGATACTCCTTCTGGCGGAATTTCCGGATGTCCACCCCGTTTAACAGAATCTCCCCTTCGTCCGGGTCGTAGAGCCGGCACAGCAGCTTGATCATGGTGGTCTTGCCGGAGCCGTTCATGCCCACGATGGCCAGCCGCTCCCCCACCCTAAGCTTCATGGAAAAATTTTTCAGGGCATACTGCCGGCTGCCTGGATACCGGAAGGATACATTGCGGAATTCTATCCGATATTCCCCGTCCCTGCGCTTCTCCACGGGCAGGCTCCCATTGTGCATCTCGTTTTCCAGCTCCAGAAACTCCATGGTGCTCATGTGCTTGCGAATGTTTAAAAACATTTCCGGAACGATCTTGGTCAGTGCGTCCGCCTCCCCGAACAGATTCCGCATACAGCCGGCAAACCGCAGCACATTGCCCAGAGTGACAAAGCCCGCCAGAGCCAGTATTCCCACAATGATGTATGCCATCCCCTCCAGAAGCTGTCCCGACGCCACCTGACAGAATCCGCTCTTCCCACGATATCCGCTCAATTTCCGGTAATGGGCCATGTCCTCCGACAGATTTCCGTTGTCCAGCGCATACCGTTTCATAAGGCCATGGGCCCTATAAATCCGCACGTCTTTTCCGTTCTGATAGTTAAACTGCGCCCCGTTTGCGAAGGCCCACCCCAGAAACGGCGCGCGTTCCTCCATGGTGTCCGTAAAGCCGTTCAGCCTTTGATTAAACAGCGCCATGTAACGAGAGCCTATCACCGTAGTTGCCGCGCTGACGGCCACGGCTGCCAGAAGCGTGACCCATATCCCGGCCTGACCGGACATTGCCATGACGCCAAGCACCGGAAATCCCACCGCCACGGCCCCTATGAGGTTCAAAATGCTTCGCAGGATATTGTCCACGGATCCGAACACGGAAAAAAGGCCTGCGCTCCAGTTTAAATCCTCCTGAATCCTTCTCTTCAATATCTCGCATTCCGGACTGTTGATTCGGGCAAAGTCCATGTCCAGCATCTTCTCCTCCGTCAGTGCATGATACTGGGTATACAGCGGCGCCTGCTTCGCCTCGGCCCGCAGTCTCAGCCAGCTCACGGCATTTCCCAGAAGGAACATGACGCCGACAAATATTGCCGTCACCTTGAAAATCTCCTGAAATTCTCCGCCCCTGCCCAGAGCGTCCAAAATATACGCCGAGAGAATCAATGCCAGATATTCGTTGGTCACGCTCAGCAGATGCCCTGCCCCGCACAGCGGCAGCCAGTAGGGATCCAGCTTGTTCACCATCTTTAATACCGTTTTCGTATTCCGCAGGTGCTGCTTCAAGGGCAGCCTGCTGGTTAAATCCGATACCTCTTTCATCCAATGCCTCCTCAAACAAGATTGTTTTTCAAATCGCACATGTATTATTGATGCTCTTCGTCAACGTTCTCCTGATAATAGCTGCTCTGTATCCGAAACATCTCCGCATAAAGGCCGTTTTTCTCCATCAGCTCCCCATGGCTGCCCATCTCCGCAATCTTGCCATGGTCCAGCAGCACGATTCTGTCCGAAAATCCGGTGCTGGCCAGTCTATGGGAGATAAAGACGGAAGTTTTTCCATGGCTATACTCCTGATAGGCATCGTACACCTGACTCTCGGCAATGGGATCCAGCGCCGCCGTGGGCTCGTCCAGCACCAGCACGGCACCGTCCTGATACAGCGCTCTGGCCAGCAAAAGTCTCTGGTTCTGACCTCCGGACAGCTCTATTCCCCCCTTCTTCAGATTGCCCATATATTGATCCATTGCGATGCCTTTTTCCTGCAGCACATCCCACATCTTAGCCTTTTTCAGAGCCTCCTGCAGCCTATCCTGATCCACGCTCTCCGCCTCCTGCAGGGCAATGCTCTCGTCCACCCTGACCGGAGGGAAGAACATCTCCTGAAACACTACCGAAAACAAGGAATATCTCTCCGCCTTAGGAAATTCCCTCGCATCGATTCCGTTTAAGTAGATCGCCCCCTCCTCCGGCTCGTAAAAGCCGCAAAGAAGCTTTACAAGGGTGGTCTTTCCCGCGCCGTTGGCTCCCACCAAGGCCAGCTTCTCCCCCGCCCCAATCTGCAAATTCAAATGAGAGAATATTTCCGTCCGGCTCTCCCCCGAAACGTAGGAAAAGCTCACATCCCGGAATTCTATGGAAATAGGCCGCGCCAGCTCGCTGACATGCCTGCTGCCGATAGAGATATCCTCCTCCGGCATTTCCAGATACCCCCGCACCCACTCTGTATCCTCCGACGCCTGCTGCAGTCCGGCCAGCCCGGAGGCCATCTCCCGGATAAAGCCTGAGAACCCCGTTATGGCGCTAAAATACAGCACGAAATCGCTGACCGTCATATCCCCGGCGGACGCCATATAGATCAAGTAGGCATACGCCCCCAGATCTCTGACCAGATTCAGGATTCTTCCCAGAAATCCGTTCTTCCATATCCAGACTGCCCTGCGCCGCTCCAGCTTCTCCCTTGCTGCCGTCACTTTGTTCATCCGCTCCCGCAGCCACCCACGCATTCCGAAAATCCGTATATCCTTTGCCGCTGATGCGTTTCCCATGGCTGTTTTCATATAAAAGAAATGCTTCTCCGTGACCGCCTCCTCATGCCTGAGGCTATTCTGGAACCGGTTCTCCCGAATGTCCAAAAGATATCCCATATACGCCAGCCCGAGAAGAATGAACACCATCCATATATTCAAGGTTCCCAGCACGGTGGAATACAGTACGAATGTCAAAACGGTGCCTGCCAGCCCCCGTATGATAAAGGCGAACTGGGAGCTGGCGGAGCCGCTTCCTCTATTCTGAACCTCCACCGCCTTGCGAAAATCGTTTCTGCCCTCCTCGCTCTCCGTGTAGGCATAGCCTATGCGCAGGCTTTTGAGAAAGGTCTTGAACACCACGTTCTGCCTTTCCTTGTTCAGAGCCATGTCGTTAAAAGCCGACATGCCTCTGGAAATCCCCTTAGCCGTCAGAAACAGCAGCGTGTAGACCGCCAGCACCAGCGTCAGACGCTCCGGCGCCGCCTGCTCCTCTATCAGCGCCAGCGTCACCTTGGGAAAATAAAGCGCCAGCATAAAAAAGCAGGGCTGCAGCAGGATATCCAGTATGGAAATCCAGAAAATACCCGGTTCGTTCTTTAGATAATACCTTATCCAGAACCGTAGGTTTGAAGCTATGGAATGCTTTTTCCTATCCATTGACCCGTCTCCTCTCCATATTACGGCCGAAACCTATCCTTGTTATTCCGCAGGTTTTTGCCGCTCCTTTTCTATGGCTTCATTTTAGCAAAGCTCTTCCTCCCTATGGGCGCTTTGACATGAACGGTCTTTATGAGACACGAACGGCGGGCGTCATGATCTGCCATGACGCCCGCCCGCTTTGCCTTTGTATCTCCCGCTGCCTCACAGCGGCAGCAGCACCTCCGTAACAAACACACCCTCTTCGTCCTGTCTGTCCAGAAAACCATGGTATTTTTCCACCACCCTATCCATGCGGACCAGACCGAAGCCATGCTCCCGGCCGCCTTTGCCGGTCAGATACACCCTCCCCGCCCTTTTGGGCTTTCCATCCATGGAATTCATCACATAGATATACAGCTGATCCTTCAGCACGTCCACATACACCCGCAGAAAACGGTTCTTTTCCTCCCCAATCCTCAGGCAGGCCTCCATGGCATTGTCCATCATGTTCCCGATGATGATGCCAAGATCCACCTCCGACACCGCCAAGCCCCCCGGAACCGTCGCCTTGGCCTCCACCTGAATTCCCTTGGCCCTTGCCAGAGAAAGCTTGCTGTTGAGCAGGGCGTCTATGGCCAGATTACCCGTCTTTACGATATTGTCCACGGACTCCAGATCACAGTCCAGCTCATTTAAATACTCCTCCAGCCTCTGGTATTCCCCCAGAGCGAGATGAGCCTTCATGGTCTGAATGTGGGTCTTCAGATCATGTCTCCAGCCTCTGGTCTCCCGATACATGTTCTCCACCTCCTCGCTGTGTTTCTGAACATAATCGGTCTGATACCGGGCAATCTCCTTCTCTACCTTCGCCTGAAACAGACGGGAGGCAAAAATGGCGGACAGCCCCAATACCGCCGCTGCCGCCAATGCCAGCAAAATCCATATGTACATCAGTCCCTCCTGAAATAAGCGATAAACCGCTGATTCACTTGGCTGTAGAGTCGTCTGCTCACGGGAATAATGCTCCCGTCGTCAAACTCCACATCCTCCCGGCTTATCCGACGGATATTTGCGATACGGCACAGATAGGAGCGGTGGCATCTCATGAATTGCTCCGGATCCAACAAGCCTTCCAGCTCCGAAAGGCTCTCCCGCACTTCCATCCCTTCCTGCACCCTCATCCGGCCCACCACACAGCCCCTGCCTCTGGCCTCCACGTAATTGATGCACTCTACGCTGACCTTAACGATCTCATCCCCGGTGTGCAGCGTCACGAACCTCTCCTGCCGCCTGCGCTCCAGAGCCTTCTCCATGCAGCGCTCTATTTTTTCTTTACTCAAGGGCTTGATCAGGTAATGCAGTGCCTCCACCTCGTAGCCCTCCTCCAGATAGTCGCTGACCCCGGTGGCAAAGACAATCACAACATTCTGATCCAGCTTTCTGACCTTCCTTGCCAGCTCCATGCCGTTCATGCCGGACATCTGAATATCTACAAAAATCACATCGAAATCCCGCTCCGCCTCATACCAAAACCAGAAGCCCTCCCCCGACTCGAAGGCCTCCACGGTGACAGATCTCTCCTGCCCCCTGCTCCATTGGTTCAGATAATGCACCAGCAAATCCCTATGAGGCTTTTCGTCCTCGATCACTGCGATCTTCATACCCCCTGCACATCCTCTCACACAAGACCTGTCCTGCCCTGCCAAATACCCCTTTCATGATTTGGGTCAGAAATGATTCCCGTCGTCCTCATCCTCCAGCACCCTGCTCAGCGCGTCTCTGGCATCCATGATCTCGTCATGATCATCACCCCGAAGCGCGGCCTCAAAGGCTGTTATGTAATGATCCAGCTTCTTTCGCCTATCTCCAAGGGCCTCCTCGTACATCCGCTCCGCACGGGTCAGCACCAGTCTGTTCTCCTCATAGTCCCGGGGCTGGATCTTTAGATAGGCCAGCTCCTCCATGCGCTTTTTGACCTCTTCCTCCGTCATCTGATTGTCCTGCCCCTTGATGATCAGCTTTTGCTGCTCTCCGGTGGAAACCACCGTCACCTCCACCTCCAGAAGAGAATTGATGTCATAGGTGTAGGTCACATCCACGGCCTCCTGCCCCTTAGGCCCTTTTGGAATCTCGATCTCCAGCTCGCCCAGAAACAGATTGTTTCTGGCGAATCTGCTCTCTCCCTGCAGCACCCTGACCCGCACCTTGGACTGGTTATCCCTTGCAGTGTAGAGCCGCTCCGTATGGCTGGCAGGAATGACGGTGTTTCGTTCGATAATAGGGCAAAACCTGCCGTCCTCATACTTGCCCTCATCATACTCCACCACCACCTCCGTACCCAGCGTGAAGGAACAGACATCCGTGAGAATGACCTCCTTCACCTCCTCCCGGCGCTCCTTCATGGCCGCCTGCACCGCAGCCCCCAGCGCCACGGTCTCGTCGGGATTCATTCTGGTGTCCGGGAACTTCCTGAAAAGCCGTATCAGAAAGTCTCTGACGATGTTCAGTCTGGTTGCCCCGCCGATCAGCAGCACCTCGTCGATATCCGAAAGCTTCAGCCCCGCGTCGGCCAGACTCTTCTTCACCGGCTCCCTGATCTTCATGAGAAGCTCCTCGCAGGCCTCCTCATACTCCTTATAGGTGATCTGCTGCTCCAGCTGCTCTTCCTTATACAAAAACCCAAAGGTCACTTTGTCCGTGTCGTTGATGGCGCATTTTGCCTTCTCCGCCTCTCTGTAAAGACGCACCTGCTCCTTTTCCGACAGATTCTGCAGCGAAAGCTTGGCCTTCTGGAGGAATACCTTGGCCATCACCTCCGTAAAGTCCTCGCCTCCCAGATAATTGTCCCCGGCAACGGCCCGTACCTCCAGAATATTGTGGTACAGCTCCAGTATGGACACGTCGAAGGTGCCTCCCCCAAGATCGAACACCAGAAAACGGGTATCTCTGGTCTTGTCATATAAACCGTAGGCAACGGCGGCGGCAGTGGGTTCGGAAATCATGCGCTCCACCTTCAAGCCCGCCAGCTCCCCGGCCCGCTTGGTGGCTTTGCGCCGCTTATCATCAAAGTAGGCGGGCACGCTGATCACAGCCTCCGTGACCTCCTGCCCCAGAAAGCTCTCCGCATCCTCCTTCAGGGAACGCAGCACCAGACTGGACAGCTCCTCCGGCTTGAAATGCCTGCCGCTCAATATGTAGTCACGCTCCGTACCCATGCTGCGCTTAAAGGTCTGGGCCACGCTGTCCGGATACAAGCTCATGCGCTCCTTTGCGGTCTCCCCCACATACACATTGCCCTCCCCGTCCACGCTGACCACGGAGGGGGTGAGATTCTTTCCCAGCCTATTGGGGATGATCTTCGCTCCCTCCTCGGTAAAATATGCTATCAAACTGTTGGTGGTCCCCAAATCGATTCCTACTATCATATCGTCCTTCCACTTTCAATGTTTTATCATGCTTCCCTGCATGCACATCTCTTCCTGCATGCATATTTCTTCCTGCATGCATATTTCTTCCTGCATGCACATTTCCTGCTGCATGCACATCCCAGTATAGCATAATTCGCCGCCACATTCACTCCATTTTTGCATTTGGCAAAAATTTATATATGCAGCCACAGCCGTAAAACGGCGTCAAGAAAAAGCCAAAACGCTAAAAACCCTCACAGCGAATCCCTGAAGGCAATGTGTTTCACCGCCAGCATGTATTCGTCCCACGGCTGTATCTCCAGATTCCGGCGAAGTCTCTCTGCGGCCTCCTTCTTCCGCCCCGTCCGAAGCAGCAGCAAAAGCCTTGCGCCCTCCAGCTCTTTGCAAAGAGGGCAGACACAGGAATGGCAGATCTCGCTCCTATCCCCTCTCTCCAAAAGCTCCTGCAGACTTTCTACAGACTCCTTATAATAGCCTGCCATGAACTCCATCTGCACATAAGCCTTCTCCCGGTTATAGTACCTGTTCCCGCCCGACGCCCTATCTTTCTTCAGCCAGTCCCCCAGCATTTCGCTGTACTTCCTGCCCCTTCTCTCATCATCGCATAGGATGCAGGCAAACACTGCATCACTCATCTTTCCCTCCATGGTACTTTCCGAAAAGCCGCTGCGCATCATTCTTCCGAAGGCCCATATGGCCGTGCCCCTCTCTCCGTGCAGAAGCTCCATCCAGCCAAGGGATTGATAATAGGCAAGATAGGACACCTCTTGAACCTTGGGTCTGGCATCCCCATTCCCTGCCCCAAAAGGGGAGACTGCCTGAAGCCGTCTCTTCCTCAGTGCTTTCCTCCACATGCCAAACGTTCGGCGGGCTTTCTCCTCCTGTCCGGTGATGCTGTACAGCTCCGCCAGCTTTTCATAGCGCGTAAATTCGTCCTTTTCATAAAAGCGCCCATAGATCTGTGCTGCCTCCACAGCCTTGCCGGCCCTCATATGATACTCCGCCAGATTGTCTCCGAACCAATTGCTCCTATTGTTCTCCGTGGCATGTTCATACTGCACAAAGGCTTCCAGCGCCTTCTCATAATCTCCCAAAAGAGAATAGATTCTCCCCATATCCCCATAGATGATGGGTGACATGTCCTTATCCATGTAAAGAATGGCCTTTTTGATGTAAAACAGTGCCTTCTCATATTCCCCCTGATATTTATGGACGAAGCTCAGACCGTTCAGTGCGTAGGGATTGGAGGGATTCATATAGAGCGCCTTCTCAAAGTCCTCTTTGGCCTCCTGATAATGATGGGCGGCCCTATGGAAAATAGCCCTCTCCACCAGCATGAAATCGTCCGGATAATGGTAGAGATATTCCGTCAGAATCGGCAGCCCTTTCTCATAGAACCCCTTTTCCCCCTCCTCTGTAAACTTCAGGAAATTGCTCCGAAACTCCTTGAGCTTGCTGTTGAGCACGCTGACTTCCATGGTCTTGTGGGTCATCTGGAATTCATATGCATCCAAAAGAACGCTTGCAGCCCCGCTCTTCTTCGCATCCTCCAGTACCTTCTCAAGCTCCTCCCGATAGTCCAGATCCAGATATACCTTGGCCAGATATTCATAGGACTTCACAAATGTAGGGAAATAACGGATGCAATGCCCTGCCGTCCGTATCACGCCTGCCGCGTTCAGCTGGCGTCTATGCACCTCCAGAGCGGAAGCGTATGCCGCAAAGACCTGATATTCCTCCACTAGCATGTCGGCTGTCTCAAGACTTTTCTCATACTCCTCCATCTCCGTGCACAGCTGGGCGATCTCCAGCAGGACACCTACATCCTTGATCTCCCCGGAAAGTATGCTCTCCCCCTCCTGAACCGCCAGCGCGAAATTTTCATGGTCTCTGTAACCCAGATTGTGATAGCACTGCATTCTGATCAGATGCGCCTGCCGCAGCCTGTCCCTGTCCTTCTCCTCCTCGTTTTGGTCCGCTCCGGCCTCCCTCTCCAGCTTCCTATGCAGGGCCTCCTCCCAGGAACGGGTCATGGCGATGGAATTCTCATACTCCGCCTGCTCCACATAAAGCTTGGCCAGCAGTCCGTTGTATTCCGCCTCCCTCTCCGGCGGCAGCTGGCCCTCCAGCCGTCCGGCCAGCCGGATTCCTCTCGAAATCCTGCCGTCCTGCAGATAGCACCAGCACAGCTCCAACGCAGGCTCCCATGCCCCGTCCTTTTGATACGCTGCCTCCAGCTCCTTCTCGATCTCCTTGTTGATCTTGCCCAGCAGCTCCATAAAGCCATCATCGCTGCCGGATGCCAGTACCTTTTCGGCACATTTTTTGGCCTCTCGGTACTGCCCCTTCTCATAATACCACTCCGTCAGACGGACATTTGCCATATAATGAGTGTCCAGCTCCGCTTTCAGCCCGCGATAGATCTCGGCAGCCGGATCCCTATCCCCCTTACCCCAGAATATCTCCGCCGCATTGTAAGAGATCATGGCGTCCTGAGGATATCTGTCCATCAGCTCCCCCAGCAAGGCATAGGCATCCTCCGTCCGCCCCTGATTCGCGTAGAAGCTGGCCCTGCAGATCTCCATGGCAGGATGCCGTATGTCCAGCCCGTCCGCCTCCTTCAGGCATCGCTCCGCCTCCTCATAGTTCTTCTCCTGCAGCGCGCTCCAGCACCGGTCATAATACTGGAGGAAGAGATCGTAATCTGCATCCGCCGCCCCCTTAAACTGAGCGAATTCCACATCCTCTCCCCGCTGGCATTTACCCACGATATAATAGATAAAATGAGCCGGAAACTTCTCCCGCAGCGCCTTGGCGCCCTTGACTATGGAGAGTTTCCCGTCCAGCAGCTTCCAGACCTCCGTGGGCAGCCTGAAATGTTCCATCAGAAAGCCCAACAGCTTAAGCCTGCAGTTCTCCTCCTCTTCCAGAGACAAAAAGACATCGTCTCCGAAAAGCTCTTTCCAAAGGTTCACGTCCTGTCTGGCATAGATATCGGCATAGATCCGGGCCGCCCTCTCTACCCATAGACCCGATGGCGTAGTGTCCCGCGGAGCCTCTTCTTGTACATCCTCCGGCTCCCTTGCATACCTGCAGGCCTCCTCGTATGCCCCCCGGAGCCGCTTGAAACTCTCAGGGTCATCCTCCGGATTAGTTGTAGCCAGTTTTTCCCTATAAGCGTTTTTAATGGCCTTCTCTTCTTTCGTGGCCTCGATTCCCAACACCAAAAAAGCCTCAGTTCGATTCATGCCCTACACCCCCTGCTTGACAAACATCATCCACATCCTCCGTCAACGAAAAACACAAGCATAAAAAGGGCAGAAGCTGCCTCCTGCCCTTCAGAACCCAAATATTGCCTAGAACAAAAACTTATCCGCAAAATAAGCATCCAAATTGGCTATCGCAACCCTCTCCTGCTCCATAGAGTCCCTGAAGCGAACCGTCACGCAGCCGTCCGTCTCCGAGTCGAAATCATAGGTAACGCAGAAGGGCGTACCGATCTCGTCCTGACGGCGGTATCTCTTCCCGATGTTTCCTCTGTCGTCATACTCACAGTTATACTTTTTGGAAAGATCCTGATAGATCTTCTCGGCCCCCTCTGCCAGCTTCTTGGAGAGCGGAAGCACGCCGATCTTCACAGGAGCAAGAGCAGGATGGAAGCGGAGCACCGTGCGCATGTCGCCGCCCTCTAACTCTTCCTCATCGTAAGCGGCACAGAGGAATGCCAGTACCACTCTGTCCGCGCCCAGAGAAGGCTCCACCACATAGGGTATGTACTTCTCCCTTTTCTCGTCGTCAAAATACGTCATGTCCTCACCGGAGGTATTTGCATGCTGGGTCAGGTCGTAATCCGTTCTGTCAGCAATGCCCCAGAGCTCGCCCCAGCCGAAGGGGAAAAGGAATTCTATGTCCGTGGTTCCTTTGCTGTAGAAGCACAGCTCCTCCGGACTGTGATCCCGAAGCCGCATCTCCTCCTCCTTGATTCCAAGGGAAATAAGCCAGTCACGGCAGAATCCCCGCCAATACTGGAACCACTCCAGATCCGTGCCCGGCTCGCAGAAGAACTCCAGCTCCATCTGTTCAAATTCCCGGGTGCGGAAGGTGAAATTGCCCGGCGTGATCTCGTTGCGGAAAGCCTTGCCGATCTGTCCGATGCCGAAAGGAATCTTCTTTCTGGAAGTCCTCAGAACGTTCTTGAAGTTCACAAAGATACCCTGTGCCGTCTCCGGACGCAGATACACCACGCTCTTCGCATCTTCAGTGACCCCCTGAAAGGTCTTGAACATCAGGTTGAACTGCCTGATGTCTGTAAAGTTATGCTTGCCGCAGCTAGGGCAGGGAATATTATGCTCTTCCACAAACTCCTTCATCTGCTCCTGACTCCAGGAATCCACGCTCTCCGTCAAAGCAATATCCTTCTCCCCGCAGAAATCCTCGATCAGCTTGTCGGCCCGGAAACGCTCATGGCATTCCCTGCAGTCCATGAGAGGATCGGAAAATCCCCCCAGATGTCCGCTGGCGACCCAGGTCTGGGGATTCATCAATATGGCACAGTCCACGCCTACATTGTAGGGGCTCTCCTGCACGAATTTCTGCCACCATGCCTTTTTCACATTGTTCTTCAGCTCCACACCAAGGTTGCCGTAATCCCAGGTGTTGGCCAGTCCGCCATAAATCTCTGAACCGGGGTAAACGAAGCCTCTGGCCTTTGCCAGCGCCACGATTTTGTCCATAGTCTTTTCCATTTTGGTCTTTATCCTGCCTTTCTCATTTTCTCATTTCTTTATATGACGCCCACGGGGGCCAAAAGCTATCCTGCCTACTTCAGCAGAATATACACCGGCCCCTCCACCATGGAGGGATTGATGCTTCCGTCCTGATTCTCCACGGCGTCGTTGCTGATATGCGTGACAGCCCGGGGACAGTAGATGTTCGCCTTCATGTCCGTAATGATCAAATATTTGTCTTTCGCCTGCTGCAGCTGGGTTTCCGTAAAGAGAGCGCCGTCGCTGACACCGCGCAGAATCACATCCATGCTGAAGCCCTTCTCCATCGCCTCTCCCACGGTTCCGAAGAAAAGCTGACCTTCCAGAAACTCCTCACAGCTTGCGCAGCTGTCGAACCCATAGGATACCATCACTCTGACGTCCGAAACAGCCTCCACCTTCTTGACCTGCACTGCAGAATCTTTCTGCTTTGCGGCATTGAACCGGCCGGCCTCTTCCAAAGCCATGTCCGACAGCTCCGAGACGCTGTAATAGTTCTTGTCAAAGTCCCCCAGCAGCCAGACCTCCACAGTCCCCTCTTTGGCAACTGCCACCGTAGGAGCCTGAATCACATCCGGCACCTTGGCCTCGCCGCAGCCTGCAAGAAATACGGCGCACAGACATAAATGCACCATAATCCATACTACTTTTTTCATCATCACACCCCCTGCCCGCTTCATAGGAGGATACTCACATATCCTCTTGGAATTCCGCCCCGCTTTCCCGGTTCAAAACTCCCCTGCACAATTCTATGCCGCGGAAACGGGCCTCCTTCAAAATTGCGCTCCCGCGTCCGTCCTTCGGATGCAGGTCTATGCCATCAAGGCGGTTCCCGATTCGCCGGTTTCCTTCCGGCTCCTCCAAAACCGCCACCATCATCATATCAGATATCTGTCGTTTTTTCAACACAGAGTTTGCAGAACTTCCAGACTTTTGAATCTGCAGCCCACGAAAAGCTTCATGTACCCGGCCGCAACCCTCTCTAGCTGCGCCAGAACCTGATCCGTCACCGTAAATGTATAAAGCTTCTCCACCGGACTCTCCGCTATGTACCGCAGCGCATAGACCGTGGACTCTTCCAGCGTCTCGTCCTCCGGCGGTCCCGGAAACTCGCCGTTCACCGCTATGGCCTTGCATTCAAAGACACAGCGCACAAGAGCGTTGGGCAGCGCCGGGACGCATAGAGCCTTCAGGGACTGATACAGCAGCTTCATCATCTCCCGTTCATCATTGTTCTCCCTTGTATAGTAATCCGCCACCTCCGCAAAATACATGCCATAGCAGGCACCTACATAGTCCGTTCTGAGCGTCTCGAAATAGTTCTGAATCTCTGCCTCGGAAATGGTATATGAGGACCTGCCCTCATAGAGCTTAAAACTTCCAAAGGAAAAGGGGGTGGTGGCTGCTGCCAGACGGCTGCCCGGCTTCCTTGCCCCTTTGGCAAAGGCAGACAGCTTTCCCCGCTCCTTCGTCAGAATGCTGATCCGCCTATCGTACTCTCCCACCGGGGACTGCTTCAATATTATTCCCGTGACCCATATATATTCCTGCATGATCGTCTTTTCTTACCTGCCCCGTTTTGTCCCTTCCCGTCTCTTTGGCGCTGGACACGAAGGACAAGTAATCCTCTATTCTCCCGCTCCTCTCAAATTGCTCCCAACATCCTTTTTCCCTTATATCCATCTTATGCATCCCCTTGCTTATGGTATTCTACTCAATTCGCCTCCGCCTGATCTCCACGGTCCAACGGTCCGAAATTCCTCCTGCTTAGGGTCTGCATTTTCCGTTTTTCTATTCGTCCCCCTTTTACACGTCTTTGGGATTGTAGCCGAAATTCTTCAGCAACAAGTCATTGTCCCGCCAATCCTTTTTCACCTTCACCCAGAGCTTCAAAGCCACCTTCATCTCCATCATAGCCTCGATCTCATGCCTTGCGGAGCTGCCGATCTTCTTCAGCATCTGTCCGTCCTTCCCTATAATGATTCCTTTATGGGAATTTTTTTCGCAGGCGATGGTAGCGTCAATATGGCAGATATTTTTTTCTTCCCTCATGCGTTCCACGCTCACCGCGATGCCGTGAGGCACCTCATCCTCCAGCGAACGCAGAGCCTTCTCACGAATCAGCTCTGCCACCACCTGCCGCATGGGCTGGTCCGTGACCATGTCCTCGTCAAAGAAAGGCTCCCCCTCCGGCAGATAGCTGAAGATGCATTTGACCAGTCTTTCCGTGTTATGGCCCTTCAGCGCCGACACGGGCACAATCTCCTTAAAATCCAGCTCCTTCTGATAGGTGTCGATGAAGGCCAAAACCTCCTCCTTCTTCACAGTATCCGTCTTGTTGATCACAAGGATCACGGGGGCCTTGGCTTTCTTCAGCTGCTCGATAATATGACGCTCCCCGCCGCCGATGAAATTCGAGGGCTCCACCAGCCACAGAATCACATCCGCCTCCTCCAAGGTATGCTCCGCCACGCTCACCATATAATTGCCCAGCTTGTCTTTCGCCTTATGGATCCCCGGCGTGTCCAGAAACACGATCTGCCCCTCCTCCAAGGTCAGTATGGTTCTGGCTCTGGTGCGGGTGGTCTGGGGCTTCGGGGAGGTGATCGCTATCTTCTGCCCTATGAGCCTATTCATCAGCGTGGACTTTCCCACGTTGGGCCTGCCGATCAGGGCCACGAAGCCCGCCTTGTATGGTTTCTTATCACTCATTTCTTCCATGGTAAATTCCTCCTATTCCAGTACCGTCTCTACGCTTCAGGCACCCTTACCTGCGGGATCAATTCCGGACGCTTTGCTGTCCGGAATTCCTCCCCGGTGCCTTCCGCTACGCGACTGTTTCCAGTACCGTCTCTACGCTTCAGGCACCCTTCTGCTCCATAACTGTTTCCAGTACCGTCTCTGCGCTCCTACTCCTTATTTCTTTCCTGACCGCCCTGAGGCTGGCCAGGCTGCATGCCCTGCGGGGGGAACCCTTGTCCTCCCTGCCATACATTTCCCCGCATCATGGGAGGCGGAACCATCCCTCCCTCAGGAGTCTTCCTGTTCCGCCGCTTTCTGCGCTGCACCCAGATCACCAGCAGGACCGCTCCTGCCAGCAGCGCCCAGATCAGAAGATAGGGACTGCTGATGACAAACCATACCAAAAGCTCCGCGGCGCCGTCCCTGATATTCCGCAGACTGCCTATGAATCCCTGACTGATCCTCTCTCCCAGATCAGGCTCCGCCACCGGCGTCAGCTCCTGCACTTCGGAAATATTCAGGTTGACCGTGGCATAATCCACCTTGTTGTCAAGGGTCCTGAGCTTGGATTCCATGCTCTCCAGCTGATACTGGACTTCCGACAGACGCTCCTCCAGCGAGATGATCTCCTCAACGGTCTCGGCTCTGTCCAGAAATTCCAGCAGTCTCGATTGCTCCGTCCGAAGAACATTTCTGCGGCTCTCCATGTCCGCATAGGACAAGGTGACGTCCACCACATTCTCGGAGCGCCTGATCACATTGCTCACACCGGACACTGCCGTCAAAAACTCTGTGAGCCTTCCCTGGGGAATGCGGACTGTCATGTCGGAATGTCTGGAGCTGCCGGAGCTTGAATACCTGCTGCCGTTGTAGGTATCCATATTCTCTATATAGCCTCCCAGCTCCGCGATTCTGGTCTCCAGCCCAGACACAGCTTCGTCGAACTGTCTGGTCTCCACGTCCATATTTACCGTGGTGATCAGTTTCCATCCCGCCGAGACGCCCTGCCCTCCGGTCTGTGCGCCGCTCCCCAAGGTCTTGTTCCCTTCAGAATAATCAGCGCTTCCGCTGCCAATGGGATACATTTCCCCGCCGCTCTCGCCGGACACATCCATGTTCATGGTGGAGGATCCGACTCCGCCGCTGTCTAAGCTAGTCTTATCTCCTGCCGCCCCGCAGCCCATGCACAGAATCACCGCCAGCACCCATGCCAGCACAGCCGCACCTTTTTTCACCCAAACTCTATTCCATCCCCCAGTTTCCCTTTTCCGCTTCTCTTTCATACGAACTCCTTTCCGCCTTTTATCCGGCATCCTGCCGCATTGCACTCCCCGGAAGCGGCTTTGCCGCTCCAAGGAGCGCGTTGCAGGGCAATGGGAAATCGTCTCCTTTGACACGTTTTTCCCTTCTACCGAATATAGACGAAAAAAATCAGTTCAGGTTCTCCAGCTTCAGGAACTTGCTCTCCTCGGATCTGATTTTCTGCTCGTTTCCTACCACGCAGAAACAGTCATCCTCCATAAAGGCCTCAATGTACTTCGACAGCTCCCTGATCTGTTCAGGGGTCACCTGCAGCACCTCGTCCCTCTCCTTCTGAATCATCTCAATGGTCACTCCGGTCATATAGGCTACCTTGGAACGGCGCCCCTTTGCCGATGCGGTCAGAGGCATGTCTATATTGCTGAAGGTTCCGATGATATACTGGGTCATGGTTCTTTCGTCCGCCTCATAATTAGCTATGAACTCGGCTGCTTTTTCATATACGTCTACGGTCTGTCCCAGATTGGGATCCCGATAGGATACAAAATAGCTTGCCCCATTCCTTGCAAAGCCGCACATGCACCCATATGCGCCTCCCTTCACGCGGATGTTGGTCCACAGATATTCATATCCCATCATTACTTTCAGCACATTCAGCACTCCCGTGTAGGGTAAGCCCTTTCTCAGGAAATTGCCTGCACGGCAGACGTACTGCACCTGTCCGGCATTCATGAAGCCCTCGTTCTTCTTTATTAAAGCCGGAGCGAAGGCCGCCTTCTCCACCTCGCAGGTATACAGCGCCTCGTTCAGGTCGGCAATAGGATCCTCCAGACTCTTGAATGCTTCCTGACTGCCCGTAAAGTCTACCAGAAGGTTCTCCGGACGGAAGATCATCTTGCAGAGGGTCTGAAGCTTTTCCACCAGCCCCTCCTTCTTCTCCTGAAATCCCGTCTCCAGCTCCTGCGTCAGGCGATACTGGCCGATGCCGTCCAGCATATCCTCCGCCGCTTCCTTGGGATTGCAGTAGGAAAGCGCCCTTGTGACCGCAACGCTGTGGCCAGCCCCCATCATATACTCCTGCATCCGGGAATTGTTTTCCGCCAAAATCTCCTTCAGCCTCTTTCCGTCCGTCAGATTGCTGGTCAGCATCAGCTCCTTCATCAGCTCCACAGCCTTGCCCAGCTTGTCCTCCAGCGCTTTTGTGGAGATTTCCAGACATATCTTATATTGATCAGGATCTGTGGCATCAGGATAGAAGTTCTGGCTGACGGAAATACCCCCTGTGGCCAGATTGATCTCATTGCACAGCTCCGCATAGGTGTAATTCTTTGTATCCAGCTTGCTGAAGACATCGGGCAGAATGCCGATATACGGATAATATTCTTCCGGTATATCATGTACCTTGAACATCAGCGTCAGATAGCCGATACCGTTGGTAAATACATTGTGGTACAAGGAAGGAATCGCACCCAGCACCTTCCCCTCATTTACCAGAGGCGTCGCTTCCTTCTTTATGTCCCCTCTGGCAAGAAGCGGAATCTTGGCTATATTTTCGGCAGAATCCTCCGTCTCCCTGAATGCGGAAAGAGCATCCATCATATTCCTTATGCCATCCAGCTGCCCTTGGGTCATTCCCTCTTTGATGCCCTTCAGCTGAGCCTTCAGCGCATCTTCCTGCACCTTGGCCAGACCCACCTTAGGCTCCAGAATCACCATGGCTGCATGAGGATTGTCAAGCAGATATTTCTGTATCAGCCCCTCGAAATATCCGCTCTGAACCTTCTCCCGCAGCTTGGCATAGGTCTCATTTGCCTCGATATGGATAAAGGGCTTCTCATCATCGTAAAGCCAGCTGTCCAGCACCTGCAGACCGTACATCAGCCCCTTGGGAGCGTTGCCGAAATCCGCCTCTCTATACCTGAACTCATAATAATTGATGGCGGCAAGCAAGGCCTTCTCGTCGAAGCCTTTCTTCACGATTCCCTGAAGGACCTCCCGGATAGTGGCCTTGAATTCCTCCTCCCGGCTCACGGAGGTTCCCTTTGCCACCACGCTGAAATAAGGCTGCTTCAAGCTATAGTCATAGATGCTGAAGACGTCCTTTCCGATCCCTTTGTCGATCAGAGCCTGCTTCAGAGGCGCCCCCGGAACGGTGCAGAGCGCAAAGTCCAGCACCTGAAACGCCACGTACAGCTCCCGATCCAGACTGTCTCCCACGGACATGTTCCATGCCAGATAGGCATTCTCCTCCACCTTTTCTCCGTCGCTGACAGGATACTCTCTCACTCTGCGGGCCGGCTCCGCAAAAGCAGGCTCCCCCGACACCACGGAGTCTACTTTCAGGGCGTCAAAGCGGGACAGATAGTGCTCGTCGATAAACTGCAGCTTCTCCGCCATATCCATGTTGCCATAGAGATAAATATAGCTGTTAGAGGGATGATAATAGGTTCTGTGGAAATCCAAAAACTGCTCATAGGTTAGGTCCGGAATGCACTGCGGATCTCCTCCCGACTCACAGCCATAGGTGGTGTGGGGATACAGCGCCGAGGTGATCTCCCTGTACAAGACCCCGTCAGGAGAAGAGAACGCGCCCTTCATCTCATTGTAAACCACACCGTTGTAAATCAGCTCTCCTGCATCGTTGAGCTCATAATGCCAACCCTCCTGACGGAAAATGGCTTCCTTCTCATAAATATTTGGATATAGCACCGCGTCCAGATACACATGCATCAGATTCTGGAAATCCTTGTCGTTGCAGCTGGCCACCGGATACACCGTCTTGTCCGGATAGGTCATTGCGTTCAGGAAGGTGTTCAGAGAGCCCTTTACCAGCTCTATGAAGGGATCCTTCACCGGAAACTCCTTTGAGCCGCAGAGCACGGAATGCTCCAGTATGTGCGCTACGCCAGTTGAATCTTTTGGGGTAGTCCTAAAGCCAATGTAGAATACCTTGTTCTCATCATCATTGGATACCAGCGCCACTCTGGCCCCTGTCTTTTTGTGCCTGCACAGATAGGTCACGCTGTTGATGTCTGCTATCTCTCTCTTCTCTATAATCTCATAGCTTGACAATTCTTCTAGTTTCATATGCCTCTCCTTTAATAATATATTTTGTATTAAGTCAAGGAACGCCTTGGGATATCCCATCTCCAACACATTCCGCGCTTACGCACATCATAACCCTGAAACGGGACTGTCATGTCCCCCGGCCCTGAGCCTCTGTCTCTGCAGCGACTGTCATATGCTTCGGCTCCGGGCCTTTGTCCCTGCAGCGGCTGTCATATACATCGGCAGTTCAGTTCTACATGCCAAGCAGAGCAAGCTTGCTCACGGACAGTTCCTGAACCACCAGCCCCTGCCGCTCCTTCTCCTCCGGCGGCAGAGCCGTCAGCTCTTCTATGGTGAGCTGCTTTGTCACATACCGTTTCCTTCCTTCCTCCCAAGAGCTGTCCCTGCGCCCTCCGGCGCCCCCCGGCACACGGCCCAGCAGCCCCTTTTTTTCCTCGATCACGCTGACCCTGATTCTGGCCTTCATCTGCCGATATATCTTTACCAGAAAACTCTCCGGCCTAAGGTAATACAAGTGTGTCTCCAATGTATCCTCCAGATCCGCCTCCGGCAGCACATAGCGCTCCATCAGCATCCGGAGCTTGAACAGCAGCTCCTCCTCGTCCAGAAGCTCCCTGAAGGTATACTTGCTCCCCACGTAAATCCGGTTCGTGTCCTGCATGCTGTATTTGAAATCTTCATAAATCGTCTGCCGCATTCTTGTTCACCCGATATCCTCAATCTTGAATCCGCTCATCCTCATGGCATCCTCTATGGCTTTCAGCGGCATCCCCGTCTCCTGCGCCAGCTCCTCGGGAGTCACCTTCCTGCGCAGCTGCTCCGCAAGCTCTCTGGCCTTGTCCGCCACCTGATTCACCTTGTCCGCCGCCCTCTTATCCGCCCGATGGTTCGCGGCGCATTCTTCTATGTGCCGTTCCATGGCATCCATCACCAGTCTCACAAGGGCGCCCTGCACCTGCTCAGGACCTCCCACGGCGCCGGATTCCCTCATGGCTCCCAGCATCTCGATACCTGAGGCCAAAGCCACGTTTCCCTCCCCGACCAGATCCTCCAAAAGGACGCCCTGACCCGCGTACAGCTTTGCGATCTCAGCCACATTCCGCAGACAGCTTTCCGTCAGCTTTTCCTGCCCCAGCCTGTCCCCTGCCAGAGCCAGCGCCGCATAGGCCTCTGTCTCCCCCTGACTATAAACGGGAAGCTCCTCCAGCTCATCCAGATATTCCTGAAGATAATCTTTCTCTTCATCCGTCAGAAATGCATCCGGATCCCCCTGCTCCCCGATGCTGATCTTGTGCTTTTTGAGATAGTCGAACACCATGTCCAGCTGTTGATCCCCCAGAGCCAGCGGGGCAAACTCCTCCCGCACCTGCTCCTGACTGATGCAGTTTCCCTGCTCTCTGGCAACCCGCCGCACCCGCTCCAAAATCCGGGCAAATTCAAGCTCCTTAGAAGAATTACCGCTCATGCCCCGCCATCGTCCCCCTTTTCGTCCAAACTTTGCATCTTGTCAGTTTGTGTCTTGGCAGCATTTTGCCAATTGATCAGCCCCCTTTATTTGTACCCTATTTGATATGGGTATGCGTAAAAAGGTGATTCTGGCAGTATTCATGGTTCCCGCTGCACTTAGAACAGAACCTGAACTCCAAAGACTGGTCATCCTCCTCCGTCTGCCCGCAGATAGCACACTTATGTCTGGTTCCTCTGGTATTGCGCTTGATATCCTGCTTGAACTCCACTCTCCGTTTGATCTGCTTGGGCGACATATGGATATGGCTCCGGGAAGTGAGGAAGAATATCACGAAATTCAGCAGGGAAGAAACGATGGCTACCCTTCCCACCGCAGTCGCCTCCCATATAAAATCATACAGCAGCATCACGCCGTACAGAACTCCCATCCACTTCACCTTCACCGGAATCAGGAACATCAACAGCACCTGCACCTCCGGGAATGTGGCCGCGAACGCCAGAAAAATGGACATATTGATGTAGTAGGTGCTGAAAAACAATGATGACATGTTAAATATCACGGACGCATAGGCCGGATCCATGTCCCATCCTGCCGAAGCATACTGGATCAGCATCCACACAAAGCTTCCAACGACGGTAAACAGCATTCCCGAAAACAGATATACATTATAACGGTAGGTTCCCCATGTGCGCTCCAGCGTAGTGCCTATGTTATAATAAAAAAGCAGCATGATGCACACAAAGAAAATACCCATAGACCCTCCCAGCGAAGAGGGCGGAATCAGTATCCATGTGACCAGTCTCCACACCTCCCCGTGGAGAATTGCATAAGGGTTCAGTGTAAGGTACTGAAGAAAGCCGATATTGACCGCCTCGATGATATAGCCTACCGCATAACAGAGCAGCAGCATCACCGATATGTTCTTTATAGCATACTTGCCAAATTTTTTTTCAAATCTACTCATCCGACCAAAACCTCCTCGTTCTACCGCATCCGGAACTACATTCTCAGCCCTGCATTCTCCTGCCCTCAGAACGATACATTCAGAATAACATATTCTTTCAAGAATAGCACGTCCTTTTCTGAATATATTGAATTAGCCCCACTGACAAGGCAACCTTATTTTAACATCCCCATAAGCATAAGTAAACCAGACTTTTCCTTTTTTATATAAAAATCAGTTTTTTTATAAACATTTAACAGCTTTTACTATTTGCAATTTAACCCGCAGTGTTCTATAATGTCTTAGAATGTCATTTAGTGGCGGCTGTAGTCCCCACAAGGCTAACGCAGGGCCCATAGGGCCCGTGCAAAAAGCGCCCGCGCTGCCAGACCTATGTTCCGGCATATTGCGCACAATATCAACCACAATGCCGCGCTCCGCAGGGGAACGAAGAAAATCCCGGAAATACCCCATGGGCTTCCCCCTTTGCTTGGAGCCGGATGAACTATCAGGAAGGATGATTTGCATGGATCACACAAACAAAGCAGCAGTTTGCGAAAATATCACCCTCTGCGGCGTGTCCCCGGACAGCGCCTGCGCCTGCAGTGCCCCTCCCCTTTCGGATGCCGGTTCCGGCATTTCCGATTCCGGCAGGGGGGATTCGGGCGTCATAAATTACCTCGGCATTGATATAGGCTCCACCACGGTGAAGATCGCCATTTTGGATCAAAAACACAATATTCTTTTTTCCGACTATGAGCGGCATTATGCCAATATCCGGGAAACCTTGTCCAAGCTCTTGGAGAAGGCCTTCCGTCAGCTGGGAAACCTAAGCCTCCGCCCCATGATCACCGGATCCGGCGGACTGACTCTGGCCAACTGTCTGGGCGTCCCTTTCATTCAGGAGGTCATCGCAGTGTCCTCCGCCCTGCAGGAGCTGGCTCCTCTGACCGACGTGGCCATCGAGCTGGGAGGAGAGGATGCAAAGATCATCTACTTTGAGGGCGGCAACGTGGAGCAGCGCATGAACGGCATCTGCGCCGGAGGCACCGGCTCCTTCATCGACCAGATGGCCTCTCTGATCCAGACCGACGCATCGGGACTAAATGAATATGCGAAAAACTATAAATCCTTATACGCCATAGCCGCAAGATGCGGAGTCTTTGCAAAGACGGACATCCAGCCCCTGATCAACGAGGGCGCCACCAAGGAGGATCTGTCCGCCTCCATCTTTCAGGCGGTGGTGAACCAGACCATATCCGGTCTGGCCTGCGGAAAGCCCATCCGGGGCCATGTGGCCTTTTTGGGCGGCCCCCTTCACTTTCTGTCGGAGCTGAAGGCCGCTTTTATCCGCACCCTGAATCTGGACGCAGAGCATATCATCGATACTGCCAATTCCCACCTCTTCGCCGCCATAGGTTCGGCGCTGAACGCTGAGGAGCGGAAGGACTCCGGCATCTCCATGGAGGAAATGCTGCGCCGCCTCTCCTTAGAGCTGAAGATGGAATTCGAGGTGGAGCGCATGGAGCCTCTGTTCGCTGATGCCAAAAGCTATGACGAATTCAAGGAGCGCCATGCAAAGGCCCATGTGGGCACCGCAGCGCTGGCCTCCTATCAGGGGGACGCATTTTTGGGCATCGACGCCGGCTCCACCACCACCAAAATTGCGCTGGTGGGGGCGGACGGCTCATTGCTCTACTCCTTTTATTCCGGCAACGACGGAAGTCCCTTAAGCACTGCCATCCGCTCCCTGAAGGAGATCTATGAGAGCCTTCCTTCGGGCGTGCGCATCCGCCGCTCCTGCTCCACGGGCTACGGGGAAGCCCTGATGAAGGCCGCCTTCCTGCTGGACGACGGAGAGGTGGAGACCGTGGCGCACTACCGCGCTGCCGCCTTCTTCAATCCCGATGTGGACTGCATCCTGGACATCGGCGGACAGGATATGAAATGCATCAAGATCAAGAACCAG
>ERZ808051.738-NODE-738-length-30053-cov-25.478783_pt1 | contig 30053 bp, 32 predicted proteins | sample MGYA00380199_ERZ808051 | MGnify/ENA primary metagenome ERZ808051 (study PRJEB31490, sample SAMN06133391) | mouse gut metagenome | isolation source: J11 | host: mice | place: China: Chengdu | collected 2015-05 ...
CATCAGCATATTTTTCATTAATCTTAAAAATTTAACCCTAAATCCTTTCCGGATTTAGGGTTTTTCTACAGGCTGAAATCCGAGGTTTAAACCTCGGATTTTTTGTTTTTTATTTTATTCAATATCGTCTTTTGTAATATTGATTTCCGTTATATTTTTATCTACAACAGTTTCAAGCCCTGCAACCCTTTTTATCTGGAAGTATGCTATTAAATCCATAACAGCATAGCAGATAAGTCCAACACCTAAAAATCTTGTAATCATTTCCATACTGGTAAAGGGATTAACGGTAACAACAATACCTACAATAATCATTGCACCTGACATTGCCAGTGAAACCTTCCAGCCTGCTCCGCCTATTTTCTTTGCCTTAATTGCAGAAAGCAAATCAATAACACCGCTTACTATCAAAAATGCACCAAATAAAATCAGCACTATTGTTATTATGCTTTTGTATTTAACACAAACAATGATTCCCGCTATAAGTGAAATTGTACCCAAAACTGCCATAAACATTGAATTATCCTTGACAAAATAGATAATCCACGCTGCAATGCCAAGCAGAATAACTGACACACCGCAAATCAGACTGACAATCTGCAGTGTTTCGCCCGGTCTTATTATCAGCACCAAGCCAATAATAAGTGATGCTATAATTGTAATTATTGAAAGATTTTTAATTTTAACTAAAATATCTGTCATATCATTGCCTCTTAATATATCTTATATCCTTACCTGTTAAGAATAAAGGTGAGTACTCTCCGATAATTCTTGATGTAACACGCTGGTCATACTTGTCCTGAAGTTCAACAGTTGTAAAATTAGTTGAAATAATTGTGGGCAGCTTTGCCAGAATACGTGAATTGATAATATTATACAGGCAGGCTGAAACATAACTGTTTTTAAACTCTGTACCCAAATCATCAATTATCAGCAGATTACAATTCAGAACTGCTCTTTCATAATATCTGAGATTATCGGTTCTGCCGAAAGCCTCATTTTGTAAATCGGTAAAAATATTTTGTGCAGTGCCGTAAACAACACTGAAGCCACGGTTAATCACGCCATTGGCAATAGCCAGCGAAAGATGTGTTTTTCCAAGCCCTGTACCACCGTATATAATCAAACTTTTAGAATGAGCCGTAAACTGTGTAGCATACTTTAAACAGCTTGCTTTAATACGCTCTGCACGCTCTTTGTCAGGATAATAATCGGTTTTAAAGCTATCAAAGGTACATTCATCAATGGGAGCAATTTTCAAAAGATTTTCTCTTTCAATATCCTTTAAAAGCTCATTATGACACTTGCACCTGCGGCTTTGAATAAAGCCCGTATCCTTGCAGGCATCACAGTGATATTTAACATTAAGTGCATCCTCTGAATAACCATTATCAGCAAGAAGCTTTTTCTTCTTTTCCTGCAGCCTAAGACTTTCATCCATCAGCTTTTCAACATCTGCCTGCTTGTCATTACTGTACAAAAACACCTTAGAAATATTTAAACCAACCCTTGCAAGCTGATTTTGTATATCCTCAAGCTCAGGAATTTTTGCACTGATTTCATCAAATCTTGCCTGCGCTTCAATATTTGCACGCTCCTTGCGTCTTTCAAGCTTTTCTGTTGCTTTACTATAAACGTCCTGTGAATATGACATCAAAACACCTCCCTATATATCGGTATTGTTCATTGCAAATTTTGCATATTCATCTAAATCATATGTAGGCTTCGACTGCAGCCTGTCATCATTCTTTTCGCCTTTACTCTTAGCATATGCCTCCTGCTCGGCTTTAACCTGAGAAGGTGAAGTAATTCCGCTTTTTCTCCATTTTTTTATAATCGTGTTCATATATGCAAGCTTGGGCTCGGGAATATTTTCCTTCATTATGTCCGCAGCTAAGGTTATCATCGTTATATCAAAATCAGAAAACCAATCCTTTATCATTTCCCTCTGCTTAGCAGTAGGTCGTTTGTGACGTATACCGGTTATTGCAATAATTTCATTCCAGAGCCTATCGCTCCTTGCTATATCCTGAAGCTTGGCTTCTGCGTCGGCAACTGAGTCGATACCCTCCTCTGCCCAGTTCTTTGCCATTGCATTGACATAAGAAATACCGATTGATTTTCCACGCTCCTTTTCACTGCGGTAAAATTCAAGAATCATCATAATTACCTCAGCCTTAAGACCATAGTAATTCACCATATTTACCAGCATTTCCTGTTCAGCGTGGCTGATCGTTCTGCCTAAAATAACCTGAGCTTCAGTTAAAAGAAAAGCAATATCACCGTTGTCTCTCTGCGCATTAATAATATCTGCAGGAGTCAGTCTTGGTGCTGACAGACTTTCTTTAACAACCTTTTTTTCCACAACGGACTCTATCTCTATCGGCTTAATTTCCGCCTTAACAACAACCGCCTGTCCGTCAACGGACAGTATTCCCTCTTCTGTCCAAAACTCAAGCAAATCATCAATATCACCTGCAGTCTGACCAAGTGCCTTTGCAATCTGTGAAGATGATGCCTGACCCCCGTTCCTTAAGATAAAAAGCAGTGCTTTTAACTGATATTCACTTGCAATTTTTAAATACTTGTCAACAAGATCAACAGGCACATTAAAAATGCCATTTGTCCATATACTGTCAAAGGGGGCTATGCGGTAATCCATATTCTTCTCCTAAAGTTAGATTAGATTTATATTGTAACAAAAATTATGAAATATGTAAATAATAAAATTATTTTTATAAAAACTATTGACAAAAGCAGATTTTAAATGTATAATTACTCTTGCATTTGCGGATGTAGCTCACCCGGTAGAGCGCAACCTTGCCAAGGTTGAGGTAGCGAGTTCGAGCCTCGTCATCCGCTCCAGTAAAGCCGTGATTGTTCACGGCTTTTTATTTTAGCAAATAAACCCCTTGCAGCTTTATTGAACTGCAAGGGGTTTTAGTTTTAATCAATCTGCTCAGAAGAGCTTAAAACCACATCACCTGTATGTGCATCAATGCGATACTTATAGCTCATAGTTCCGTCATTAAAAGAAAAATCATAGTAACGAAATCCATTTTTAATATCAGCCTCCTGCTCAGTAAATACCACATCGCCCTCATTAAGCGAGGTGAGCTTCAGCACCTCCGACCTTGCTTCACCGATACTGATTTTAGCTGAATTATCATTGCTTATCATCGGTATTTTAAATAAGGATAATACAGTGATACACACAGAAAACACCATTACGATAAATATTATAATTGTAAATACCTTTTTTTCACTTTTGTCCATATTTATCCTTCACTATCTTTTTTACTTTTAGAAACCAGAACCGCCCAGTAAAACAACGGAATAATCAAAAACAACAGACTTGCATATCCCCACACACCGACAGATATACCAAGCAAAAGATATACTGTAACCACCATTTCCGGAACAGGTATAAGAAGTGCAAATACCTTTTTGTTATTCGCTTTGCAGGCAATTGCAAACCTGTAATAAATAGGAATTGTCATAAAGATTATCCATAAAGGATGCCAAATTTTAAATGCCATAGACAAAGCAACATATAAAAACACCACTATAATCGGGAAGGGAAAAATCAAAAGCTTTTTTGCCGCATTAGGATAAATGCCAAAGTCATTTGCTTTTGAAAGCAGTGATTTCATTTTGCCTTTAAAATCATGTTCCTTTTTACCTGTATTTTTTACGATTACCTTGTCACCGCTCACATCAAGCAGCTCGTCAATAGTCAAGCCATATATTTTGGACAATGCCATAAGATTATCAATTTCAGGCGAGGACTCTGCCCTCTCCCATTTTGACACAGACTGACGGCTGATACCAAGCTTTTCAGCCAGAACCTCCTGACTATATCCGTTTTCCTTTCTTAATTGCTGTAATCTGTTAGCAGTCATTATATCCATAATTTATTCACCTCTGCTTAATTTTCAGCAGACTGTTCTGCTGTTTAAACAAATTATATCAGATTTATCTAAATAAAAGCTATATACCATAGTTTACAAAAGGAATTTTTTTGTCAACCGACAGTTGCATCAGTCATTTGGAACATAATTTTTGTTCAGACTTTCAATAGTTTTAACTGTTTCGTTAATGGTATCATTAAATCCGCTCTCATTTTCACCGGCAAAATAAACAAGGCTGAATTTATCCTTATCATAACTGCCTTCATCATTCATAAACTTAGGCACCCTGTATGCCTTATCCTCAAAGGTGCTCTTATAGGTATATTCACCATCAATATAATAATTCTTATAGCCGTAATCATTAATCAATCGGGCTGAGAACACACTGTCAAAACTGCCATTCTTATATTCATAAATCCTTGATGCGGCAGTATAATTATAATCACTGCTGTAATTATAAACATTTGAACATATTGCCGCTGATTTCTCATCAATTCTGAGCATTAAATAGCTGACATCATTGTCACCAAAATAATTTGATACGGTATCACTGTTGAAAACTTTTTTTGTAACAGTTCCGTTCCAACTATAAACCTCAACACAATATGTCGGATTTTCAATAATTATAAACTGACCGTTATAGGCATTTGTTGCACTTTGCTTGAGCATTTTGCGGTAAACCAAAACAAGCTCCTCGTTATCATCACCATCAAAATCAATCAAATCAACATAAGCAAGACCCTCAATGTAGGTCAGCCCCTTTTCCTTGGCAATCTTCGCCTTGCCGTATTTTTCATTCCTTGCTTCAATGATTTTATAATATGCTTCTGCCTTCCGTTCTGCGTCACTGCGCTGATTATTGATTGCCGGAAGCGACACAGTGTGAAAGCTGTCAATATTATCTGTAACAGTATCAATAATACTCTCTGCTTTTGATGCTTTGATAACAGAAAGCTTTATTGTTTCAAAATCCTGAGCATTAATTTTGCCCTTTATTGAATAAATATCATTCTTATAATCATAATCACAGCTTAGACTTTCCTTAAAGCTGTCACCCTTCAAATTTAGCATTTTGACCTTAGACGGGTCATCGGCAGTAGATTTGCAGATATAATATTTATTGTTTTTATAATAAAATGAAATCCAGCTCCCATCCTTTATATCATTTGTACTGTTGGCAACATCACTGTAAAGCTTAACAAAATCCTTTCCGTTATAGCCCCATACCTCAAGAGTGTAGACATTTTTATTATTGTAGCAAAGCATCAGTTCAGCATCACCATCATTGTTAAAATCCATCTGTCTTGCATAGCAAAGACCTGTAAGACGAGCCATCCCCTTGCCATAATCATCACTGTCAAGGCTGTCAAACTTAGGTATACCATACTCGGTTATATAATCTGTACAGACCTTGCCTGCATCATTATAAAACTTGTCAATTTTATCATTCTGTGAATTAATGGTATGACTGAAAATCAGAATAAACACCACAATAATAACAACAAAAATTACAAATGCTGCTGCCTTAAACAGCATAGAGCTGAAATTAGGCAGCCTTAAAAGCGCTTTAGCGTCATCAAAGGAATTGCTATGGATAAAATCTTCAACAGTATACCTTGCCTTTCGGGCAAAGGAACTAAAATCAATATTTACTTTGCTGCTTGTTTTTATTTCAAGCTCTTCGGGGTCATCATCAAAATAATTATATTTTCTCACAGCTATCCTCCTTTGAACATAGTATCATTATAATTTTATCATATATGGTAAAAATTATCAATATTAAATATATGTATAAAAATCACAGAATTCAATATAAAATCGAAAAACTCAGGAATTTATTTTCCTGAGTTTTTTGATTTGAAAAAAGTACATAAAATACAACAAATTTTTTAATTAAACCTGAGCCTTCGTTTATTAAAATAAACCGAAATCAGAAGCAGAACCACACCTGTAAGCACCATAGGTATAATGCTGACCTTGGCTGATTCCATTGTTAACGGTGTAATATCATAAAATATCGGAAAAACTACACCGTCAATACTATAGGCTATCATTGGATTGCCTATCATATACACCAGCACCATAAGCAGGGTTATGGGGATAGACTTTGTCAGATAGGTTAAAAACTGAACAAAACAGTACAAAAATAAACAGATACAAAAGAGCTTTATCGGCTCATATTTCAAAGAGCTGTCCGCCTGAATGTAAAACGCAAACTGAATAATCGACACTGCGAAAAACAATATGAACACAATAAACGTATCCATTGTCTTTATTTTATTTCTGCACACAAACAAAAGCTCATTTCCAAGCCCCTCAATATAATCCCTGTTAATAAAAATTACCCACCATATACTGCATACAGGTATTATAATCAGCGAAAACTGCATAACCGTCATTGCAAAAAGCGGTCTCGTTTTTTCACTCATATAGGATATGAAACAGATAAACGGCAGAAATATGTCCGCTATAACTATCGGAATAAAAAAGTTCCAGTGCAGATTTTTCAGGTGAAAATACATTCTTTGAAAAACAAGCCTTATATTCCTTTGAGTAAGCATATGTATCCGTCCTCTATTGTAGCATCGCCCTTTTCATAGTCAAGGCTTTCATTGGAAAGAACACGCATAAGCTGCTGTCCTTCACGCTCAAAATATTTCTGTATGACTGCCTTTTCGCTCAGTTTAACCGCATCGTTTACAGGAACAAGATAAATCTTACCCTTTGCACATTGCTCAATCTCACTGCAGCTTCCGCTTTTGATAATATTGCCGTCATTCATAACAATGATTTTATCACATACAGCCTCGATATCCTCAACAATATGTGTTGAAATAATAACCGTTTTTTCCTTTGACAAACGTGAAATAATGTTTTTAAAACGCAGTCTTTCTTCAGGGTCAAGTCCTGCAGTCGGCTCATCAAAAATCACAATTTCAGGATCACCAAGCAACGCCTGTGCTATACCAAGCCTTCTCAGCATACCGCCGCTGAAGGCGCCGACCTTTTTATCAACAGAGTCACTGAGGTTAACAATTTCAAGCACACGTCTTGCATCCTGCTCAGCAATCTTTTTATCAATACCTTTGAGGTTCGCCATCAGCATAAGAGCCTCAATCGGCTTAAGCTCCTTGAATATACCGAAGCCCTGTGGCAGATAGCCGAGCCGTGAAATATATTCCTTGGATTTACCGATAGGTTTGCCGTTATAGAGAATCTGACCCTCTTTAGGCTGATATAAGCCCGCCATACTTCTGATAAGTGTGGTTTTGCCTGCACCATTCGGGCCAAGTAAGCCGTAAACACCGTTTGAAAAGGTGAAATCAATGCCCTTTAGCACAGTATTTTTTTTGAATTTCATTTTCAAAGATTTTATTTCAATCATGTTAAACCGTGCTCCCTTTCGTATTCCTCAAATTGCAAATCCAATTCCGTTTTTTCACCGATTTGCTCTGCTATCTGAACAGCAGTCTGACCTTTAAATTCATTTGCATGGTGCCTGTCAACCCATCTGAAAGCCTCTTCAAATCCGTACTCATCAATCTTTTGAGCGAGAATATAATCAAGGCTGTTTTTGTCAGCAGACGTGTTACTGTTTTTATATGCCTCACAGGCTTTATAAAGTTCACTGTCCTGATCATAATAGGTGAGCATTTTATAATATAAATCCATATATGTCATAAACGGAGTTTCATATTTCTCATCCATAAGTATTTCCATTGTGGAAACCTCTTTGTTAAAAATAATATGGTCTGAATATTCATAACCAGCATTATATCCATATGCATCACACACTATAAACACTTTATCATCATATTTATTCTTATCTTGATTGATTAAATTGCTTAGCGTTTCATTTATCATTCTTTCATTATAAATTCCATAGTCAATATAAACCAAACGACACCTCTCAACTTCAGTTTCATTATAAAAACCTGAAACGATTGTAATGCCGTCTGAAACACCGGAAAATTCGTTTTTGCCATCCTCAGTTCTTTCAAGATTAGAATATACTGTCTTTTTAGTATCAACAGTTAAATGAATTGGTATCGGCTTTTCAAACGGAGTGGTATTATACCTCTGTTCATCAATAACATAAACATAATGAAAACCATTTATCGGATAATATGCAAAACCGGCCGGAAGACTTATACCTTGTGAATTGCTATAATAAGCTTCATTAAATCCGCTGTACTCAAAAATAATTTCCTCTGTCATCTGTTTTCCATCAACAGGGTAAATTGTTACATAATCACTGTAACGGTCAAATTTTAATTTATTTCCAATACCATCCTTAATACTTTTGATTTTATATCCGTGAAACAACGTGAACTTGTAACTTTGAAGCGATGTATCATCAACCTGAACACTTGTTACGGCACTGAGCTGCCTGCCCACTTTCAAATCAATATCCATTGCCGTTATTTTAAAATCGGCAGACTCGTTGTATTGTATTGGTCTATTCTCCGGGCTGTTGAATTCATAATAATCTACACGTGCAGTATGACCTCGTAATGGGTCATATTTATTATATTCATATTCGGAATATGGTAAATTGGCAAAAATACATGAGATAAGTGCAACGGCAACCAATAAACCAACAACTGTTTTTTTCACTGTTTTATTTCTTTTTAAATACTTATAACAAGCAATACCAATAAGCAAAGTCAGCCAAAAAAGGGCTCTCACATAATTGGTACTGTTAAGAGGTATGCCGTAAGCATTATAATTCTGCGACGGATATTCTTGAGGAATAATCTCAAACATATAAAAGAGAGGATGAATATATATTTTTGTGGTAACGCTTGATATTGTATTTGGCAGCATAAATGAAAGCGGTGAAAACATAAAGGTACAGAGTATCAGCAGCACATATGCAATAATGTTATTTTTTATGTTTGACAGCACCATTCCCAGCAAAACAGCGATGGTATCCGCCACAAAAAAGTACATAAGGCTGAGTTTTAAGATATATGAAATATATGTAAAATCTGTTAATGGACTTTTAATAGGTGCTATCAAAGAAAGCACAGTTAATACGCCACCGAAAATGAAAGCAAGCAGCTCCATAACCAAAAGCTGATTCAGCCTGAAAAGCTCACTGTTTTTGGTAACAGACAGACATTCATCAAAATTGGCTCTTTTTGCCTTAGCAAAATATTCATAGGATATAAATAGAAACAGTATAAACAAAACGATTGCAAACTCCAGGAAGGGGCGTTCATTACTAAGCAGATACGACCATCTTGAGTTAAGAGCCTCCGGCACCTCTCTTATGGCACAATAGCCTGTTACTCCGCAAAAAAATAAAAAATATGCAATCATACAGAATTTTGATTTAATGAATAAATCAGTTGCTTTTTTAAACATACATTCTCACTCCAATGCAAATAAGGGGAAAGGCGTCCCCTTCCCCTATTCGTTTTTAATTACCAGCACCAACCGTAAGCTGTTCCACCTGGACTCGGTCCATAAGTATCAAGACAAAGTCTCCACCATGGTTTGTTATAATCCACTGTCGATTTGCCATTATAATAATTTGTATCTGCAGCAATTAAAACTTCTTTTGCAGTATCATCCACAAATTTTGACTGATCACTATTAAAAGTATATTGAGGTGTAAACCAAACCTTTTTAACCTTACCATGATTTCTACCTTCAAAAAGAATATACGGATCAACCTTTGCACCTGAATAAGTCTTTGTCTGATCTGCATAAAGTGTTACATTGAATGCATTCGTAGTCGGATGATTCCATGCATAGCAGAGCATTGCCATTGAACTCATAGATACCAGCATAATTGCTGACAAAGCAAAAGACATTAAGGACTTTTTGCTTAATTTAAACTTTTTCACAAAATTTTCCTCCTTCAAATAAAATCTTTTTTATTCTTATCAACGAATTTGTGTACTTTTTTCAAATCGATTTGTAAATTTGTACAATTTAATCTTATCACCATAGCAAATATATGTCAATATTTTCCACCAAAATAAACTTGTGAAAATTTTTGTTACCTATTTTTGTGAAAAATGACGAAAAAAGTCCTGCGAAAAAATCCGCAGGACTTTAAAATATTTATTTTACATCATTGCACTGAACATTGCTGCACCCATAATTGCATACATTGCAATTACAAGAACCATATTTATAATTACACTTGCAAGAGCTGCCTTGCCGCAAGCCTTTGCTGTCTTTGGCTTTTCAGCCTTCTGTGTAAGATAGAGTACCAAGCCAACAATTGGAATAAGGTAAGACAATATAGCTAAACCTATGTTTGCCTTTTCTTCCTGTGGAGGTGCAGGCTGCATATCAACATTCTGGTAATATGTATTCTCATGATTTTCCTGCTGTGGTACATTGTACTGATAATTTTCGTCTGCCATTTTGCAAACCTCCTCATTTATTTTATAATTATATTTTAGTTTATTGTTAACAATTTGTCAATGCTTATGTTCACGATTTATTCATTTTCAGACTATATATTCATATTATTACGCAAAAAAGGCACTCCTTTCGGAATGCCTTTGCTTTTGGACACTTGTGTTGGCGCAACAGCCAACACTACTGTTCAAATTAATTTCTTTATTCAGCAGATTCTTTAACTGATACACAAATCTAAGTAAATAAGCAGATTTTGGCAGTTATATGTATGAGTAATGTATGAATGAATTACATTTACCTACATTTATTAGCGTTTGTTTCTATTGATATTTTATCATAATTATGCTAAAATAGTATTAAGGAGATGATATTATGAATAATTCAATAAGACCTGTTTCTGATTTAAGAAATAATTTTGCTGATATTTCGAAAACAGTACACGAAACTCAGAAACCTATTTTTTTAACTAAAAATGGTTTTGGTGATATGGTTGTACTCAGTATGGAAGCATACGAAAATTTACAATTTGAAAGTGAAGTTTATTTCAAATTACAGGCTGCTGAAAAGGAATCTAAGCTGACCGATAAAAGATTTTCTGCAAAGGAAGTTCTGACGGAGCTTAAAGGTGCAGTAAATGTATAAACTTGAATTTTTGACGATTGCAAAAAATGATATGTTGGAAATCGTAAAATATATTTCTGATGAACTAAAAAATCCAGATACTGCATCACGACTCATAGACGAGTTTATATCTTCGGCTGAAAATATTTGTATTTTTCCTTATTCAAATAATGTGTATACACCCATTAAATCATTAGAAAAAGAATACAGACGAATAATTGTTAAAAATTATATGATGTTTTATACAGTTGACGAAAACACAAAAACTGTAACTATCATGCGTGTCATATATGCTAAAAGAAATATCAACGAACAAATTAAACCATAATAAAAATGACTGTCCCAACTATGAGACAGTCATTAATTTTATATGAATTTTGAGTGTAGGAATAAGATGTATGAATAATGTACGAATACTATACGAACAACCTACATTTTCTAATATCTAACTACAACTTAAACCGCTTAACTACAGCGCTTTACTGCTTATTACTCTCTTCAACTGCAACTGCTGATTTCTTGTACCAACTACAATTCTATTGCAATGTGCCAATTGTGTGACCCCACTCAGTTACGAAAAGGTCCACCGGACCTTTTCTCCCAAAATCAAAAGGCACTCCTTTCGGAATGCCTTTGCTTTTGGACACTCGTGTTGGCGCAACAGCCAACACTACTGCTCAAATTAATTTCTTTATTTAGCAGATTCTTCAACTGCAACTGCACAAGCTACTGTTGCGCCAACCATCGGATTGTTACCCATTCCGATAAGACCCATCATTTCAACGTGAGCAGGAACTGATGATGAACCTGCAAACTGTGCGTCGCCATGCATTCTGCCCATTGAGTCTGTTAAGCCGTATGAAGCAGGACCTGCTGCCATATTATCAGGATGGAGTGTACGACCTGTACCACCGCCTGAAGCAACTGAGAAATAAGTCTTGCCGTTTTCAAGAGCCCACTTCTTATAAGTGCCAGCTACAAGATGCTGGAAACGAGTTGGGTTAGTTGAGTTACCTGTGATAGAAACATCAACACCCTCATGCTTCATAATAGCAACACCTTCAAGAACATCGTTAGCACCATAGCACTTAACTGCTGCTCTTTCACCATCTGAGAATGCCTTTTCGCTTTCAATGTTGAGCTCACCTGTATAGAAATCATAATCAGTCTTTACATATGTGAAACCGTTGATACGTGAAATAATATATGCAGCATCCTTGCCAAGACCATTAAGGATAACCTTAAGAGGCTCTTTACGAACCTTATTAGCTGTTCTTGCAATACCGATTGCACCCTCAGCAGCAGCGAATGATTCGTGACCTGCTAAGAAAGCAAAGCACTTTGTTTCCTCGCTAAGGAGCTTTGCACCAAGGTTACCATGACCAAGACCAACATTCCTCTGTTCAGCAACTGAACCCGGGATACAGAATGCCTGAAGACCGATACCGATTGCAGCGGCAGCCTCAGAAGCAGACTTAACATCTTTTTTAAGTGCAACAGCTACACCGAGTGTATAAGCCCAGCTTGCATTTTCAAAAGCAATCGGCTGAACGCCTTTAACAATAGCGTCAACATCAATGCCCTTTGATAAACATAAATCTCTTGCTTCCTCAAGACTTGAAAGACCGTACTCAGCAAGACACTTTTCAATTTTAGCAAGTCTTCTTTCCTTGCCTTCAAATTTTACATCATTTGCCATTTTACTGTCCTCCTTATCTTATTCTTCTCTTGGGTCGATATACTTTGCAGCATTTGCAAAACGACCGTAATTACCGATATTTGCCTTATATGCTTCATCAGGAGTTTTGCCATGACGGATATCCTCAAGCATCTTACCAACCTTAACGAATTCATAGCCGATAACCTCGCCCTCTTCATCAAGAGCCATACGAGTTACATAACCCTCAGCCATTTCCATATAACGAACGCCCTTAAGCTTGGTTGAGAACATTGTACCAACCTGTGAACGAAGTCCCTTGCCGAGATCCTCAAGAGCCGCACCAACAACTAAGCCGCCCTCTGAGAAAGCTGACTGTGAACGGCCGTAAGCAAGCTGCTTAAAGATTTCTCTCATAGCAACATTGATAGCATCACAAACAAGGTCTGTATTTAAGCATTCAAGAAGAGTTTTGCCAGGGAGAATTTCTGCAGCCATAGCAGCTGAGTGTGTCATACCTGAACAGCCGATTGTTTCAACAAGAGCCTCTTCAACAATACCATCCTTAACATTAAGGCTGATTTTGCATGCACCCTGCTGAGGAGCACACCAGCCGATACCGTGTGAAAAACCGCTGATGTCTGAAATTTGATAAGATTTTACCCATTTACCTTCTTCAGGTATTGGAGCCGGACCATGATGAGGACCTTTTTTTACGGTACACATCTGTTCAACTTCATTTGAATAGACCATACTATTACTCCTTCCGATTAAGAAATTTTTACGTTATTAAATAATTTAAAAAAATTACCACGATTATTATAACCAATTTACAATATATCTGCAAGAGTAAATGTGAAAAAAAAGGATTAATTTAGCAGTTATATTTTGTATATATTGCTAACGTGCGGAAAATTTGCTATACTAATTATATTATAACATTTATCGTGAAAAGGAGATTTTTATGAAAATCAGAAACGGATTTGCAAAAAGAGAAATTGCCGGATCATATATAGTTGTTCCTGTCGGAAATACAAGCAATGAATTTAACGGAATGATAACGCTGAACGAGAGCGGTTCCTTTTTCTGGGATTGCTTTACAAATAACATTACCATTGATGACGCTGTGAAAAAGGTTACATCCGAGTATGATATTGATGAAGCTACAGCGAAAAGGGATATTGAAGGCTTTGTTAAAATGCTAAAGGAAAATAACTTGATTATTGACTGAACAGTAAAAACCGCTTAACACAAAAAGTGTAAGCGGTTTTATTTCAATCACTTTTAAGTTTTTTCTTAATCCCTGAACCGGCACAGTACAGTGCAGCAGAATTATTGTCATACCATGCAAGACGTTTTTTGCACACCTTAAGCTCTTTTTACAGGAGTCTAACTGTGCATTTCACTTAAAATCTTTCCCTGTCATTCACTAACACTTCACTGCTGATATCATAAGGATACAGTTTCTGCGCCTCATTTGATGTGTAAAAAAGCACCAAAATAACTTAATCTTAAATCACCATTAAACTGCGGCATAAAATAATAATTCAGAATCAGTTCACAGTCTTTGACCACAAACTGATTAAAATTAATCGGACTTGAAAAAGATTGCCTGTGTTATTACCTCATATACTTATCAGTTCAACAAAAAACTGTTTATCTTCACTCCATTAATGATTCTTATTGACAAAAGAACAATGTTTTATTATAATAATTCTACATTATAGTTAATATGCGCCCGTAGCTCAGCAGGATAGAGCATCCGCCTCCTAAGAAAGTGTTCCAACACCCGCCTTGGGAGGGCAAGGGAAATGTTGCAAGTCCCACAATTTCATAGTTTTTATAAATGTTTCCGTAGCTCAGTTGGATAGAGCGACCGCCTCCTAAGCGGTAGGTCGGGTGTTCGAGTCACCTCGGGAACGCCAAAAACCCCGCCGAAAACCCTGTAAAATCAAGGTTTTCGGCGTTTCTTATTTTTCCCGAAGGTTTTAGCCTGATACGGCTTTTTCTTCCCTCATACCCTGCCGTAAATTTTTTTCTGATAGTGTCTCTTACCGAAATCCCTGCTAATCAAATTAGCAGGATTTTCTCGTTTTTGCTAATCAAAATCGTGTTCTTGCTAATCGCTCAAAATTTCCTGCTCAAAATCCTGCTAATTGAAAAAGGTGCTTATTTTAAGCGCCGCTAAAAACGCCGTAGAGGATAACATTCCTGACTATTTATCTGATCTTTTTTATTCCGTTGAAAACAGCCTTTTGGACGGTGTAAGCGAAGAAGAAATATCGGTTATTTTGACGGATCTGCCGATCCTGTTCCCGGAATGATCATTTTCTTTGATTGGGACAGCGACGGCGAAACCGATCATGTGGGGATTGTTCAGAAAGTCGAGAACGGAATTGTTTACACCGTTGAGGGAAATTCCGGCGATAGCTGCCGTGTCAATCAGTATTCTATTGGGAATCATCAAATCTATGGATACGGTGTGCCACAATATTAGCCAAAAAAGAGGAAACAGAGGGGCTTTATTCCTTCTATTTCCTCTTTCAATTTACATAGTCATAGGCAAACTCAAATCGACCTCAAAACCGCCGTGTTCACTATGCTTTATTAGCATTTTTCCGCTGTGTGCAAATACGATTTGTTTGACAATGAGCAGTCCTAAACCGTGACGCTGTTCAGTTGTTTTTTCATCGCACACCATATAATGCGGCGTATTATTCAATTTTTCAATCTGTTCATCTGTCGCACCCATACCGTCATCGGAAACAATCACAGTACAAATATTATCTTCAGCTATAACACGAACGAAGATATGACATCCCTGCTCGTTGTGATTCATGCTGTTTTGAATCAGATTACTTACTGCCCGCTTTATTAAGTCTTTGTCAATATATGCCGGACAAGAAGTTAATGCTTCCTCTGTTTGCCATTCAATCGTGTACTTTTCATCAATATTCATATTGATGAAATCAACTACAACCTGACGGACAACGGCAATCAGATTTTGCCTTTCAGGGCTTAGCGGCTGCATATTATATTCCAACTTGGACGCAAGGTTTAAGTCGTTAATCAGATTTCGCATTCGTTTACTTTGCCGTACAATAACCGCCGCTTTTTGGCGGTTATCTTCTGATAACTGCACATCGTTTTCTAACTGTCCGGCATAGCCCATTACCATCGACAGAGGGGTTCGTATGTCATGGGATACCCCTGCAATCCAATTTGCTCTTGCAGTTTCTCTTTTACGGAGCTGCCTGCTTTGCGTTTGCAAAATATTTGAGGTCTTGTTAATGTTTACTGCAAGCTCGGATAAAAGCCCCTTTTCCCTGATATGGACTTCTTCGTTTGTTGACAAAGCCTGTATTCCGCTGACTATCGGTTTCACGGATTTTAACAGCTTGGAATTGGCAATCACATAGATGATAAAAATTAAGGCTATATTGATTGCTAAAACAGAAAGAACCGTTTTGGGCAAGTTGGCAATGCTATCATAATCCCAACTCGGCCACATATGTTTCCAAAAGCTGTCTTTCGGATAGCCAAGTACCACAAGTCCGTTTTCTGCTTCTCCTGTAAATGTAGGATACCCGTCTATATAGCCACGGGTAAGGCTCGCTATATTTGAAACTGTGTATGACATAGGTACGGTTTCAGGAAGATTATCCGTCTGCCATACTACTTTCATTGTCCTGTTGTCAATCAATATTGCCCACACATCTGTATTTTGAAGCTCAAGCGCCGTATCTTCACCCAAAATATACTCGTTTTCATTTTTGGACAGGTCATCGGCAACTTCCTGCGCCGTAATCCAAGGAGAACTGTTCGGCACTTGATTCAGTGTATATATGCACAATAAAGCAAAATTCAGAATAATGAACAACATCGAGGACAAGAGCATAATACCGACAAAACGCCGTATGAGTTTCAGTACGCTTTTCATATCACTTGCCCTCCATAACCAGCTTATATCCAAGCCCTTTAACCGTTATCAGAGAAACCGGATGGGACGGATCTGCTTCAATTTTCTCTCTGATACGACGGATATGCGCCATCAACGAATTTTCGTAGCCGAAAGGATTATCGCCCCAAGCCGCTTCACACAGAGCGTCAATCGTGACAATCCTCCCGGCGTTCCGATATAAAGCAGCGAGAATATCATGTTCTTTTGCCGTAAGAGGAATATGTTCACCGTTCTTTATGACCTCTGCACGCTCAAAATCAATTTCGCTGTCATGCAGTTTTACAAGGGGATTTTCGGCTTTATAGCTTCTACGGAGAATGGCATTTACACGGAATAAAAGTTCCTTTGGTAAAAAGGGTTTTACCATATAATCATCCGCACCAAGTCCAAAGCCACGGAACTTATCGTCATCCTCGCCACGGGCAGTTAAGAACAGCACAGGATAATCAGCCGCATTTTTAAGTCGCTCCATCAGATCAAACCCATTCCCATCAGGTAGCATTACATCAAGAATTGCAAGTTCAGGCTGATAGTTTTCAGAAACCGTAACGGCTTCATTTACTGTTTTTGCCGTTTTGATACTCTGAAATCCGTCCTCGTTTAAGATAGATACGACCATATCTAAAAGCTCCTGCTCGTCATCGACAAGCAAAATGCGTTTTTGTTTCAAGTAATCAAAGTCCATAGGTCTGCCTCCTTTATGTTCCTATTATACCATAGAAATGTGTCTTTTTCTAATGTGCGATGAAATGTAAGGTAAATGTAAGGACACGAGAAGGTTGACACAAGGTTCGGAGGTTACAATGTACTTGCAATGATAAGAAAGGAGCAAAATACAATGAACATCATTGAAACAAAAAATTTAACGAAATCATATGCGGATTTTACTGCGGTTTCGGGTATCAATCTGCATATTCCGAAAGGCGCTGTATATGGTTTCCTCGGCCCGAACGGGGCGGGGAAATCCACTACCATGAAAATGTTTTTGGGGCTTACCAAACCCACTGGCGGCTCATTTAAGATTGACGGGAAGATGTACTCCGAAAATAGGGTACAGATTCTAAAAGAAATCGGCTCGTTTATTGAAGCCCCCGCTTTCTATGGGAATTTAAGCGGTGAAGAAAATCTCGAAATTATCCGCAAAATATTAGGACTGCCCAAATCCTCCGTAGCGGAAGCACTTGAAATCGTTGGACTGACGCAGTTTAAGAAGCGGCTTGCAAAAAAATATTCTCTTGGAATGAAACAGCGATTAGGTCTTGCAAGCGCCTTAATTGGAAAGCCGCCGATTCTGATTTTAGACGAGCCGACAAACGGACTTGATCCTGTCGGTATCCACGAAATCCGAACGCTAATCCGTTCCTTACCGGAAAAATTTGATTGTACCGTTTTGGTATCGTCGCACCTGCTGTCCGAAATAGAACTAATGGCGGATACCATCGGTATCTTGAATCACGGTCACTTGCTGTTTGAGGGAACGCTCGACCAGCTTAAATTCAATGCAGCTTCACAGGGCTACCCTACGGACAATCTGGAGGATACCTTCCTTGCCCTGATCGACGCCGACAACAAACATAGGGGGACGGTGTGATGAGCGTTTCGTTGGAATGTAAAAAGGTAAAGCGGACCGGCTTTTTACCGGCATTCATCGGTGGTGGAATATTGGCGGCGGCTGTTCCTGTGATCAACATGGCAGTTCGTTCGGAAATGTATCTGAACCAGCCGGGCAATCCGATACAAATTCTGCTTGGCGCAAACTGGCAGATGATGGCTATGCTGAACGTACTGCTTGCAGTAGCCGGAACTTGCCTGCTGTATCATACGGAATATGCCGACAACGCTATGCAGAAAATGAAGTCCCTGCCCATTCGGGAAAGCTCTATTTTCTTTAGCAAAGCGGTTTTGACGATTTTTATGAGCCTTTTTGTGCTTGTCATTGAGGCGGGAGCTGTCACATTCTGTTCCTATCATTGGTTTGAGATCGGAAGCGGCTTTTTTGGTGAACTGTGCAAATGCTTCGGTTATTCGTTATTGTTGATGTTACCCTGCATTATTTTGTCGCTCCTCATTTCGGAGGCCTGTAAAAATATGTGGGTTTCACTCGGAATCGGCGTAGTATGCGTGTTTACCGCAACTATGCTGCCGGCAACGAATTTCGCCCTTTCACTATTTCCCTTTGCAATGCCTTTTCAGATATTTGCGAGTACAGATATGACGCAGTCAATGCACTATATCTGTGGAGCAGTCATTGAGCTGGCTGTCTGCGGTTTGGCGCAGCTGATACTCGTAAAGGCAAGGAGGTCGTTTGAATGAGTTTTATATCGCTTACCGGCGTAGAGTTCAAAAAGATACGCCGATCTAAAATACTTTTCATTTTGGCTGTGGCTGCCGTCATTCTTTGGATACCATCTATCTTGAATGCCAAAATGAATTTTGGTATGCAGGCAGAGGGAATTTCGCCGGAAAACAATTTCTTTATTCAGGGCTTTATGGGAATGGCGTGGTTTATGTTCCCTGCAAGTATGGTGGTCGGTACAGTTCTTTTAAGTCAGACTGAAAGAGCAAACAAGGGCATTTTGAAAATGCTCGCCCTGCCGATCAGCACAGCGAAACTATGTATAGCCAAGTTTGTTGTATTACTAACGCTGGCTGCAACACAAATCTTAATGATGACAGGTATGTATTATATCGGTGCCGCCATCAGTTCGGGGACACAGGATTATAACTTTATTCTGCCGCCGCTGTTTGTTTTGAAAGAGATCAGCCTGATATTTCTGTCCGCAATACCGATGATTGCATTTTTCTGGATGCTGTCGGTTTGTATTCAGACGCCGATTTTTTCCATCGGAATCGGCTTGGCTTCGATTGTGCCGTCGGTATTGATCATCAATACAAAGGCGTGGTTTGCTTATCCAATGTCGTATCCGTTTTTCGTTATCACCTCGGAATACGGAAAGCTCGCAGAAAATCTTGATACGGCGCCGGTGGAGCTCATACCGTGGCTGCCTGTCGCCGTCCTTATTACAATCTTATGTTTAGGCATTTCCTGCCTTCGTTTCGGGCAGGCTGAAAGGAGATAATTGTTATGAAAAACAAAATTTTGACTGCTGTCAGCGCTATTATGCTTTTTATTCCGTGGACAATTCTTCCGCTTAGGACTTTTGACTGGGCGCTGGAATCGCCGGTTTCCGAAATTATGATTTCCTGCTATGCGGCATTTATGATTTTCAGCGGAGTATTTACCATTATTTCGTATGTCAAAGCTAAAGTTCAAAACAATTTGATGAAGGTTTGTTTGATTATAAATGGTATTTATGCAGTTGGCGGGGTTGCTGCTTTTTGTATGATGGTTTTACCAAAAATTATATAATGAGGTGAACTGTTATGAAGAAAATCAAAAAAATCGTATCTGTTCTTTTGGTTTTGGGTATTATCGGTTGCTTTTCGGGATGCGGATCTAACCACGATAAAGGCAATTTGAAAGATAATCTGATTGACGGTTGGGACAGATGGATGCAGTCCTTCAGCAAACACGCACTGACAAAAGAAAAGGATTTGCAGGGCGAGAAAGACGAAGGCGTTGACGCTTATACAGGTACCTATACGGCTGCTTATGACGGATTTAACGGAAAAGAGTTCATTTTCGGCGGAACGGCTTTGAACCGTGAAAACGGCAATCACCTGCAGGTAACCTACAAACTTACCATAGAAGATGGAACTGCTGAGTTAAACTGGATCGCCGGCAGCGATGAGTATTCGATTGCAAATATCAGTTCGGAAGATACGAAAGAATACACCATTTCGTCCGGCGATAATTACATCGTTCTGAAAGGCGATCATTTCAGCGGAAGCCTCGAACTGACAGTCAAAGATGCGGAAAACTGAGAGGCACCGAAAATTTGTATCCTATGCCGTAATGGGTATCGGCAGTATCTGTATAGGGATATTACTGATACCCACAGGCATTTTGATAATTCTTATTTATTGTATTTATAAAATCATAGATTGGGTCATTCACTGGAGCGATAAATACGAAAATCCATGATCCGGTAGAAAGCGAGGTGTTATTTTGAAACGAATTTTACTTGTTGATGATGACAAAACATTCAGATATGCTTTATCGGAATTGTTGAGCAAAGAATTTGAAGTTTTGAAATCATTCGGCGTTAAGGATGCACTGAAAAAGCTGGAAACGGCTTCCGTTGACCTGATTTGTTCTGATTACAATATGCGGGATGGAACAGGCTTAGATTTGCTGCATTCTTGCAGGGAAAGGAATATTTCTGTTCCATTTATGCTTATGTCAGCTGATGACAGTAATAATCTCTCAAACAAAGCTGAGTTGTATGGTATAACCTTTTGCGAAAAAGCGGATTGTGAGTTTCTTGATAAAGTCAGAGCTATGATTATGGAAAAGAAATAGGCTGTTAAGAAATATCGAGGGAATATAATAGAAAAAATCGTTATTTGATTTCCACCCGAATTTCCTCAGTCCTGCTAATTTCCAGCTAATCGGAAGCGCTGAAACACCTTAAAATTAGCAGGGAAAGCATAAGAAAATGCGGTAATCAAAATGCCGGAAAAGCCGCTATTTATAAGGACTTTCGGCGACTCCGAGGGAAGCCGTATATAGTGTCTTGGCACTTCTCCTAAGCGAAAGGTCGGGGATTCGATTTCCTTATGACGCGCCACAGCAAAGTCTGTCAAAAATTACCAGACTTTGCTTTATTTTTTTGTATGATTGTTAATTTATTAACAATTTATTGTAGGATGTGACAAACTTTCAAATAAAGCATTGACAAAAAGTTGAACAATAATATAATAGTATAACAAAGTTTTTTATAAGCTATAAATATTTTATATAAAGAGAGGATTTAATTATGGCAAGAGTTTATAATTTCAGTGCAGGTCCGTCAACCCTTCCTGAGAAGGTATTAGAGCAGGCTGCAGCAGAAATGATGGATTATCAGGGCAGCGGACAGTCTGTTATGGAAATGAGTCATCGTTCAAAGGTATTTGACAAGATTATTAAGGATGCAGAGGCTTTAATGCGTGAGCTTTACAATATTCCTGACAACTACAAGGTTCTGTTTTTACAGGGCGGTGCATCTGCACAGTTTTCAGCAATTCCGCTCAACTTTATGAACGGAACAGGCAAGGCTGACTATATCATCACCGGTCAGTGGGCAAAGAAGGCTTATCAGGAAGCACAGAAATACGGTAACGTTGTTGCTGCTGCTTCATCTGCTGACAAAACCTTCAGCTACATTCCAAAGACTAAGGCTGAGGATTTCCGTGATGACGTTGACTATGTTTATATTTGTATGAACAATACAATTTATGGTACTGTTTACAAGGAGCTCCCTCCTGTTGGTGATAAAGTGCTTATTGCCGATGTATCATCATGTGCACTTTCAGAGCCGCTTGATATCAGCAAGTTCGGCGTTGTTTACTTTGGTGCACAGAAGAATGTTGCACCTGCAGGTCTTGTTGTTGCAATCATCCGCGAGGATTTACTGGGCAAGGCTCGTGATATCACACCTGTTATGATGGATTACAAGGTACAGGCAGATGCTGATTCACTTTACAACACACCTCCTTGCTGGACAATTTATATCTGCAAGCTTGTTCTTGAGTGGATTAAGAATGACATCGGCGGTCTTGCAGCAATGAAAGAAAGAAATGAGAAGAAAGCTACTGTTCTTTATAATTTCCTTGACAACTCTAAGATGTTCAAGGGCACAGTTGTTCCTGAGGACCGTTCACTAATGAATGTTCCGTTCATTATCGGTGATGATGAGCTTGAAAAGAAATTTATTGCTGAAGCTACCGAGGCCGGATTTATTAACCTTAAGGGTCACAGATCAGTTGGCGGAATGAGAGCATCAATCTACAACGCTATGCCGATTGAGGGTGTTGAAAAGCTTGTAGAGTTTATGGAAAAATTTGAAAAAGAGAACGCTTAATTGATTAAATAATTTTACTGACAGCCAAAGCTTTTCAACATACCATTCTCCAAATCTTCGATTTGGGAAAAACAGTCCGGGGGACTGTTTTGTAGAATGGTGGAAGCCTGCGAAGCAGAGTTTATGGCAAGTTTGAAAAAGAGAACGCTTAATTGATTAACAATTTCAATAATAAAAACATTTCTCACCATTCCAAAGAATCAGAATGGTGAGAAGTTTAACTTTTATTCTTAACGGAGGTAAAGACAATGTTTAACATTAAAACATTAAACAAAATTTCTAATGTGGGTCTTGATAAATTCGACACTGCAAAATATGCATATGGTGACGACATTGAAAACCCGGAAGCAATAATGGTTCGTTCAGCATCCATGCACGATATGGAAATGCCTGAGTCACTTCTTGCCATTGCAAGAGCCGGTGCAGGCGTTAACAACATCCCTGTTATGGATTGTGTAGAAAAGGGCATTGTTGTATTCAACACACCCGGTGCAAATGCAAATGCAGTTAAGGAAATGGTTATCTGCGGACTTCTGCTTTCAAGCAGAAAGGTAACAAAGGCTATTGACTGGTGCAAAACAATTAAGGACGAGGGTGACAACGTAGGCAAAGCCGTTGAAAAGGGAAAGAGTGCATTTGCAGGTCCTGAAATCAAAGGCAAAACCCTTGGTGTTATCGGTCTTGGTGCTATCGGCAGACTTGTAGCTGAAGCCGCTGTTGACCTTGGTATGAAGGTTATCGGCTATGACCCGTTCCTTCCTGCCGACGCTGAACTTAAAGCAGGTATCACACTCAATAATAAGCTTGATGAAATTTTCCCTGTTGCGGATTATCTCACACTTCATGTTCCGCTTACCCCTGAAACAAAGGGTCTTATCTGTGCTGAAACTATTGAAACAATGAAAGACACTGTAAGAATTATGAACTTTGCACGTGGTGACCTCGCTGTTTCTGCTGATATTATCGATGCACTTGAAAACGGAAAACTCGCTGCCTATGTTACAGACTTCCCATCAGCCGATATCATTGGTGTTGATGGTGTAATTGCTATCCCTCACCTTGGTGCTTCTACTCCTGAAAGTGAGGAAAACTGTGCATCAATGGGTGCATTACAGCTTATTGATTTCTTAGAAAACGGCAACATCAAAAATTCCGTTAACCTGCCTGCTGCTTCTCTTGCAAGAACAGGTGTAGCAAGAATTACTGTTATTCATAAGAATCAGCCGAATATGATTGCAACAATCACCGACACAATCAGCAAGGACGGAATTAACATTTCTGCTTTTGTTGACAAAAACCGTGGTGAATGGGCATACTCAATCATTGATGTTGATACCGAAACATCACAGCAGGTAATCGACGATATTACTGCTATTGACGGTGTAATCAAGGTCAGAGTAATTAAATAATCAGTATAAAGCAAAAAAGAACTAACCGCACGGTTAGTTCTTTTTTATTAGTCAATATAACAGAACATCAATGTTCCGTCGGCAGCAAAGCTGCAGGATAATTTTTGCGTTACGGTCTGTCCGCTGTTAAATTCGACAATTATCGTTATTTCATCTGTCGGCAGTTCATCGTATGGTGTTTCAGGATTATTGACCAAAAATTCAATTGCCTGGTCCGGAGAATAATAAACGCTGCCTACCCCATCAATACCGGGATATGCCTTTGCTGCAATTTCACTTTTATTAAACTGCATATACTGCTGACCTTCTTCCTTATTGCGAAAGAGAAATTCATCAACGCCAAACTCATCGGAATAGTCAATAGAATATAAATCAAGGTCAGTGCTGTTGTCACCAAAATAGGATGAGCAATCCCTGCTATTCATTATATTATGAATAAATTCCTGTGTATATCCGTTATAAAAATCGCCATTCTCTATAGTTTCAAGATATTCTGTTGCCTCTTCCTTGGTAATAGGTAAGCGTACTGCATAGTATTCTCCAAGACTTTCCTTATATCTGATTAGCGGAGTATCAAGATAATTAAATGAACCATTCTCACTTCTAAATGTCACCTGCTTAATATCATCTGCATTGACCTGAATACCCGGGCTTGTGTCAGTACCGCTGTAAACATAATAGCCGTAGCTGTCTTTTTTCAACTCTATTTTATAATCAATCAAAGTAATATTGTCAGGACTAAGCGTTTTTATTTCTGCATTTTCATCATCACTTGCAAAGGCAGTGATTGTGAAAAAGTCACTTGACGGAAGGTCATCCATAGTATGTGTAGTATTTTCTATATCCTCAATTGCTTTCGGTTCTTTAATCTGATGAATACCAAATCCGCTGCCAACAGCCAAAACAGTCATTACCAAAGCTGCTGCCACAATTTTTCTTGGCATAAATACAGTAGATTTTTTATTTTCGTCTGCCTTATTAAATGTATCATACATAAGCTCACTGTCAGGCTTAATATTGTCAAACAGCTCTTTATACTCTTTTTTCAAAGCAATCCTCTCCTTCTAAAATTTTCTTAAGCTCTCGCCTTGCTCTTGTTAACAGCATCCGCACATTGCCCTCTTTCAGCTCTAACGCATTGGCAATATCTGCAGTACTCATATCCTCATAGTAAAAAAGATGAATAACGGCACGGTGCTTTTTTGACAGCCTATTCAGCGCAAAGGATAAATCATCACCGCTTACAGGCTCTGCTTCAAAGCTTTCGTCAAGCTCCGCTACCCGTGTTTTCCAGAATGACTTGAGGCTCGTTTTTGAGCAGTTTAGCGTTACACGAATAAACCATGCCTTTTCGTGCGCAGCACTTTCAAAGCAAGGGTTATTTTTAAGGTATCTCAAAAACACATCCTGATAAACATCATCCGCATCTTCCTTATTTTTCATTTGAGAAAAAGCAAGACGATAAACCATATTGCTGTTACGCTTAACTATTTTAATCTGTTCTTCATTATGACCGGTCATTTTCATCCTCCTTTCACTATGAATACTTTTGCAAAAGCGAAAATGCAACAAAAATTTTAAAAAGATTAACCCCCTGTTATTCACAGGGGGTCATTTGCGGGCGGATATTTCCGTCCCTGCAATTTAACTAAGCAAGGGGTAACTTAACTCTCGCTTTAAATAAATCACCGTCGATTATCAGCTCAAGCTCACCATTCTGCAGCTTACAAAGCTCCTTGGCAATAGACAATCCCAGTCCGTTGCCCTCCTGATTTCTCGACTTGTCGCCACGAACAAAGCGTTCTGTCAGCTCGTCAGGTGAAATATCAAGTGCCTGCGCTGAAATGTTTTTAATTTCAAATATTCCATAACCATTCTGACTGTAAACATCAACATAAACTCGTGATGCCTTGGCACTGTATTTCCTTGCATTTGAAAGCAAATTTTCAATAATTCTGAATGTTTTTGCACCGTCAGCGGAAATGACAGGCGGTTTTTCGCAGTTCTTAACAATGAGATCAAGACCCGCTTTTTCAAAATCAGGCTGAGCGTCAACCGTTGACTGCAGACAAAGCTCTGACAAATTGATTGTTGTAAGATTAACGGAAACATTGCCGCTTGTAACCTTTGATGCCTCAATCAAATCCTCAATCAGTCTTTTCAGCTTTGCACCCTTGTCATCAAGCACAGCAATATATTCAAGCGCCTTCGGGTCATCAATATCACATTTTGAAAGCAGGTCAACATAGGTAATAATTGATGTGAGCGGCGTTTTCAAATCGTGTGAAACATTTGTTATAAGTTCACTTCTTAACCTTTCATCCTTAACAGCCTTTGCCACCGCATTCTGAAGCTCTGTATTCGTGTACTTCATACTTTCAGAAAGAAGCTGCAAGGATTTCGGCAGCGAATCAATATCAACAACAGGCTCCTGATGCTGACTGAACGCATCAATAATTGTGTCAAGGTCAGCAAGATAACGGATTACCTTAATAAGAACCAGCGTATTGACAATTGCATCTGCAAGAAGAATTAATATTGAAACCGGTATTGCATCATATGCACATAAATATGCAATACCCATAACAAGAAGGTTAACAGCAAACCACAGAACAGTTAAAAGAATTGACTTCGTTTTTACTGTTTTAGGCTTATATGTGAAAGCCTTTACCATTGATTTGAAAAACCTTTTAATTAATACACAAATCTTATAGGTCAGGAAATTATCCCTTAATTTTCTGCCGCTGTTGATATAGCGTGCAATGGAATAGCATAATTCAAAAAGTAAAAGCCAGCAAAACAACACAATGATACTGATGAATACCGGGAATAAATTGGAGAAAAAGCTGTTCAATATATTATCAACCATTGCAAACAAGGCAAAAGTACCGAATCCACCGGCTGTAAAGGTTAAAACCGTATGAATTTCAAAAGGATTCTTGTCAATCGGCAAAAGCTTAACTGAACCATCCTTTTTTCTGCCGGCTGCAGTCAAAGCATAAAATCCACTGACGAAGGCAACAACTAAAAGCACTGCCCCAAAAGCTATCATTTTTGCCATATTGGCATCTGTTTTTATGGCGTTATCATTAAGATAATAATAATTAATATAGTCATCATTCCAGAATCTTATTGAAGTAATAAGTGACGGATGAACATCAGGTATCCGAATAAAAGCATAAATATCCTCAGCCAGTGCATAATTGTTTATCTTTATATAGTTCTCATAAAGCGATTCGGCAAATTCCTTACTTATACCTTTATATTCAATTTCACCATGCTTTGAAATAAAATAAACCTGACTCTTTGATTTAAAGCTGTTCTCGTCAAAATCTTTGCCGGCATCCGTATTCGTATCAATGTCTTCACCATTTTTAACATAATAAGCTAAAGAATTACGAAAACTATTTTCATTGACATAAATATAATTCTGCTCCCAGAAATTGTTTACCCAGTCATCATATTCTCTGCCGATGTAAGCAAGCTCTTCCCCGTCATTGGAATTATTCTGTATCTCATAATAATTAATTGAAAAAATGGCATTTGTTGTTGAAACATCAGACTTAATTTCTTTAATCTCAACTTGTATCTCGTCATCAAAATAGGCTGTCGTTACGTTAACCCACTCATCCGTTTCAGGGTCATAGTAATCCTCATCCTCCGACCATTCCTTTTCCTCAATACTTTTTAGCTTGAGATATTGATTATAAGCATTCTCTACAACCGTATCCTTCTGAGCCGTCAATGATTTTTTGAAATCCTCATTCATCTGCTCAGAATAACCATTTTGAATAATATAGTTTAAATCCGATGAAAAAGAATTCTGAAATGCATTGCTTTCCGTCCAGTCACTGCTCTCCATATCCTCACAGTATATTGCTGAAAGCACTGTTTTCACAATTATTTGTGCAGATGCCGTGAAGGTAACAAGAGCTAATAAAATACAGCCGATTTTAGTCCAGATTGAATATTTATATTCTTTCACATTTGTATCCAAGACCATACACCACCTTTAAGTATTTCGGGTCTTTAGGATTAATTTCTATTTTATCACGGAGGTTTTTAATGTGAACAGTAACGGTCTTTTCACTTGAATAGGACGGCTCACCCCACACTGCTTCATAAATCTGTGAGGAGGAAAGCACCTTTTCCATATTCCTCATAAGATACTCAAGTATCTTATACTCCATTGCGGTCAGCTTAACAGCCTCCCCATCAACAGTTACCTTTTTCGTATCCGTATCAAGAATAATTCCGCCTGTAACAAGCTGACTTTCTTTGATTTCAAGACTGCCGAGAGTAACATAGCGTCTGATTTGTGATTTAACTCTTGCTACCAGCTCCAAGGGATTAAACGGCTTTGTAACATAATCATCTGCACCAAATCCAAGACCTGTAATTTTATCCATATCCTCACTCTTTGCCGATAACAGAATAATCGGAAAATTATATTTTTCCCTGATTTTAAGCGTTGTTTTAAGTCCGTCAAGCTGGGGCATCATAATATCAAGCACAACACAGTGAATATCATTATCCTGCACCTGTGCCAGTGCCTCTATTCCGTTTTGTGCGGTTAAAACATTATAACCCTCAGCGCTCAGATAAATCCGCAGTGACTCAAGGATTGCATCATCATCATCACAAACTAATACTGTTTTCATATTTCACTCCCCCAACGAACTAATCCTAAATCCGTTGTACTTATTAAAACATTTCATTTCAAATATAGCTCCAAGAAAAAATTAAGAATATGTTAAGAATTGCATTTAACACTATATTTCAATGCCAAGCTCTTCAATTTTATCCCTGACCTTGAGCCAATCACCAAAGGCAGCTTCCTTGTTATTCGGATTTCTTAAAATTGCGGCAGGGTGATATGTACCCATAAACAGTGTACCGTTTTTATCAATAAATTCGCCATGCTGCTTTGTAACTCTGAAATTTTTGTCAATAAGCCTTTGCGCTGAAATTCTGCCTACACAAACAACAATTTTAGGCTTGATGATTTTAAACTGCTCCCTGAGCCATTTAATGCACTCATCCTGTTCCTCAGGCTTAGGGTCACGATTCTTTGGCGGTCGGCACTTAACCATATTTGCAATATACACATTTTTATCACGTGATAAATCAACGCTCGCAAGAAATTTATCAAGAAGCTGACCCGATCTGCCGACAAAAGGCTGACCCTGCAGATCCTCGTTTTCACCGGGACCCTCTCCAATGAGCATAATATCAGCATCTTTTTTGCCGATACCGAAAACAAGGTTTGTCCTGCCCTCACAAAGACCACAGGCAGTACAGTTTTTACATTTTACTTCCAATTCATCTAATGTCATATTCATCACCTATATACTAAAATTATAACTAAAAATAATTATATCAAATTAACTATTGAAAAACAATGTAAATAGGTATAAAATATTGAACGAACAATAATTTATTAAGGAGAAAATAAAATGGATAATCAGGTATTGGTTGAAATTTCTGCACGTCATGTTCACGTGTCAAAAGAGGATTTGGAAACCTTATTCGGCAAAGGCTATGAATTAACAGTTAAAAAGGAGCTTTCACAGCCGGGACAGTATGCTTGTAATGAAAGAGTTAAGGTTGTAGGCTCAAAGGGCGAATTCCCTGCTGTTTCAATCCTTGGTCCATGCAGAAATGCAACACAGGTTGAAATTTCATTAACAGATGCTCGCTCGATCGGCGTTGCTGCCCCTGTTCGTGAAAGCGGTGATGTTGCAGGCTCAGGTGCATGCAAGCTTGTTGGTCCTGCAGGTGAGGTTGAACTTACCGAGGGTGTTATTGCGGCTAAGCGTCACATTCACGCAACAACTGCAGATGCTGAAAGAATGGGTCTGACAAACGGCGAAATCGTTCAGGTTGAAATTCCTACAGCTAACGGAAGAAACTTAACCTTCGGTGATGTTGTTGTCAGAGTTTCAGACAGCTATGCACTTGCCATGCACATTGATACCGACGAATCAAATGCTGCAGGCATGGCACCAAATACAATGGGAACAATTATTAAATAAATTCATCAAAAAAGAACTGTTCATATGAACAGTTCTCAGCCTGTCGAAAAAGGTCCGGCTTATGCTGGGCTTTTTGTCATATATATGGTAAAATATATGTGGTGATGAAAAA
>ERZ808051.740-NODE-740-length-29995-cov-3.867972_pt1 | contig 29995 bp, 27 predicted proteins | sample MGYA00380199_ERZ808051 | MGnify/ENA primary metagenome ERZ808051 (study PRJEB31490, sample SAMN06133391) | mouse gut metagenome | isolation source: J11 | host: mice | place: China: Chengdu | collected 2015-05 ...
TGGTATAATGTCGTCAGACATTATACCAGCGCTGATTTGCAGTCCGACCAAAGGGAGGACTATTTCCATGGCAAATCATGCGCATCCCCCGGAGGGAACATGTCGAATTGACATGGTATAATATCCTCCAGATTTATAATCAAACATCTGGTACCCGTACATTAACCCATAGGATTACATATAAAAATCAAAGAGCAATAAAACAGCCTAAATTTCCTGCGCTTTTATCGATACTCCCAGCGAAGGAAAAACATATACATAATTATTGATAAGGAGTAAAGACCAATGTGGTTTTTTATGGCTATCTTATCAGCATTTTTTGCGGGAATCACATCCATTCTGGCAAAATGCGGTATAAAGAAAACAGATTCCGACATTGCAACAGCGATAAGAACCGCCGTTGTGCTGCTGTTTGCGTGTATCATGGTAGGAATTACCGGCTCCGCAAAAACCCTCCCTGCAATCAGCCCAAAATCCCTGCTCTTCCTGCTTCTCTCCGGGATTGCAACGGGCGCATCGTGGATCTGTTACTTTAAAGCTCTCTCCCTGGGTGATATCAATAAAGTCGTGCCGATTGACAAGTCAAGCACCATTCTTTCCGTGTTGCTCGCTATACTCCTGTTTAAGGAAACGGGGCAGCTCATAGTGCGGCTTGCCGGGGTAGTGGTTCTTGCCGCCGGAATCTTCCTTATGGTCGAAAAAAAGGAAAACGTCGAGCAAAAAAGCGACGGGCGCTGGCTTTTTTATGCCATTCTATCTGCCATTTTTGCCGCACTTACCACCATACTCGCCAAAATCGGGATTTCCGGTGTTGAATCCAACCTTGGCACCGCCGTCCGCACAGCGGTTGTGCTTGTTATGGCATGGCTTATTGTCTTCCTGAAGGGAAAACACACGAAAATAGCGGAAACCACCAAAAAAGAACTTGCCCTCATATCATTTTCAGGTCTGGCAACAGGTGCTTCATGGCTCTGCTATTATTACGCCATCCAAAATGGTATTGTCAGTGTTGTAGTTCCAATCGACAAACTGAGTATCCTCGTCACGGTTCTCTTCTCGCGCCTTGTATTCGGGGAACGTCTTAGCAGGAAAGCGTCGCTCGGGCTTATGCTTATGCTCTGCGGGACACTTATAATGGCAATCTGGTCTTAAAGCCGTCCCTGTACGAATGCTGTCCCCGCATGCACAAATTACCTGTCCGGCTCTTCCTTCCCGCCCAAATCAATCCCCATCCATTTGCACTGCCTCAATTTCAGACAATGCCTCCTTTGCATCCCGCTCTTCGTTCAGCCGTTTTATATCCTCCGCGGTCAGTTTCCCGCCGCTGTACACCTTGCGCACTACTTCAAGATCAATGTCGGCTTCATAATAATATTTCGCCCACTCCGCCCATTCCTCCGCGTTCTTGCAGATACAACTGAGCAGAAAATCTTTTCCGCCGTCGTCACCCTCTGTAATATTTTGCCGCCAGCATGCTGCCCCATAATCATACCACATACAAAAGGTCATATATTCTTTCTGTTCCCCATCTTCATAAATCTCCAGAAAATTTTCCGGAATTCCGGCGTAAGTTTCGGCAAAAAAGCTGTCATCCCATTCGTCCGCACCAAACTGGTTCAAATCATTCTCATGGTCAAAACCGCGGATAAAAACGCCGTTTTCCTCAAAGAAAATATCCATCTCGTCACCGGAGCCCGTTGCTGAAGCTGTAAGCTTCTTTTTCGGATGAATATTTCTGTACCCGGCGCAGCCAGGCATCCTCCTCGGAATTCATAATAATTTCATGAACCGCCATACATTTTAACTGGTGGGATAATTCCTGTGGGGATAAATATTCTGCGGTTACAGCGATTATGTTTCGTTTCATGGTTTCTTCCCCTCCGCTTTATAACTTTTTTCCAGCCCGCCGCACACAAGACATTCTTTTCCGGAAGAATTTTGTGCAGCGAAGCAAAATATTTTAAATTTGGCTTTTTATATAATTTCATTGTAAATTCTATCAATTACCAGGCAAAACCCTGCTTTAACCCTGCCTGTTTTACAATTTCCTCTGCATAATCCGGAACCAGGATTTTTCTGCAATCTGCACAAACCCATGCTTTTCATACAGCGGAACCGGTCCGTGATACTGGTACTCGAAATCCCTGTCCGCAAACGGATAAGCCTCCAGCCAGGAATATCCTTCTTCCTTTGCATCCTGAATAATTTGCTCCAGCAGTTGATGCGAGATTCCCTTTCCCCTGTAACCCGGCGCAAGCTCAAAGCAGTACACCACTTTAATCTGCCCCCTGTGCGGGTTTTTCATTGTTTCAAACTCGCCCTCTGCCATAATCGGTCCGTAATCGACCTTGTCCCCGGCATTGCACCAGCCGATCGCCGCGCCGCCGCTGTAGACAAGGTAGCCCTGCATCAGACCATCCTCGACCATCTTTCTTGCCGTATTCCTCCGGAATTCCCGATCCTGAAAGGTTGCTTCATTTTCCTCCCGCGGCAGATGGCTTTCCAAGCAATAACAGTTCGCCCATTCATCGTGGTCGGTAAACGCGACCTCTTCGAAATAGCGGAGGTATTCATCCGCCATGTCCGGTGTTAATTTTTTGATTTCAATTTCCATAATTCTTTGTTAACCTCCCTTTTTGATTGCTTCAATGCTTGAAACTCTTCCGCTAATTGTCCCTCTGTAATACCATTTATTTGTCTGACTGTGTTATCTTTTCCAGACCCATTAGGACAACCACTTCACCTTCATCACAAAATTACTCGCATTGCGATATCCGGCTTTGCCATAATATCTTTCATGACGCTCATCAAGAACCGCCTGCAATTCCACACAGGAAGCCCCGCGCTCCCTCACCTGCCGCTCTATTTCCTGCAATAGGGCACTTCCGATTCCTTTGTTCTGATGTTCGAACGCAATAACAATTTCTTCCAGTGTATACCCGACGATATCATCGTATTGCTTAAAATATCCCATAACAAAACCGAGAACCAAATTCCCATCCTCCAAAATCAGGGAATAGGAATCTTCCATGCTCAGCACCTGATGAATCCGTTTCCCCGCGGATTCCTCCGTCCAGCACCCGTCTTCCTGATCGTTATAATACGCCAGGTACATAGGCAAAACTGCTTTGATATCGGACAATTTCATTTCACGTACTTCCATTTTCCAACCTCCTGTCCGGTGGACTTCAGATCAGCTGCCAACTTTGTGGAACATGATCCTTTGTCCGTTCTTCTCTGTTCCTCAAAGAAATCCTGCATAGGATATTTAATCCTCCATGCATTCCGCATAATGGTTCCTCTGTGCACCGGAAATAGATTTCCCCCTGCCGCCTGCGTTTCTTTGCTTGCTTTAACTTTGCTTCCCCCGTCTCTTCCCGCTGATTTCCTCCACTGTCAGCTTCAGCACAGTGGTCTGCGGCACGACCGCCTTATTGTACGGAAAATCCCCCTGGCGGTAATGCTGCATCAATGCGCGCAGGGCATCTTCCTTTTCCTTTCCGGAAACAATCTCAATCCTGCCCCTCCCGACCACACTTTCATAATTCATCGCACAATTCCCGGATTCCTCATCCATAACCAGCCCATGCCCGCAATCCATCTCAAAACCGGCACGGTTGTCCTTTGCGATCAATTCATATTTCCGCCCCGAATCTGCCCCGTGAAAATACAGGACAACCTGTCCGCTTTCCGTTTTCATGCCGAAGTTCAGCGGTAATATGTAAGGATAGCCGCTTTCCGTGTCATTGAATGCCAGACGGCATACATCACATTTCTCCATCACTTCTAAAATCTCGTTTTTGTTGCTGATTTCCCTGTCACTGCGTCTCATAAAACACTTCTCCCTAACAGATTTTTTAGTTTTCTAATGCTGTGCCCTGCCCCCAGAAGCTTCCGGCCGTTTTATCACTTTATCCGGCAGCCCTGCTGAAACTCTGCTCCCTGCTGATCTCGGCCTGCCGTCCCGTCCAAATGCACCGCCCTCACCGCCACATACGAATTCATATATTTATCAAACAGCCCGCCGCCGTCGCAGTCCTCAAACATATCCGTCAGCATGAAACCCGCCTTCATCAGCCCGCCAAGCTGTTCGGTGAGCGTGTGGCTGAATGCGAGCGGCATGCCGTTTTCCTGCTTTGCCTGTATCTGCTCCCTCGTCAGATCCCGCAGCGGATGAAACGGTAAGGTATGGCGTGAAATCAGAAAATCCTCATTCTTAAAATCCGGGTCAAAAAGGAAAAATTCCTCCTTGACAAACGCCATCATCAGGATTCCGCCCGGGCGGATCACCCGCGCGCATTCCCTCCACAGCGGCAGAATATCCTCGATATAGCAGTTGGATACCGGGTGAAAAATCATATCAAAGGAATTGTCCGGAAACGGCAGGGGCTTTGCCATATCCGCACGGACGATGTTAATTTTATAATTCTCCCGCTTTGCGACATATTTCTCATTTGCAAGCTGGTGCTCCGAAATATCTACAACCGTGACACTGGCCCCATGCGCCGCAAAGACCGGACACTGCTGCCCGCCGCCGCTTGCAAGACCAAGCACATCTGCTCCCGCAAGCTTTGGAAACCATTCCCGCGGAACCTTTTTTATACCTGCAAGTGTAACGTCAAGCGCACCGTTTTTCGCCGCGATATATTCTTCATGACTGATTGCCGTGGACTTGTCCGTAAGACATTCGTTGATATTATCCCAGATACTTGCGTTAAAACTTATGTAATCCATATTTTTCATAGAAACTCACCTCATATTTCTTAATGTTGCCGTTTGATAAACCCCATATTTACAAGACTTTTCTTTCAGAGTTTTTTCTGGCTGCATACAGCAATTACAATTATAAGTTTATTTTCTACACTTGCAGGTGTAAATAGATACCATATTGCCCATATAAATCAAAAAATCATTGTTTTCTGAACATTTTTTAAATTTATTGTGCAAAGCTTCGAAAATAAATAACATTCCCATCCGGGTCATAAAAGCTCATATTGACCGCCCCCCACGGTCTTTTGGTCGGTTTTTCAATGATTTTAACCCCCATCGAAAGCAGCCGCTCATATTCAGAATCAAGATCTGCCACCGTAAATGCAAGAGTTATATTCGGATTCCGGGTATTCTGACTGCTGTCATTTCCCTTCGAACCATCGTTATAAATTGTAAACTGTGTTTCCTCCGCCAGCAAAATCTGATGGACTTCATCATTGCTTCCGTTCTCAATTCCAAACAATGTTTTGTAAAAATCCGCAAGCGATACAACATCATTTGTAATCAAACACACTTCCCCTATTTTCATGTATGCCTCCTGTCCATATCTCCATAACTACAAGCCTTCCTCAAACTTACACTTCCACCTGCGCTGTCCAATATACTTTTCCCCACATCAACAATCTGCCAGACACTCATATATTCCCCCATATTGCTATATTACGTTTCTGTAAGAAATTTCCATTTTCATTTAACAATCGCAATAAATACCTTATTTTCTCCAATGCGTCCAGTGTATCTCATCCCCATAACCGATTTTTCTATAAAAATCATTTCCGCCGCCCGTCATATACTCCGCCCCCAACTCCTTCAAACGCCGATAATGCTGTGTAAGCGCTGCTGCTGCCAACCCCATCTTCCGATACTGCGGCACGGTACACAATGGTTCCATATAGGCAAGTTTATTTTGCGCAACCCACCACATTCCCGAAAAGCACACGTAATCTCCCTGTTTATTTTCAATAATTACATTATATTCGTAGGTTGAGTGCGGCGGCGGTGCAATTGTGGAACTCACAATACCATTATATGCCCTATAAGGGTCCCACGGCATTTCGGGATTCCGACGATCCCCGTTTTCAAAAGATCCAAGCTCTTCCTCATTAAAACCGCCCCATATACATTTGGCAAGTTTTAATGTGTCTATTTTGGATGTGTCTATTTTTGACAGGTCAACAAAACGGAAACCATCCGGAAGCTCATAACTTAATTTGGATTTTTTAAAATCAAACAAAAGATCCACATTATCATAAACCATCTGATAGCCACGCTTTTTTGCCGCCTTTATCAGTGCTTCCTGCCCGGGAAAAAGGGTTAGTTCCCTCCCATCCCCAAAATCAGGAAAGCTGCGGTCTGCATACTCCATCATTTCATCCGCCAATTCCTCATAACCGGGGCGCAAGCTGAAATGAATATTGGTGGGCGAGGATTCCGTAAACACAAATCCAACCACACGGTCACCATCCATCCAAAACCTGTCCAGATGAAGATAAGCCTTGTCCATCCATGTGGATGTGATCGCGTACTCAAAATATGGCGCTGCGGCTCCGTTGGCACAATGCGGCTCATATATATCCACCATGAAATCCCATACAAGTTGAATATCCGTCAAAATTTGAAGTTGCTTTGTTTTTATGTTACTCATATTTTTTTCCTTATCCCTCCCATTACCAAAACAAAAAATATTTTGCCATATACATTCCCATTCACAATCTGCGTTCCATCGCAAGATACGCTAACTTCCCCCGTTTCCAGAAAACCGTTTTTTTGCCAGAATACACTGCTCTGCGGATTTCCCTTGTGACAAACGGCGGATGAAAACGGTAGAAAATCTCATTTTTCTTCTATCTCAATCTTCCTGTCCTTATAGTAATACTCCCTGTCGTGTTCGTTAATCTCGCGCATCACCCTGCACGGATTCCCGATCGCAACGACATTCGCAGGAATATCCTTTGTCACTACACTCCCCGCACCGATCACCGTGTTGTCTCCGATCGTCACACCCGGCATAATAACTGCACCGGCACCGAGCCAGCAGTTTCTTCCGATATGCACCGGCATATTGTACTGGTACACCTTTTCGCGCAGCTTTGGCAGAATCGGGTGCCCTGCCGTGGCGATGGTGACATTCGGTCCTATCATGGTATAATCGCCGATATAGATATGCGTATCATCCACGCAGGTCAGGTGATAATTCGCGTAGACCATTTTCCCGAAATGGCAGTGATGCCCGCCGAAGTTCGAATAGAACGGAGCTTCGATATACACGCCCTCCCCGCAGTCCGCGAGCATCTCCTTGAGCATTTTTGTCCGCTTCTCCGCCTCGGATGGTTTTGTCCGGTTATACTCACACAGCCGGTCCTGATAAACCATCTGCTCCTTCATGATCTCCTCGTCGTTCGGAAGATAAAGCTCCCCCGTATGCAGCTTTTCCCGCATTCCGCCTGCTTCCTCCGTCTTCTGCTTTGTCAGCCGTTTCATAAAGAAATGCTCCGAAAATCCGTCTTCGCGGTGCTCATACCTTCCAATCTCCTCAAAGCCGCAGGCTTTATAAAAATCCCTGCCCTGCCAGTTAAAGGTATCCAGCCGGATGGTATCCGCCCCCAGTGCCAGAGCACGGCGCTCCACCTCCGCCATCAGCATGGTTCCGATTCCCCGCCTGCGGTATTCCTCGTCCACAAAGACCGTGCCGACGTAAAGGATATGGAACGCTGACATATAGCCGATTGCGCCCGCGATCAATCTGCCATCCCTTTTTATACCGACCGCAGCACCGCCGTTTAAGCGGTAAGAGATGTATTGGACATCGTATTGGTCGAGTCTGTTTTCGATTTCCTCCCTGCCCGCTTCATCGAGGGAAATAATCTCAAAGTCTGTATTTTCCTCCCTCTGGATTTCATCGCTTCCGGCACCGCACTGCCCGTTTGGTGTCCCGGCTTCTTTTGATGTGCAAACCGCCGCATCTGCGGACGAAGCCATGCGGCATACATCCTCATGGCAGCATGCACCGACCTCCTTCGCATTCGCAGACAGTGTCCTTCCCTGTCCGTCCTCCGGAACATCCGTGTAAACCTCCTCTGCGTCCCTAGGAAGCATCCTCACATGCCTAAAGTACGAAAAGCTGTTTTCCGCCTCGACCTGATTATACTCATAGCCAAGCCCCGCACCGACCTCCTTCGCCGTCCGGTCAAAGAGGGTGCACATGCGGACTGCTGCCTCCCACGCTTCTTTTACATCGCAGGAAAACCATGTGGAAAGATACTCGTTCCAGTCTTTTTCCGGCAGCCAGCGGTTCATATATTTTCCGGATTTCCCGACGGAAACCGACCAGTCCGTAATCAGCCCAACTTTCCATGACAACAGCTTTTCAAGCTGTATGCGCACGACATGGTTTACCATATGCTGCACATAGGTCATCTCCCCGCGCCAAAGCCCTTTTGCAACATTGTTAAGGCACCACCAAAACTCATTGCAGGCACAAATATATTCCTCCTGCGCCGGCTTTTTTACAAAATATCCCGAATCGTTGGATTCCGGGATCTCGGGCAGGATGCCGTCCTTGTCGAGCAGAATTTTGCGCAGGGTATCATCAAAAATCCCCTCCTGCGCGTTCGCGATGGTTTCCACATGCAGGTCGATCCGGTTCCCGTCTGCGAACTGCATCAGCCAGCCGTAAGATTTTGCAGGATCAACTCCTTCATCCGGAAAAAACTCCGCAAATTCGTCCGGGCGCTGCATATACAGGATTTTTCCAAACATACGCTCCGTCCAGTCCCGGTCTTTTATAAAGCTTTCGGTTTCACGCACAACATAACCCACATCATAATCCTGAAAAATATCCCGGGGTGCATTCGGGTTCGTCCGCGAACCGTCTATGTAGACTGCGCGGATGCGCTCGTCCTCCTTTGCTACCTTTAAGATCAGGTCATATATCTCCTGCTCCGTTCTCATATCCGTCCTCCTTAAAATATATATTTGATTAGTCAATGGAAATTATATCACTATGCTGCTGCCGCATCTTGTCAGATGGGGCTTGCCCCATCACTTACACAGGCAAACAGGCTTATCCCCGAAAAAAATCTATGATTTCCACCGCACTTACCGGCTCCATATTATTTGCATCAACCCCCACATCATACCGCAGAATTCCATTTGCACGGTTTTTAACATTGTAATCTTTATGGTTGTGTTGATGACCATGAAGTGCAATCGCACCCTTCCCATAACCGTTCCACTCGAGGATAGGATAATGAAACAGTACAAAGCGCTGATTCAGATAAGTGATTTCCATATAATCCCTGATGGAACAGAATAACGACGGCTCAAATATTTCACTGTCCACAAAATTATCATGGTTACCCCGGATAAGATATTTTCTGCCCTTTAGCGAATACAGGCATGCCAATGCATTCTCCGCACCTTTCATCGTAAAATCGCCGAGAATATATACTTCATCCTGATCGGACACTTTATTGTTCCATTTTTGTATCAATGCTTTATCCATTTCTTCCACATTATGAAAAGGTCTTTGTGTATGACGGATTATTTTATCATGATAGAAATGTAAATCCGCTGTAAAATATACCATCTAAACTCCCCCCTTACACATTATTATAACGCAGAGCCCATCCTTTCAATGTTTAGATTTACAGTATTCCCTCTTACCTCAGCCAGCTTAATCACCCCGGTATTCCCCACACACAATCACTATTATTTAAGCCCAGCATCTTTATTTTACAATTTTTTCCAGTCCCCATAATTCATTTGATAATTGAGCAGTTCTTCCCTCCCCTCCTTTTTCAGTATATTCTCAACAACATTATAGCGCCTTACGCTGCTGCGATCCATATAAACCATATCCGCCCCTTTTAGCTTTTCCATCGCAAGCAGTATTTTCGCTATCCCCGTACCGGAAAGTTTGTCCGCCGCCAGCGTAAAACCAAGGTACTCGACGGCGGAGTCCTTTAAACTTTCAATATCACGAAGCTTGTGCAATTCATATATATTTAGTGCAAACAGCTTTGAAAGCTTTCGAAAATCAGGCAGTGCCTCCACGCCGGGAAGGGCGTTCAAATACAGTTTTTTAAGCCCCACAGCCTGTTCCAGAAAGGACAGACTCTTTAATCCCCTTATGCTGCCAAGCTCCAATTCCCGCAGATTTTCCGAGAAAAACGCGGGAAATGTTTCATCTACTGCACAGTTTGCCGACAATATTTCCAAAGCATCACATCGGACATTGGAAAAATCAACAGGCAGATTAAGATACATCACAAGCTTTCTCAAAGAATGCAACCCATTTAATCCGGCAGCATCCGTAAAATCCCCCCGCAGGATCAACTCTTCCACCCTCGGGTAATCGGAAAGAAATGCAAGGTCTGTCTTTTTGTTTGCATAGACCCGCAGGGAGCGAACCCTGTCCGGTGCAAGACCATTCAATTCCACAGCCGTTTCCTTCTTTTCGATTCTTATCTCTCCATCCATACAAATCCTCCCGATTAAACGCCGCGCCATCCGTTATAACTACGCCACTTCCTTAAACTGCGCCATATACAGCTCGTAGTACGCACCCTTCTTTTCAATCAGCTCCTTCGCGCTGCCCTGCTCCACGATTCCGCCCTTGTCAATCACAAAAATCCGGTCGGCTTTCTGTATCGTGGAGAGCCGGTGCGCGATAACAAAGGAGGTTCTTCCTGCAAGCAGCGCGTCGATACCCTTTTGCACCAGACGCTCGGTGTGCGTGTCGATGCTTGAGGTCGCCTCATCCAGAATCAGGATTTTCGGCATGGAAAGCATGGTGCGCGCAAAGGCCAGGAGCTGGCGCTGTCCGATGGAAAGCCCTGCTCCGCGCTCTTTCAGCTCGGTATCATAACCCTTCTCCATCTTCATAATGAACTCGTGCGCGTTCACCATCTTCGCCGCTTCCATAATCTCCTCGTCCGTCGCGTCAAGCCTGCCGTAACGGATATTGTCTTTTATCGTGCCGGAAAACAGGAAATTTTCCTGCGTCATAATGCCCATCTGCTGCCGCAGGCTCTCAATCGACACCTCCCTGATATCATGCCCGTCAATATAGACCGCGCCACTCGTCACATCGTAAAAGCGGCTAATCAGGTTGACAATCGTTGTCTTTCCCGCACCCGTAGGCCCGACCAGCGCAATCGTTTCGCCCGGACGAATCTGAAAGCTTACATTGTCAAGTACCTGCGTATCCCTGTCATATGCAAATGATACATTCTTAAATTCCACCTTACCCCGCACTTCCGGAAGCTCTGCCACGCCCTCGCGGTCGGCAATCTCCGGCTGCGTGTCAAGTATCTCAAAAATACGCTCCGCACCCGCAATGTTCGTAATCAACTGATTGTAGAAATTGCTCAGGTTCATAATCGGGTTCCAGAACATTGATATATAGGTTCCGAACGCCATCAGTGTTCCGACCGGAGCCGCCTGCGCGCCGAGCATTTTCACGCCGACATAGTACATGCACAGCGTCCCGAGCCCCCAGCAGAAATCTACCACAGGTCCGAATGCATCCGCAAAGCGGCAGGCATTCACAAAGGAGCCGCAATGCTCGGAAAGCAGCTCATCAAAGGTTTCCTCCGTTTCGTCCTCCGCGGAAAAACTCTGGATTACGCGCATCCCCGACACATCCTCATGGATAAAGGCATTCAGGTTCGAACTTTTCTTTCGGTGAATCTGCCAGCGCGCATGGGATTTCGTCTGCACAATCAGCACGCCGATAATCATCAGCGGCAGCGAGCTCATCGCCGCCAGCGCGAGTTTCCAGTTTTTTACAGCCATAATCAGGACAACCGCACAGACAGTTATAAAGTCCGGAATCAGGGTGGTCACGCTGTTGGAGAGCACATCCTTTAAAGAATTTACGTCCCCGATAATGCGCGCGAGGATTTTCCCGGTCGGGCGGCTGTCAAAAAACGAAAAGCTCAATGTCTGGATATGCTCATAGAGTTCATTGCGGATTTTCACAAGCACATCATTCGACATTCTCGCCATCAGGTACATGCGCAGCTTGATTAACAAAATCATCGCGACATTCATAACAAGCGCCGCCGCGCCGAGCTTTAAAAGCCCTTCGATATCATTATTCTTGATATTTACATTGATTGCGCGCTCGATAATCAGCGGGTTAATCAGGCTGATGCCCACCGTAAGGAGCATAATGAAAATAACAAACGCAATCATTTTTCTGTACGACAGCAGGTAGCGGAACAGACGCAGAAGCGTCACGGTCTTGCCTGCCGTTTTTAAAGTTTCGTCCTCGCGGACGGTATTCACTGCCATAATAACCTCGTTTCCGCAGGAATGTGGAAAACCTTCTTCCATTTTCCTGCCTATATTTCTACAAAAATCCATCTTTAATCCCATGCAAAATTAGCATATAGACTAATATTCTATGCAAAAGTTAGCATTTGAATTAATTTTAAAACCAGTATGGGAGGATGCCATCTCAAGTTTCTTTCACTCTTTCTGATTTGAAAAGATTCCCTGAAAAACCAAGGCAGTTCTTATTTCCTCCGCAAATCACGCCCCCTGCACATTTAACTGTGCGAGCGTTTCCCCGTACTGCGCCATATAAGTGTCGTAGTACAGCCCCTTTATCTCAAGCAGCTCCTCGTGCGTTCCGCGCTCCGCAATGCCGCCGTCCTGCAGCACAATAATCTCATCCGCGTGACGGACAGCCGAAATCCGGTGGGCAATAACGATTTTGGTCGTACCCTCAAACCCGAGCAGATTCTCCTGAATCTGATGCTCGGTTTCCATATCAAGCGCCGAAGTGGAATCATCGAGCACAAGAATCGGGGACTTTTTGGCGAATGCGCGCGCCATACTGATGCGCTGCTTCTGCCCGCCGGACAAACCGACCCCGCGCTCCCCGATCTGCGTTTCGTACTGCTCTTCCATATTCTCAATAAAATCCTTCGCCTGCGCGCGCTCCAGCGCCCTCCGGACAAGGTCATTGTGCGTGCTCGCACGCTTTCCGAGCTTTACGTTGGAATTGATTGTGTCGGAGAACAGAAAAACATCCTGCATCACCGGGGAAATGCTTTTGCGAAGCTGGCGCAGCGTCAGGTCGCGGATCGGAACACCGTCGAGCCTTATTTCACCCTCCCCCACATCGTAAAAGCGCTGCAGGAGCGTGATGATCGAGGATTTCCCGGAACCGGTCGCCCCCATAATACCGATGGTTTTGCCCGCCGGCAGGTCAAAGGAAATATCCTTTAAGATTTCCTTGCCATCCAGACCAAACGATACATGGTCGAAGGTCACGCGCCCCGAAACCTCTGGAAGTACCACCGGGTCTTCCTTTTCTATAATCGTCGTCTTCTCATTGTAAATCTTTTTCAGCTTCTTATTTGAAGCAACCGCAGAGGCGAATGAGTTTGACAGCCAGCCAAGCATTTCCATCGGCCAGATAATATTGTTCGCATACTCCGTAAAGGCGGCAAGCTCGCCGAGCGAAATCTCCCCCTGAATCTTCAGGTAGCCGCCATAAATAATAACAAAAATCGGCAGCAGCCTTGTGATAAACTGCACCAGCGGCTGATAGCGGATAAATACTTTGCTCTGGCGCATGTTCAGCTCGTAGTAGCGCTTGTTGTGCGAGAGGAACTTCGTGATTTCGTGCTTTTCCCTCGCAAACGCCTTGACCGTGCGCACTCCCGCCAGATTTTCCTGCGCCACGGTATTTAATTTCGCATTCTCGTCCGAAATCTCCTCGTAAACCTTGTCGAGCTTTTTCTCCATCAAAATCGCGAGCAGCGCCACAAACGGCATCATAATAAGCGGCATAACCGCCAGCTTCACGCTGATATGGAGCATGCAGTAAATAACGATGACCGTGTGGAAGATCACCTCCAAAATCAGCATACCAATAAAGCCGACCGCGCTCCAGATATTGTCGATATCATCTTTGACGCGCGACATCAGCTCCCCCGTATTGGTATTATCAAAATAGTTGATCGAGAGTTTCTGGATATGGCGGAACAGGTTCCGGCGCATATTCATGCCGATCTTTGCCCCGACATAATCAAAAGTAAACTCTTTTGTGTATCCGAATACACAGCGCCCCAGACCGATCAAAAAAATCGTAAGCAAAAGCGGCATCAACAGATCGACCGCGCCCTCCCCGATCACATCGTCCACAATCCGTCTGGTTACCTGCGGCGCAAGCATATCCAGTCCGACCTGCAGCAAAAGGCACACAATCGCGAACAGATAGGCGTACCAATAGTGCAGAATATAGCTTGACAGCTTCTTCATAACCTTCCTCCGATATTCTTAATTCTTTTTTCCCGTCAGAAATAAAAACAAAAAACCATTCGGTTCATTCCTTCTATTTCTGCGCTTAGCAGCATGATGCGGAGCTTATTCCCCATCCGTCACATACAACATAAGGCTGACTTTTCTTACCACGATTCTTTATTCCGGAAACCAAGGTGCAACCCCCACAGGCGGGGTGACCGCGATCTCTTTAACATGCCCGTTACAGCATGCCAAAGTTTTTAGAATATGTTATACGCCTCTGGTAATGGGAACATTCTTCGCGCTTTTCGTATAAGCTGATTCTGGCTTCCGCCCTTTTTCAGCCTGTACGCTGCCAATCTTTGCGCCATCTTTGTTCCTGCGTATAACAAAAAAGCCGTGGTAAGATTACCACGGCTTCATAAAAGACAATAACAGATCTATTATGAAAACATGAGTCCGGTAACCTTACATGATTCTTCTGCTTTAAGTACATTTAAGTACTTTTCAGATCCAAAGCCTGAGATCCCATTTGATCCACAGAATCCGAACCCTCTAAACAGCACTGTAAATCTCATCATGTAGGCTACCTCCTTTCTCCTGCTACAGCAGACGTGCAATCCTGCCATAACTGTTAAATCCATCCTTAAAGTGACAATTGCATTATACGCCGCCAGAAAGAGGATGTCAAGAAAAAGTTTAGAATTTTTTTATTTTCTCATCTCTATGCTGCTCCCGCATATTATCAATAATCGCAGATATCGGCTTTAAGCATCTGCCGTGACCTCGTTACCATCAGCGGAATGAGCACTGCCAAGTTGCAGAGCAGCGCACCAGCCAATGCGAGCGGGTGGTAATACCTCAGATATTTTCCAACCGGATAGAGTGCCAGATGATTAAACAGATAAAGCCCCAAAAAGAAAATGCCACCGCCAAAAACCACGGCAATCCCGTCAATACAGATAAGTTCCTTCACAATCTTACCAATAATTTCTTTTTTCGACATACCGATCGCACGGTATATGGCAAACTCAAAATGTCTTCGCTGATACATTCCGATAAAGGCTGCATTGACGGTTACCGCCATAATTACAGCAATCAATATAATAATAAAACCGTAAATAACATTTAATGGTTCCGTCTGGGCATCGATACTCTGCTCAAAATCATCCTGGACATTAATCTTATACTTTTCCTTCCGATCGTTTGCAAATGCATAAATCTCCTCGCCCGGCACCCCCTCTTTTCCAATTAATATGGCACATAACGAATAATCTTCTTCCTCCGTGATAAAATACAGAAGATAGCCATCTTCCTTCGTTACTGCATCCAGTGTGAATTCCCGGAACATATCTTTAGAATAATCCTTTCCAATCTTATCCCCGATCTTTAAACCGACATTTTTTGCAAATCGCTCGCTCATCACCATACTCCCTGATTTCAGGTTTGTAAAATCGCAGGTGATTCCCATTGCGGCACAATAGGTTTTAAAGTCCTGCACTGTAAGAAAGGTCAGGCTGACCTGCCCATTGTCAAACCCCATGATCGTATTCCAGTCAAACGCATTGTACAAGCCAATTTTTATCACAGTTGCCCTGCCGCTCTCCTCCACCTCTTCCAAAAAACGCGAAAAGTTTTCTTTATCGCCCGCAGTATCGTTGACCCTTACCATCCGCCGGTAATATGCGACCGGAAGCTCCCAGTTATCGCGCGGGTTTGTCACATAAAGCCCGCCAAGGTATGCCACATAACCCAAAAATAACATGAATATCAGCAGGAAACAGCGCGTTCTATTTTCCCTGACAAAGTACATTGCTGAAAAAGGTTTCATTATTATATCCCTCCCCCGCCATTTACCGCGCTGATTTTCCCGTCCCACATCTCAATCACACTGTCAGCCCCGTCCAAAATGGTACGGTCATGGGTTATAATCAGCACAAGATTTTTCTTTGCATAATCTTTTAAGATATCCATAACTGAAAATGCGTTCTCATGGTCGAGTGCCGCAGTCGGCTCATCGGCAAACAAAACGCGCGGTTCATTTATCATCGCCCTCGCAATCGCAGTTCTCTGGCGCTGACCGCCGGAAAGTTTTGCCGGGCGCTTGCCAAATTCCCGCTCATTAAGTCCGAAAGCAGCGAGCAGCGCTTTTGCCCGGTCTGTATCCCCTCCCCCTCCCGCTGCCGCAACGGTCACATTATCAACCGCCGTCATATAAGGCACTAGGAAATGCCGTTGGAACACAAAACCAAACTCTTTGCGGCGCAGGTTTTCCCGCTCGGTATCCCTTAATTTTGTAAGGTCTTTCCCATTATACAAAATCTCGCCGTCGGTTGGTTTCTTGAGGGTGGAAAGACAGTACATCAAGGTTGATTTTCCGGAACCTGACGGTCCGATAATCCCGATTAATCCCGTATCCGGCAATGTGAGGTTAAAACCGCCCAGGGCATAGATTTTTTCAGTTTTTTCCATGTCGTAAATCATGGTAATATTTTTAATATCAAACATATTTTTGCTCCTAATTTAATTTTTAAAAATTATTTATTGTTTCAGATTAATATAAATTATTACTAATTCACAAATAACTGCCCGACACAGATATCCTTGCAAACATCTAACATAACTATTCAACCAGCACTCCGCATCGCTGCCCCTTCAGCGATATTTATTTTGCAATTTCTAATACAAGTCATCCTCAATCGCATCAACCGTCCGGATTCTGTAGAGCGCGTACCGCACTGGGATCTGCAAGATTCCGAGCAGGAATACCCAGGTACAAAAAATATCCACTATCGTTTTCGGATAGAATAGTTTACATTGCAGCCCCTGTGGCACAAGCATAAAGTTTTTTAGTAATATTGCTGCCAGAATACTTATGACCCCGCCCAGGATAAATGCTGATCCAAATGTAAAAAGAAGCTCACGCATCACGGCGCAGTAAATATTTCCGCGTGAATACCCGATGGAACAATAAAGACACCATTCATTATGCCGGTCACGCAGGTAGGTGGTGTAAACAACAGTCAGCGAAATCAGGAGCAGTATAATAATTCCCATGTAAATCATCTGTGTGGAGTTTGCAATTACATCAATCACCTCCTCCTGCAAAAATTTTTTTCCCCACTTCATGTCCACAACCGTATCAAAATTTTCCTTCACATTGACACCGAACCCCGCAAGCACCTCCGCCATATCTTCAATGCCCTCGGAAAGCACAACGACCATTCCCCCCGCCGCCCAATCCTTATACGGAATCCCGCATCCAAAATAAGTATCGCATTCAATTACCCCGACAATTTTATAATCTTTATCATAATTTCTTTCGTTAAAATATGAACCGATTACATAGCCGTTATTTTTCATCGACAGATTATCAAGAACCACCTCTCCCGGCTGTTCAGGCAGCCTCCCCCCAATAAGTTCCGCCTCAAAATGCTTAAGTATTTCTGGGATTTTTTCCTTTTCCACCAGGGGCATCTCGTATGTCATCTGCCCAACGGCTGCCGTGATAAGGCAGTAGATTACTTTACCATACCATGCATCCTTAACACCCTCGTTTTTCTTTAATTCCTCCACCACCGCCCGGTTTTTTTCAATGTAGGCGGCAATAAACTCCTCATCGCCCATATTGTCAGCATCAATACCGAGTGTTGTTTTCCCCGCGAATGACATCACCTGCATTTTTCTCGTATTCTGAAACACAATGCGCTTAAAACTTTCCTCTGTTGTAGAAAGCATGAACTGTGTCAGATAAACTAACACAAAGCTGAGTCCAAGACTCACAGTCAACACCACAACACGCCTCACATTGTTTTTTATGTAGTTTATTGCAGACAATTTCTGCGGCATTCTCATCACCACCTTCTTTTTGATAAAACCATTTTACTTTGTTTTTCGCAAAAATAAAAGTGGCTGCGGTCATATGCGCATATAACCACAGTCACGATTTTAACCTATCATCCATCGCCTTTTATCGCCACAACAAGCTTTGCCCGGTCATGGATTCCGGTCTTATCATAGATGGAGGAAATATAGTTTTTCACGGTTCCTTCGGAAATAAAAAGGGTTTCTGAAATCTGTTTGTTAGTAAAACCTCTGGCGAGCAGGGTGCAGATTTCTTTTTCGCGCTGGGTCATGTCGGATAGGAAATCGGGCATATTTGCATCCCCCATATCCTGCCTGCCCCTAGCACTTACCAGAGCAGCAAGCCTTCTCATAACCCTTGAATCAATTACGTTTTGCCCGCCCATAATCCGGTCAATTGCCCCAAGGATCGCATCCTTGCCACTGTCTTTTAGCAGATAGCCATCCGCACCGCCCGCAATTGCCCGTGTAATATTTTTATCGTCATAGAAGGTTGTGAGAACCAAAATTTTTACATCCGGGTATTCCGATTTTATCCGGACGATCAGTTCGAGCCCTCCCATCCCCTTCATATTCAAATCCACCAGGGCAATGTCACAGCTTGTTTTTTCTAGTACGGACAACGCTGCATTTCCGTCCGGGGCAGTTCCAATAATTTCTATTTTATGAAACTTTAGGATAATTTCAAGGCTCTCTAAAAGTAATGGCTCATCATCCACTAAGAGCACACGCAAATTTTCCATAATTCCTCCTGTTCTGCCGCACAGGGTGGCAGCGCAAAATATTTACCCTTCTTCCTTATATAACGGCAGCGTTATTATACAGCTGAATCCATGGATATTTTCAAATACCGCACTGCCACCGCACTTTTCTGTAAAAGAACGTATTTTTTTCAGCCCATATCCATTTTCAATCCGAATGCAGGAATTCTGTGGAGAAAAATCACTGATGCCATTATCCTTTACACGGACACGGATATGCGCGCTGTCCGCCATCAGATGGATTGTAAAATAATTAGCGTTGCCATGGCGGACTCCATTGGTAAGCAACTCCGAAACCGCGCCGTTAAGAAATTCTCCATACTCGCGCGGGAGTAGTAAATCCGGCTGTATATCCGCAGTATCAAGCAGGATTTTTCCCGCGGTGTCAATCATAAAATTTTCTGCAAGTTCCCGCAGGCTGTCAATAAAATCTCCAAGCAAAAGGAAACTACTTTCCCCATCCAGAATCCGGACTGCCTGCCGGATGCAGTCAAGTCCCATACGGATTCGTCTGTTTGCTGCCCTAATTTTCTCCCCCGCTTTATCAGGGTCCGTGGGCAGCAAAAGCTCCGCCGCATCCAATGCCACAATGGCGGCAGTCACCGAATGCCCCACACTGTTATGGATATTCCGGCTGATATTCTCCCGCTCCCTAAGACGCGCTGTTTTATCCGCAAGGTAATTTTTCATAACCAGCTCCCGGTTGAGTTTCTTCTCATAAAGCTCGGCGAGCGCTGTTATGCTGATAACCCGCGCTGTTTCAATTTTTGCGCAAAGATACCGAACCGCCAGATATTCGCCAAGCGCTAAGACAAGAGCGGCGGCAAACAGCAACAATGCGTTAAAAAGCGCGCGTGGCAGGATAGGCTCCCCCATTTCTATCCAAAGTCTAAAAAAGGGCGACAGCATAAAAATTGTGGTCAGATATACAGTGGATGGCAGAACCAAATGCAAAAAACGAAGCTTCCTCTCCCCCTCACCCAGTCGGAATTCAAAAAATATAAGATATCCTGCCGTATTTTTCGAAACCAAAACAAAGACCATGGAAAGCAAAAGCTGTAGAAAAAGAGCGCGCCCGCTCAGTTCCCCGGATAAACTGCGGTGCGTGATAAAGAGCATAAAAATCCCGCCAGCCAAAAGCAGCAGGGAAAAATTTTGCGCTGTAAGGGAGGCGGCTGCCGTCAGAATAATCAATAATATGGAGGATTGTGCAAATTGTTCTATCTCACGCATTGTATTGTCACCGAAGTTATTTATGATTAGGTTAATAGGATGCCGGTTAGATTATAGCATAATACCAACATCCTTTCAATATGACTGGGGTAATAGTGCACGACAAACTAAAGAATGAAGAAACCATAAAATAGTGTTACTAAAACGTAACAATATTTATAATGCTGTCCCTTTCGTCGGAATCTTAAATCTTCGGATATCCACGCCTTCCAAAGCCAAAAGCCCCACTTTTCTTTCCATTCCCCCCGCATATCCTGTTAAGCTTCCGTTTGCCCCGACCACCCTGTGGCAGGGAATGATAATGGAAATCTTATTGTGCCCTACCGCGCCGCCAACCGCCTGCCCCGACATACTTAATATCCCCTTCTGTCCGGCAACTTCCCTTGCAATTTCCCCGTAGGTTACTGTTTTTCCATAAGGTATCTTTTTGAGGATTTCCCAGACCGCAAGCTGAAACGGAGTGCCTGACATATGGACAGGGGGCAAAAAATCTGGCTCCCTGCCCGAAAAATAGATGGACAGCCACTCTTTTGCCCGTTCAAGAACCGGGGTATTTTTCTCTTTTGCTGCCCCAAAAAGCCCCGCGGCATAATATTTTGCCCCCTCAAACCAAAGTCCCATAATCCCGGTTTCATCCGCGGCAAGAAGAATACTGCCAAGCGGTGACGGATAATATGATATATACTGCATTTGGTACTCCCCCTGCCCTTTTAAGCTGCCCTGCGGCTCGTTTTTTGAAATATAACTATTCCGCTTTCGGGTTTTCTGTCTTTTCTCCGTTTACTTCTTCTGTTGCCGAAGGAATCTTTGAAGAAGTTTTTTTCTCCGTATCGCGGTGGAGATTTCCACCGCTTGCTTATTCTGTTACTGAAGAAGTTTTTTTCTCCGTATCGCGGTGGAAATACTTATCCAGCTCTTTTTTCCTTTCCTCTGGCATTTCCCGTTTAATCGGCAGGATGGCGGCATTTGCCATATCTTCAACCATGCGGATCGCAAAGTCTACATTCTGGCGGAGTGCTTTGTCGCTTATGGTTGGAAGGAGGTCGTGGATGGTATGTATTTCCGCGGTACCCGTATCTCTGCCAAGACCGAGTGCTGGGATGCCCTTATCACAGAATGGAGCGGAATCACTCGAATGCACTCCCTTTGTTGTTCTCGCGGAATAGCCAGTACGTTTTAAGTATTGGTCTACATAAGTTTCAAGCTCATTGTTTCCGGTTATTATAATCTGGTTTACCCCCAAGATTGTACCGCACATATCAAAATTAAAACAGAATTTAATCTGTTCCAGCGAACTTTCATTCTGCTCCACATAAGCTTTTGAGCCTAGCAGCCCCATCTCCTCGCTGCCACACCACAAAAAGCGCAGGGTTCTCTTTGGCGGATGCAGGACAAAATGGCGGTAGATTCCAAGAAGGGCAGCGGCTCCCGTCGCATTATCCCAAGAACCAGTGCCGAGAGGAACGGAATCATAGTGCGCGGTCAAAACAATCTCTTCCTTTGTATCCCTTGTTCCAGGAATCACCGCAAGGACGTTTCTGCTATCCCGCTCCACGTCCTGCTGCTTTAGTGTGAGGCGGATGGTCTGGGTTTCCTCCTGAACCAGGGTCATCGCATCCCCGGCGGCAATGATAAAACCCGGAATTTTACCGTTCCTAAGCAAATGCGGTCTTAAAGCCCTTGCATAGAGGGAAGCTTCCTCCACCGAAAAGTAATATTTTCCCTGCAATATCAAAAATGCGGCTGCTTTATGTTCTACCAGGCGCTTGAAGGTTTCTTCATCCCTAATGCCATTTAGCAAAACTGCCGTATCACTAAGATCCCCAAGCTCCGCAAAATCAATTTCCATTGCATCGCCAAGATAAAGCAGCCTGCACTCCTGGTCAATGTCCCCCGAACACAGAAAAGGCTCACTTTTAATTTCCCGCCCCTGTGCACTTACCGAACATTTTTCCACATCCGCACCAGGAATCTTAAAAGGCATAAACTCCCCGGTAATCCCGCTGCCCGCTTCCTTTCCGGCAAGGTTTATTTCCCGGAGTATGATTTCTGCCGCCGCCATTTCCTCGCTGCTGCCGCCAACGCGGGTAAAACTAAGTTCCCTGACTAGATCCAATAAAGTTTCCATTGTTTTGATTCCCTCCTCTTTTATAAATTTCTGAAATATTCACCCGGTTTTTGGGGCGTGTGTCAAGGGAAATTTCATATCCCCATGCTGCTCTTTGAGTCAGACCGAGTTTATCCACCCATCTGATTCAAAGAAGTCCTGCGTACCCACCACTTTCATCTTTACGGCTTAGAAGCCGGAACTTCTTTCATGGTTCGCCTTACTTGTTAATCCTCGATATAGGCAAATTCGGCAAACCATTTTGATAGTATGCTTTACTTGCCTACATCATAAGCAAATGCAGCTATCCATGTTAATGGTCTGCTTTACTTGCCTATACATGATATAGGTAAATTAGGCAATCCACGTTGATGGGTTAAACTGCTTTTTTCACCTGCGCATCATATTTTTGGATTTTTTTCCAAATTAAACCGCACTGACTGAATATTGTGCGAAAATCACACAAATCGGGGCATACAGGTGATAGGAACGAATTTTCAGACACAACCCAGGATATTTTTAAGAATTTTATCCCCGAGTATAAGAAATATAAAAAACTGTCAAAAAATAAAATATATTATAAGAATACCACGTAATAACAAAAAACTCAAGGAAAACTTCCCCCTGAAGGTATTATACCAGCTACATTTACAAAGTTACATTTACACCAAACAGATTTTCTATTGACAATCCCCCATTCATATGCTAGTCTTATACCAACAAACCTAAGGAGAACATAAAATGAGAGCTTTTGTTTCGCTTGCCACACAGAACAGGGACGACGATCAGAAGCGCTTGTAGCTGTATAGAACACAGGTACAAGCGCTCTTAGTGTTGTGCCTGTGTGGAGATAGAATAAAAGCTGGCGGGCTGTTTATGCCCTGCCCGGTTTATTAGGATAAAAACCACACTGGTGTTTTTGTATGCCGTGTGGTTTTTTTGCGTGCAATTATAACATACTCCCGCCGCCTGGCTTCGTATAGAGGTGGGGCTTCCCGTTATAAGATGTTAAAAATATTAACTTATGAAAGGTTGTGATCGAATGGGGCATACAGATTATGTCCACTCGGATACAGGGTGTCAGAGGGTAGGATCATTAACTCCCTGACAGAAATATTTCGATTTTGATAAAGCTGGTAACATCCTCTTTATCCGTAACAAAACCCAAAAAATATGTCGAATGGAGAATATCTTATGAATACTGTAAAATATAATACCTTATCCGCGAACCCGGAAACAGAAGCGTGTGAACTTAGAAACCACATTGGGGAAACCATCCGCCTGCACGGGGCAGTCTACAAAATTCGGCGAATGAGCGGCTTCGCCTTCGTCCTAATACGTATGCGGGATGCAATCGTACAATCTGTTTACAGTGAGGAATTTGCTTCCTTTCCTCTCAATCTGCTTGCAGAGGAGGCATGCGTGCGGCTTACGGCACAGGTAATTGCCGAGGAGCGTTCTAGGACTGGTTACGAACTGCGCCTTATGGAAGCGCAGGTTTTATCCGCACCCTGCGAAGAACTGCCGATTGTTATCAACCAGAAAAAGGTAAATACTTCGCTCGAAAACCTCCTCGATTACCGCCCGGTTACATTGCGCAACGAGAAGGAACGCGCCATTTTCCGCATCCAAGCAGCAATCTGCACGGCTTTCCGGGAATTTTTAAACAGGGAGCATTTTACGGAAATCCATTCCCCAAAAATCGCGGCTATCGGCGCGGAGGGCGGGGCAAATATTTTTAAACTTCCCTATTTTGAAAAGGAAGCTTACCTTGCACAAAGCCCACAGTTTTATAAGCAGATGATGGTCGGGGTATTTGAGCGTGTATATGAAATTGCACCGGTTTTTAGGGCGGAAAAGCACGACACGTCAAGACATTTGAATGAATATACCAGCGTGGACTTTGAGATGGGATATATAGAAAGTTTCGAGGAGATTATGGCAACTGAAAACCGGATGTTGCGCTGCTGTATTGATTTTTTAAGGGAACATTGCAGCGACTTGCTTACACTGCTTGGCTGCACCCTGCCTCAAATTGAAGAAATTCCACAGATTCCTTTTGCCGCTGCCAAGGAATGGATCGCAAACTCCTGCAAACGCAAAATAACCGATATGCTCGATTTCGAGCCGGAGGAAGAAAGGCTCTTGTGCGAGCTGGTAAAAAAGGAAACGGGCAGCGAGTTTGTCTTTGTGACGCACTATCCAAGCGCAAAACGCCCGTTTTATGCGATGGATGACCCACAAAATCCGGAGGAAACCCTAAGTTTTGATTTGTTGTTCCGCGGACTTGAAATCACGACGGGCGGACAGCGCATCCATTCCTATAAGGAGCAGATTGAAAAACTACATGCGCGCGGGATGCATGAAGAATTGTTTGAGAGTTATCTGATGCTTCATAAATACGGGGTTGCCCCGCACGGCGGGCTGGGATTGGGACTCGAGCGGTTTACCGCGCAGTTATTAGGCTTCGAGAATGTGCGCAGCGCGACGCTGTTCCCGCGGGATATCCACAGGCTGGTACCGTAATTGTTGGAAAACCGGGGTTAAGCGGTAAAACTTTAATTTCTGATTGCCAATTCTCAGGCGTGTTTCTTACCGATAGTAAATTTTTTAATGTTTCCAGTTTCTATGTGTATATTCTAAAATCTGGTGGGGAGGGGTACATCCCTCCCCCTGCATGGTTTTAGCTCCCATGATCTCTAAACAGCATTACAATTTTTACGATCCGGTCATATTATTACCCCATCTTATGTATGATGAATAGGACACCTATAACCCCCATAAAAATTCCCAAATTATACGAATTGACAAATCGGAATATATGGCATATAATAATAACAGTTATTGATATTACTATTTTTTCGCTACGGATTCCATCCGTATAAATGTATTAGAAACGGAGAAAAATATGGCGGCAGTAAAACACAGCAAACAACGGCAATCCATCAAGGAATACCTGATGAATACGAAAGAACATCCGACCGCGGACATGGTTTATACGCAGGTGCGCAAATTTTACCCGAACATCAGTCTGGGAACAGTTTATCGGAACCTGAACTTTCTTGTTGACCAGGGTGAGGCTATACGCTTAACCTGCGGCGACGGCAGCGAGCGCTATGACGGGACTACGTCACCGCACTATCATCTGGTATGCAGTGGGTGCGGGCGGGTATTCGACCTGAAAATGAGCCCGCTGGACCATATCAACACATTGGCGGCAGCCGGCTTTGACGGCACAATTGAGGGGCATACAGTACTCTTCCACGGACATTGTCCTGAATGCTCAAAGTCCTCCAAATTACAGCCTGAGTCCTAGGGAGTCTTCTTTCCGGTATCCGGATGGCTTCCCCGGATGAAAAAAACAAAACAGCAAACGCTTGCACATTTTTCCACACAAAAGCACGAAAAATATTTTTAAAATACCTATTGACAAAATCATAAGAATCATGTATCATCTATATCAGTAACAATTACTATTTTGATTTTCAAAAAACTAATTATTTTTTCAGTACGAAAGGAGTTTCGATTATGGCAAAGTTTGTATGTCAGGTTTGTGGTTATGTTTACGAGGGTGAGGCTGCACCGGAAAAGTGCCCACAGTGCGGCGCACCGGCTTCAAAATTTACTGAGATGGTTGGCGCAAGGACTTGGGCAACCGAGCATGTGGTTGGTGTTGCGCAGGGTGTGAGCGAGGATATTATCTCCGATCTGCGCGCTAATTTCACCGGCGAATGCACTGAAGTTGGTATGTATCTTGCAATGGCAAGGGTTGCCCACAGAGAAGGCTATCCTGAAATCGGTATGTACTATGAGAAGGCAGCATTCGAAGAGGCTGAGCACGCTGCTAAATTTGCTGAACTTCTCGGCGAGGTTATCACCGACAGCACAAAGAAGAACCTTGAACTCCGCGTGGAAGCTGAGAACGGTGCTACCGCAGGCAAGATGGATCTTGCAAAACGCGCAAAGGCTGCAAATCTCGACGCAATCCATGACACCGTGCATGAGATGGCAAAGGATGAGGCTAGGCACGGAAAAGCGTTTGAAGGACTGTTAAACCGCTACTTCGGTTAAGTAGCAAACGCTTTTGCGTTTGAAGGCTTATTAAACCGCTACTTCGGTTAAGTAGCAAACGCTTTTGCGTTTGAAGGCTTATTAAACCGCTACTTCGGTTAAGTAACAAACGCTTTTGCGTTTGAAGGCTTATTAAACCGTTACTTCGGCTAAGTAGCAAACGCTTCCGCGTTTGATGGCTTATTAAACCGCTACTTCGGCTAAACGGCAAATGCTTTTGCATTTAAGTGTTTATGTTATATTAGGAAGTAAAAGATCTTTAATTGGTATATCCTGCCAAATAAATGGCTGCTGTTTTTGCTGAGTATAATTTTTTCATATAGAATTATTCTGGCAGCATCCGTGGATGTGGGCTTTTCCACGCCCCCCACGGACACTGACAGAAAATTGAATTACGCAAAACAGAGGGGTTCAGGTGCAAGTACGGTAATACATTTTTCATCAATATTTCACATATATTTCTGCTCTCCCTATGTTGCAAAAACAGACAGCATGTGCTATAATGGCGACAGAGCTTGACAAAGCTACAATAACATATTTTCAAGAAAGGATGAAAACCATGAATAATTATCAGGAATGGGATGGCTTTGAAGGCCGCATCTGGAAAGACGAAGTTAATGTCCGCGACTTCATTCAGAAGAACTACAAGCCGTATGACGGTGACGAGGCTTTCCTTGCCGACCCGACCGAATCGACCAACAAACTTTGGGGCGCATTGCAGAAGCTTCAGAAAGAGGAGCGCGCAAAGGGCGGCGTTTTAGATTGTGAAACCGAGGTTGTTTCCGGTCTTACTTCCTACGGCCCTGGCTATATTGATGAGAGCATGAAGGATCTGGAGCAGATCGTTGGTCTTCAGACTGACAAACCGTTAAAGAGAGCATTTATGCCTTACGGCGGTATCAAGATGGCTGAGCAGGCTGCAGAGAGCTACGGCTATGAGATCAATCCGGAATTAAAGCATATCTTCGAAGATTATATGACGACTCATAACGATGCTGTATTTGCTGCATACACCCCGGAGATGCGCCTTGCCCGCAAGACCCATGTTGTAACCGGTCTTCCGGATACCTATGGCCGCGGACGTATCGTTGGCGATTACCGCCGTATTGCCCTTTATGGTATTGATTACCTTATCAAGGCAAAAGAGAACGATAAGTTAAACTGTGGCTGTGGCAATATGTACGATGACGTGATCCGTCAGCGCGAAGAGCTCACAATGCAGATTGACGCGTTAAAGGGCATGAAGGAGATGGCTAAGATCTACGGTTACGATATCTCCCAGCCGGCAAAGAACGCAAAGGAAGCTTGCCAGTGGCTGTATTTCGGCTACCTTGCAGCGGTTAAGACACAGAACGGTGCAGCGATGTCCGTAGGACGTATCTCCACCTTCCTTGATATCTACTTTGAGCGCGACCTGAAAAACGGCGTGTTGACAGAGACCGAGGCACAGGAGATCATCGACCATATGACGATGAAGTTCCGCATGGTTAAGTTCGCACGTATCCCGTCCTACAACCAGCTCTTCTCCGGTGACCCGACCTGGGCTACCCTTGAAGTTGGTGGTATCGGTATGGATGGCCGTCATATGGTTACAAAGACGGATTATCGTTTCCTGCATACACTTGAGAACATGGGACCGTCGCCGGAACCGAACCTTACGGTTCTCTACTCCAGCGATCTTCCTGAGCAGTTCAAGAAGTACGCTTCCCACATCTCCATCGAAACGAGCTCGATCCAGTATGAGAACGATGACGTTATGAAGCCGGTATGGGGTGATGATTACTCCATCTGCTGCTGCGTATCCGCTACCCAGACCGGTAAGGAGATCCAGTTCTTCGGTGCGCGCGCAAACCTTGGTAAGACCCTCCTTTACGCGATCAACGGCGGTTTCGACGAGAAGCACCGCATCCAGGTAGGTCCTAAGATGGAGCGCATCACAAGCGAGTACCTTGATTACGATGAAGTGATTGAGAAGTACGATTTCTGGCTTGACTGGCTCGCTGACATCTATGTGAACGTACTGAACCTGATTCACTATATGCATGACAAGTATTACTATGAGGCAGCCGAGATGGCTCTTATCGATACCGATGTACGCCGTACTTTCGCTACCGGTATTGCAGGCTTCTCACATGTAATTGACTCCCTGAGCGCAATTAAGTACGCGAAGGTTAAAGTTATCCGTGACGCAGACGGCATCTCCGATCACTTTGAGATCGAGGGTGACTTCCCGAAATACGGCAACGATGATGACCGCGCAGACGCAATCGGTGTATGGCTGTTAAAGACCTTTATGGAGAAGATCCGCCGCCGCCACACCTACCGCAATTCCGAGCCGACCACGTCCCTTCTTACCATTACCTCCAATGTCGTTTATGGTGAGGCAACCGGCGCTATGCCAAACGGACGTGCCGCTTACACACCATTCAGCCCGGGTGCAAGCCCAAGCTACGGTGCAGAAACAAACGGTCTTGTTGCTTCCCTGAACTCTGTTGCAAAGATTCCGTACCACTGGTCGCTTGACGGTATCTCCAATACCCAGACGATCAACCCGGATGCTCTTGGCCACAGCAAGGAAGAGCGCGTTGGCAACCTTGTACAGGTTCTTGACGGCTACTTCGATCAGGGCGCTCATCACCTGAATGTAAACGTATTCGGTACTGAGAAGCTTCTTGACGCGCAGGCTCATCCGGAGAAGGAAGAGTATGCAAACTTCACAATCCGCGTTTCCGGTTACGCTGTTAAGTTCATCAGCCTGACAAAGAAACAGCAGGATGATGTTATTGCAAGAACTTGCCATAAGAACCGCTAATATTTCTTTGTTGGCTGGTTAAACTAAGACCGATTAGGAAGCAGTTTCACTGCCCCCTAACCGGTCAGATATAAAGGGGGATTTTGAACCTCGTGTTCAAAGTTCCCCTTTTTTAAAACTCAAAATCCATATGAGCCCGTACAATCCCGGAAGCAATTCCTGGTAGTTTACGGACAGGAATTGTTTCCACGATTGGGGGGATTGGGAGGGCTCATACGGAACTTAAAATAGGAGGACAACAAATATGGAAGGAAAAGTTCATTCCCTGGAATCCTTTGGGTTGGTAGACGGTCCGGGCGTGCGCTATGTCGTATTTATGCAGGGATGCCGGATGCGCTGCAAATACTGCCATAACCCGGAAACCTGGAGCATGGAAGGCGGCGAACTCTACACCGCAAAAGATCTCTTTGAAAAAGCATACCGCTACAAAACCTACTGGATGAAAAACGGGAAATTAAACGGAGGCATAACTGTCAGCGGAGGCGAACCACTGCTGCAAACTGAATTTGTAACCGAGTTCTTCCGCTATGCAAAAGAAAAAGATATCCACACAACACTCGACACAGCGGGCAATCCATTCACAATGGAAGAACCATTTATCAGCAAATTCAATGCCCTGATGGAAGTAACCGACCTCACCATGCTGGACTTTAAAGAAATCGTAAGCAGCAAACATAAAGAACTTACTGGGTGGGGCAACGAAAATATTGTCCAGATGGCAAAATATCTATCCGACCTTGGCAAAGATATGTGGATACGCCATGTGCTGGTACCAGGGCTGACGGACGATGAAGAGGGCTTATTTGAGCTGCGCGACCTGATCCGGAAACTAAAGACAGTGCGCCGGGTGGAAATTCTGCCTTACCACACACTGGGACTGGAAAAATGGAAGCACCTGAATATCCCGTACCCGCTTGAGGGAATTGACCCGCCTACACCGGAGCAGGTGGCAAGGGCGGAAGAAATCCTGGAAGTAGAGAAATACAACCAGCCTGCTCAAAAATAAAATATTTTACTTTGTATACAGATAATATTTCAAACAAATAAATCAAGGGGCTGATGCAATATGGCATATATAAACAATATATGGTATGGATATCTGAAACATCCAAACCA
>ERZ808051.744-NODE-744-length-29845-cov-7.837141_pt1 | contig 29845 bp, 27 predicted proteins | sample MGYA00380199_ERZ808051 | MGnify/ENA primary metagenome ERZ808051 (study PRJEB31490, sample SAMN06133391) | mouse gut metagenome | isolation source: J11 | host: mice | place: China: Chengdu | collected 2015-05 ...
CAGTGACGAGACCAGAATGGCCAGCATCTGGGCGTTTCGGGGTTTCTGCTCCAGATGTCTGTGCGCCAGTTCTTCCAGCAGGGGCCGGCCCTCCCGCCAGATGATGCAGCTCACGGTCCGAATGTTCCTCTCCACCGCTTTCCAGTTGGTCCCATATTGCTTTGCTACCTCCGGGTATAGCCACTTCGTCACCAGCAGCAGACGGTCCGGCTGCTCCACACACAGCCATACCGCATAGGCCATGTGGAAAAAGCCGGTGTAGTTTGCGGTCGCGCCAAGGCGGTATAGCAAGTCATATACTTTCGTTTCAGGCATTACAGAGGTCCTCCCCATGTTCTTTTGTTTAAGGTGTCTTTGCCAGGTCCATTGCCTTTTGTACAGCCTTCAGTTCTCGTTCCAGGATTCGTTCTACTATTTCCGGATATTCTGCCAAGACTACTTTCAGAATTTTGTCGATCGTTTTACAGGTTGGATTTCCATCTCCTTCCCGATACTTGTAATAGTTCGAAGATTCAATCTCCATTTTATTTGCGATAACAAAGCAGGATAGTCCACTTTTTTCCTCGTACTCACTAAGAATTTCTACAACGAAATCCAAGGCAGATTCTGTCATATTATCTCCCCTCCGTAAAATTATGACAGATTTCTACCTCTCTCAACAACATATATATAGGAATTTTGCATAATTCCCGATATTTTTGCTTCTGCTCTATTGGCGCAAAGAAAGAGCCCCAAACGCTGTGCATCGGGACTCGCTGGCATGACCTGTTCTTCACATATAACAAAAGGGCTCCAAAAGTTGTGCATTGGAGCCCGTGAAAGCAAATATTTTCATCATCAGGGAAAAGAGCTCCAATACTTGTGCGTTGGGGCTCCAATACCAAATAGTAATCCTTATTGTTTATAGGTGCTGAGGGTGCTCACCTTTTTCGAGCCCTTTTGCTTAACTTTTTTCTTGACAAACACATTTATTGCCGCACGCCGTTGGTTTCTTGTTGGGATAGAGTTGCCTTTCTCTTGTTCCAGCCACAGCAGAAAAGATTCAATCAATTCTCTCGAAAGGTCACTAGCTTCCAACCGATCTCTCCGAATTTCACGTTTCTTTTCACAAAAGTCAAGCAGTAAAGATATAGCGTCCCGATAAGACTGAATCGTTTCCTCACTTAATCCCCTCTCTGCGGGTAAGTACTCAAAGAAATACCTTGATAAAGCCTTTGCAAAAAAAGTAGGGCCACGCTTAGCCATTCTGCAGACCCTCACTTTCTATGGCAAGATTAAAAGGGGCGTACATGCCGCCTATCCCTTCTTCGCAAACATCCCTGATATGAGGAAATGCCCGTGCAGTTAAACGAAGATAGTATTGTGTAGAACTGATCGATGAATGCCCAACATAACGGGAAAGGATTAGCAGTTTACTGTATATGGGGGTTCCCGTTTCAGCCCATTTTTGAATGTTATGGCAGCAAAATGTGTGACGGAGATCATGCACGCGAGGCCCGAGCTGCTTCCCTTTATATGGAATACCCACATCCCATAAGATACCCCGAAAAAACTTTCCTATAGCAGTTTGGGAATAAGGTTTCCATTCTTTTGTATAAAAGAACGGAATCGAATCGGCTGTGCCTTTATGAACAAGTTGCCCATATCTTTGGCATTCCTTTATTAATGTGGCTGACATTGGAACAACTCGCTCACGGTCATTTTTGCCATGCCGGATGTGTAGAATTCCATCATTCAAGTCTACATCACTTTTCAGCAGGTTTAACGCTTCGGATATCCGAAGACCACAGCCGTAGAGCATACGGAACAAAAGAGGCATGATAAGATGTCGATTAGGCGAAAGGTTAGTAGGTGTAAGCGTATCAAGCCGTTCAAAAATACGGTGAAGTTCATCCACGGAAAAGATATATGGAATATGCTGTTCCCCGCATTTAGGAAGCGCCGGCAACAAATAGGACGGATATCCTTGTTTACATAGGTATTGAGAAAATCGCTGCATTTCACTTACTCGACTATGCCGGGTAGCGTCTGCCTCATTTGGACGTCTTTTAGACCACTCTAAAGCGACTTCCTTTGTTATCGTATAGCTCTGTATCTCATAGCTCTTACAGAAATTATCAAACATTCGCAGTAACCTGGCCTGCTGAGTATAATCCAGTCCCGATGCGCGTTTTTGTGCAACATAAGACTCGCATATAGGAGCAAATGGACCGGAAAAGAAAGGTTTTTTGCTCATAACAGCACCTCCAACGCGCATTCCCTTAGCGTATCTGCATCAAGACTGGCATACGCCTGCGTACTTTCAGGCGTCGTGTGGCCCAATATCTGAGCAATATCCGTAAGGTCTGCTCCATTTTTCAGTATGGCCGTGGCAATGCTATGCCGGAAGCTATGCATTCCAACAGGCTTATTCGCAGAAACATGGATACCAGCCTTGGAAACAAGATGGGAAATTAACCTTTGCATAGAACCGCTCATTACAGTAAATGGAGCGTTGTGCCGGACAAATATACAAGGGCAATCTGTTTCTGGCCGGCCGTGTTGGAGATAATCAATGATTGCCCAACCCACATCCTCCAGCAATGGAAGTTCTAGAGGTTGTCCAGTCTTTTGTTGAAGAATTGATATTCGTTTATTTTTCCAATCAATGTTTTCAAAGCGGAGTTGTCGTGCATCACTGACACGCAGTCCTAGCTTAGTAACCAAAAGTAGGATTGCATAATCTCGTTTTCCCAACGGATTGGTTCGATCCACCTGCTCCAAAATGCGCTCTATATCATCAGGTGAAAAAACAGTGGGTAGACGATATCTCCTTGTCCTTCTGATGCAAGGCAACGCATTGGCGTAGCTGGTGTAGTGATATCCTTCGGCTAATGCGTAGTCAAACAGCCTCCTCAATGTACCGACTGTTGCCCCAACAACACCAGGAGAATATCCTGCCAGTGATTCGATGTAGGTGTTTACATAGTGTAACTTGAGTTGATGAAAGTGCTCAATTCCAGATTGAAGGAGGAAATACTCAAATCGGAACAACCGACTTCGCCATGTTCGAATAGAATTTTCTGCTATCTGATTTTGTCGCAAATAGTCCAGAAATCCCTCAAACAAGTCTTTGTATGCAGAAGAAAAACCATTTAGAGTAATACTTGATTGTTTGAAAACCATTCCATACTTCAAATAATCATCCAGCATGTGAATGGCTCGACTAACATTTTGAGAGATATCCCTGTCACCAAGATCTGCACCATATCGTTCCCAGACAAATTTTCGCTCCAAATCCACTGTAAACTCAGGTGCTTCATGTATTTTGCAATATGTTACCAACTCCTTCCAAGTCGCGTTCAACCTTAAGATTGTGCTCTCGCTGTAGCCAAGTTCGACCAAACGTAGTTTTAACTCATTTAATACTTTTTCGAGCCATTCATTTGGCGGGCCTGTGTACTCCGTCACCATAGACTGATACCTCCAATTTATTTGTATGGCGTTTGCCACCATCTAAATTGTACCAGATTAATATCACTTACCGATGGTGTTTTGTATTTTTTCTCAAAGTAATTTATCATTTCTTTTTGAGAGGCCACAGGTTGGTCTCATTTTGTGGTGGTCTGCTGTTTCTCTAGCTCTTATATCAACTTTTCAACATGCTAACATTGTCGTATAGTTCTATATATTGAAGCGCTATTCCCTGTTGAGCTCAAAATTACTCCACAAATGATAAAAGAGCGCAAAACATACGCGTCTGTCTCATAAATTGTTTTGTGGGGCCTGCCCCTTGGGCGGGCCCCACAAAAATATCCTTGAACAACATCACAAATGCAAATTTCAGGAGTTTATGAAATTGGCGTGGCAAAACATAGCTGTAATATTGACAAAAAATGCAATTTGTGTTAAATTAAAAAATATATCGGAGGTGATAACTATGGAAATTTTGATTGAGGCAACACATTTCGATACCACAAATATCCACGAGGTTTTTTCTTCGGATTGTTCTGGCTGGTGTGGGCCATATGATCCGGACTCTGGATGTTGGGACAACGATTGAACAATGTTATCCAAGGAGAAAACAGATATGATGAGAGGCACGATCGATGCTTCTCTCATATCTGTTTTTTGAGAAGCGACACAAGAAAGGAATGATGAACTGTGCGTCAATATAAAAAGTCTATTTACAATATTCTTATCCCCAAGGAGGAGAAGACTTATCTTTGGAATACATTCTCTGGTGTTCTTCTTTCCTTGGATTGTGAGGGAAAAGCTTTTTATGACGGTTATGAGGGGGAAAATAGCAATTCACCTTTTTTTTACACTCTTTTGGAACAAGGGTGCATTGTAGACAGCCGACTAGATGAGGTGGGGAGAGTCCTCTTTGGCGAGAAGTCCATCATGATGAACCCATTTCCCCCAAAGCAATATTACACCATTGCACCAGGGTTAGGTTGCAATTACCATTGTACCTATTGTTTTGAAAATGAACGAACTATCTTCGCAAAAATGACACAGGATACTCAGAAGGCTCTTTATAGCTATATCACAAATAATGCGGCGCAGAACAAAAATCTGAAAGGTCTATACTTCACATGGTTCGGCGGGGAACCCCTACTATACTTGGATATTATCGAAACCTTGGGAAACAGACTAATGCACTACTGTCAAGAACGAGGATTGCAGTATTATTCTGGTATGATTTCCAATGGACGGTTTTTAACGAGAGACGCTGTAATAGTGCTTCGGAAACAAAAGCTAATGCATTTACAAATCTCTGTAGATGGGACAGAGTCAGTCTATTGTGACAGAAAGAATGCAACAGCTGGAGACTTCAAAGCCACCATAGACAATATTGCCTACGCTGCAGATTACTTGCCCATCACTGTACGGATCAATATCACAAAGGATGATTTTCAGGATGCCTTAAAATTGACTGAACTCCTTTTGAAGGATCGAGGGCTGGATGGGAAAATAAAGGTGTACGTGGCCCATGTGCGGGAATATACCCGAAAACGTACCACTAAAGAAGAACACACATTACATCGGAAATTCTTGCAATTTGAGGGTGAATACATTAAACTGTTCCGCAAAGGCGGTCCTTATAAACTGGATAGTCTTGGATTCCGTGAACCTAAGCGGCGAGGAACTACTTGTCTTTCGGTATGCAGTGCTAATGCATGTATTGGTCCAGAGGGGGAACTCTACCAATGCGAACATCACTTTGGGAGACCGGAATTTGTCATTGGTAACATTTTTGACGGCGCGTTCTATGGAGAGAATAAGCAAAAATATCTCACTTTCGCCCATTATCCTAAGTGTAAATCGTGCCAAATGTTTCCGATATGTCTCGGTGGATGCATGGACGATATGATAAATCACAGAGATATAATTGATTGTAAAGCATACTGCCAACGACTCATCGAATTAAAATTTTTGAAATTTGAACACATGGCATTGTCGTTAACTTAAACCCTTTTCTTTAGATATGTGAATCCCCCATTTTTCCAAAAGGAATTATTTATGAGATCAATAATGTAAAGCCAGCAAGAACATTCTTGCTGGCTTTACTGCGCTCTAGGAGGTGACTTTACATTATTTATAGCTGTACATTAAGCGCCTTATGTTCAGCTGAACATAAGGCGCTGTTAAGCACAAACCATTCGAGACCATACCCCAATCCATGAAGCGTGGAGAGGATGGCCGCAAATGCCCGTCCCTGGTCGTGGAGTAAAATTCTGGGAACATTTTCAAGCAGCAAATACGCAGGCTTTCGGGCTTCAGCCAGCCTTGAGATCTCAAAGAAGAGAGCGCCTCTGGGGTCAGCGAATCCCAATTTATGCCCTGATGCTGACCACGATTGACACGGAAAACCGGCGCAGAGAAGGTCGAAGTCTGGCATTCCGCCGGGGTCGATTTTGGTAGCGTCTGGATAGTACACTTCCTCCTTTCCAATATTGTGGATGGCACGGTAGCTGGCGTCGGCGTACTTGTCGATCTCGCAGTGGCCGACACACTGGAAACCGCCCGCGCGGGTCAGTCCGGCCCGAAAGCCGCCGATCCCCGCAAACATATCAAAATAGCGAATCAGATGGTTCGTCATCTCCTTTCTGTTGTAGTCCAAGCAGAAAGTCGAGGACGTTGTCATCCACGTCCCCGGCCTGCGGCTGCTCGTTTTTTTCTTTTACAGAGACAAATTCCACTCTGTGCAGTTCCTCACGGACGACCGCCCGGATGCTGTCCAGCAGGTCCTCCTGCTTATGGCCTTTGCAGATCATTCGGCAAACAGCGTCTGTCCGCTGCCCGGCAGGGATAGCACGGAGGATGTTCCACGCTTCCCGCTGGTGCGGTGCAGACAGGTTCAGAGAGAGGTTCAGCCGCGCCCGCTTCTGTTCTGTTTGCTTTCTCATCGCTCCGTCCATCTTTTAGTTTTCGTGGTGGGCTTTGCTGCCGGAGATGTCCTGCTTCTGATCTCGGCCTGAAATCTGGCCCGTTCCTGGCGGCGCTGCTCCAGGAAACGGTCTTTTACCGCGCCGGTAAAGAAAGTGATCTCATCGTGCCACAGTCTCAAATAGACAGGTTCATCCGATGTTGGAATGGTGATCAGCTCAAATTCCGCACCCCATCCATCCTGGTATTGACATTCCACCTGCCTGGTGAACGCCTCAAGTTCTGCTATGGTGAGATCCGCTGTCATATCCAGTTCCAGCTTGGCATAGAGGGTGGCCCCACTGGCTTCTACTGTGATATGGGCGGAACGCACCTTGTCCCTGATCGCCGTCTCCATCTTCGGATCGTCCGGCCAGTGAAGGTACCGCATCAGGTCATTTGCCGGGTACTCATCTGTATGAAAGGCGTCCAGACGCTGGGCGATGACCTCGCAGTATTGGCCCGCTTCATCATACAGCGCCTCCACAGTTTCATCCGTTTCCGGGTCCACTTTTCCAACGCGAATTGTGGAGTATAGGCAGGGATCAGCCAATAGGCCAGCCATTGCTTCATAGTGCAGCTCCACCAAAATCACCCCCCGCCTGCGGTGTGAGCAGCCCGCGACAACTGCCCAACAAGGCGTTCATACCCCTTGGCGTTCAGACATACGTCATCCAGGATCAAAGGCCGGCACAGGCCGTCTGTGGCCGAAACGTGGCGTTTCAGGAGCGCGGCCCCGCCGCCCAGGAAGACGGCAGGCATGGCACGGGCGTCCAGGCCGCTCTCGGTGATGGCGGACAGCAGGCGGCGGACGTAGGCTCCGGCCTCCCGGTGGATGATGTCCCTGGCGGTTTCATCCACGCTGCTCACCTCTCCCCGGAGACAGCTCTCGATCTGTGCCGCCGTCATGGACAGGCCCAGGGAACGGCGCACCTGCTCCGCGATCTCGTCCAGACAGCGGATCATGCCCAGCTCCAGGCTCCGGCAGGTGGCGGCGTTGGGGATGCGGTTGTCCAGCCGCATCAGGTCTACCGTCCAGCCTCCGATGTCCGCCACGATGACGGAGGGTTCGTCCAGCAGTTCCTGCTGGGTCAGCACGGCGGCGTACCCCTGGGGGAACAGGGACACCTCCGCAATGGTGACGGTATAGGCGATGCCCTCGTAGCGGAAGGGCACCGGCTTGCCGTCCCGGAGCAGGTAGCCCCGGAACTTCTTCTTGTCCCGCCCGAAGCTGGTGAGAGGCAGGCCAGCCGCCAGATGGACGGCGGCGGTGGGGTCCGCGCCCCGGTGGGCCAGCTCTCTGGCGATGGCGGCGAGAGTCAGGAGGTAGTAATCCTCCGTGGCGGTTTTGTCCTTCTGGAGCGGCTGGCGGCCGCTGCCCACCACATAGAATTTGCCGTTGTATTCCAGCACATCCTGCTGGGTGTAGGGTTCATGGTCGTACTCCACCAGTCCGGTGGGGAAGGCACAATGGTTGGTTTTCATGGCTGCGTAGCCGTGGTCAATGCCGATGGTGATAATGTCGCTCATCTGGCGTCACCTCGCTTCTGAACTTTTTTGCTTTTCTGAGCGGTCTTTCTTGCCTCCTGAATTTCCAGGCTGGTCACATTCCAGGTATCGTTATGCTGTCCGATCAGCCATGCCAATTCCTCCGGCTCCATGTATTTGGCGCACAATTTGGGAAGATAGGCCGCTGTTTCACTCCATGTATAGGGATACCCAATACCCTCGCCATACACAATATCCGGTTTGATCTGCTCCGCCAGCGCACGGGATATGTCAGGATCAAAATCCCGATTGATGTCCCGCCCGGTGAGTTTCTCGTAGGCGTAGCTGCCCACATAGCAAAGAGTTTCACAGTAGCAATCTCTATCGGTGGGAACATCCGCCAAAGAATCCGGGTCCTTCAGCGCCGCCATGTACACATCTCTGCCCTGGGCGATGAGCCAGCCCCGGAAGTCGGTGAAACCGTCATCGGTGCAGCCATCGCACATGATGGAGGCCGCATTCCAAAGGCCATATTTGTAAGCCGCAGCCCGGTATGCGTGGGCAATATAATCGAAATTCAGCGCCTGCTCCGGCCCCAATTCCATCAGCCGGTCCTCCAGCCATTGAGCAAGCGCATGGACATCCTGGCCGCACTGTTCCCGCCCCTGGCTGATCAACGTCCAGAAGGTATCCTTGTTGATTTCCGATACAATGCGTTTCTCCTGGAAAGCGGAAGGGGCATCCAGGCATTGAAGCAGGTTGGCTATTTCCAAATCGGTCAAGGAACGATCTTCTTCGTGCATCCCGTTAATCAGGATGGGGCCATAATAGTTCACGCCATGCAGACAGCGGTTAAAAGGCAGGCATTTCGTTTTGGCGTCCTGGTCACAATAGATATTAATCGATTCATTTTCGGAACAGTCTCCGACACAGTCCAGATGATCCGCGTGGAGCTGGCGGCGGATGCTCCGCCCCAATGCGTCGGCCTCTACGATTTTCCCGTCCTCTCCCGGTAGGACGAGGATGCTGCGCAGCGGCGGGAACAGAATACCAGCAGCCCACTCAGGCAGCCTTTCCGAATTGACTACGCTCAGGATTGCCATTCTCTGCAAACGGTGGCTCTCGCCGCACTCCGGGAGATTCTGATTCCTGTCTCTGAGCGTCTGGTGACGCTCCTTGCCGGCTGGCTCTGTCTGCTCCCGCAGGTCTACTCGAAAGCAGCCCTCGTCTATGGCAGCCACCAGGGTGCGGCCATCTTCCAAGGCACAGTGGAATATGCCTGAATCGTCAATATACTCTACTGCTCCCAGCTCCCCAGATAGAGCGGGAACACGGCCTTTTGCGCTGCTGCACTGAATCTGCGTCCCCTTTGGGAACAGATCCCGCATAAATGCCAGCCACTCTTTATCAAATTGGATCACCGGGCATCACCTCCTTTTGGGGGCTGGTGTAAAGGATAGCTGGGTGTTTTCTCCGCCTGATAGGGCGCTAACATATTTTCAAAGCCCATTCGTTCCAGCACCTTCGTATAGAGCTGCTTTTCAAATGCCTGATACGCAGGGGTAGTGGTATCCACCTCCCGCAGCGTGGCTCTTTCATAGGTCGTGCCGGGAACGATGGTCCAATCTACAGCCCGAAAATGAGCGGCAGTCAGCCAGCGCAGGAGCTGGCGGCCTTTCATTTCCTCGAACAGTCCATGGCCGTCCTCGTAGGGGAAGGCCGAAGATACGTCCGTCCCCAGCACTTTTTCCGCCATGTGATACAGCGTGAAGTTCTTCCGATCCATGCTGGGGGAGACGGTATCGTAAAACCGCTTCATTTCCTCAACGGAGGACAGCCGGGGGCAGAATTCCTGTAAAGCTGCCTGGAGCGCCGCTGATCGATGGGAGAGGTATTTTGCATAATGCGTTTGTTCTCCCATTTGAAGCCGCAGCCCCTCGCACACTTGCTCACTGTGTTCCAGCGCCTGCTGTGCCTGCCGCAGTTCATACTGCGTTGCCGCTAACTCTGCGTGGGCAGCGGGGTACTCCCGGATGGTCCGGATGATGTCTCTCAGCCCCATGGTCAGCCCGCCTTTCTGAACCGGGCGAGGAAGCGATCCAGCACATGGATTCGGCCCTGCACTTTCCTGGCGGACACATCCAGGCCATTCATCTGGCCTTGGATACGGCGGCGGATAGCCTTGAGAGCCTGCTGGTCATTGCAGCACTCCACTACCACATACTCACTGCCATGGGCCAGCACCTCCCGCCTACCGCTCTCGTCCCGGATGCTGGCCATAAGCCGCTGGCCCAGCCGTTTCCGGTAGCTGTCCTGGAGTGCGTCCATGTCCCCGGACACACCGTGCTTTTTCAAAATGGCGGCGATCTCCCCGGAGCTGATCCGCATATTGGCGGACAGCATATCCATGATCTCCTGCTCCGCCTCCAGGGGCAGGGCGGGCCTGCCAGGAGGCCCCATTGCCTTAGTTGGGATAGTTTTGCTCATCGCTCCATTCCTTTCCTCTGATATTTTTTAGGAACATCACCTTTTTCATGGAGAGGCACCTTTGCATCGTCTGGGCAGCAAACGAACAGCCCATTTATCTCTTTGATTGCGGATTCCTGACATTCTGAGGGAATATCGTTCAAAGTGCGGACCACATGAATGGTTTTCCTGCGGCCATCATCCCGGTCGAGAAAACTGTAGCTGTGTTCTCCCTCACGGCGCAAGGACCTAGACGGATAGATGGCAGGCCGGCGCTGTATATATTCCACCGCCGCCTCTTTCTCTATCAGAAAGGCCGGCACAATCCCCTGCTCCAGTTCGTGGGCCATCCTGTCGATGTATCCGGTCATAACCTGCACATGGCTGCAGCCGAATTCCGGTGCGTGGAAGCCGAAGCGTTTGGTGTACAGCGTCCACTTATCTGGTTGGCGGGGGTCTTTGTAATCCACCATGAAAAACAGGTCGTTTGTCGACCCATTCAGCCGCTCAAAGCGTGCGCTGTCATATAGCAGTTTGTTTTCTGTGTATTCATTGGCAAACCAGGCAGAACATTGGTCCAAAATGAGCGGAGATTTTATTCCCATAACCACCGGGGCGATCCTTTTCAGCCTGTTGGCCACAACGTTATCCCGGCAGTGCCATCTCCACCAGCCCGCCTCACGCTGAACAGCAGTGTCCTTGCTGTCAAAAGTCCCAGCCTGATACTGTTCCTGCCACTGGCGGACGGAATAACCACTTAACATTAACGCTCCACCCCCTTCCTGGCAGGCTGCCGGGGCTGCCGTACCGGGTCAGGCAAGGATTTTTCTGCGTGATCCGGGCAGCATACGTGGATTCCCTTGATATTCTCGGCATGTTTTGAAGCAAACCCGGAGAGGAAGAGGACATCCTTCAGGTCAGCAGACGCCATCACAACGTGCAGCTGTCTATCCTGGGCGGATTTGTAGATGTAGCGGTGAGTCCCATCCAGATAAACAGGAGTGTATAATGGCTCCCCGTGCCTATGGATATACGTCTCAACCGCCTGCTTCTCCAAGACAAAGTCTGGGATAGTATTTTGCTCCAGCTGCGGGCCCAATTCATTGATGTATTTGACCATATCCCGAACATTCCTGCATTCAAATTCCGGGGTGTCAAATCCAAACCGCTCAGTTGTGAGCGCCCATTTCATGCGCTCATGGGGACTATCCAGAGATACCACAAAATATTTCCCGTCACGTTCTCCAGTCAACAGTTCAAAACGTACATCGTCATACAGCGGCCCGGGGACTGGACAGTTATTTTTAAACCAGACATAGTAATTGTCCAGAATGAACGGATCGGTAATGCCCATGACCACTCTGGCTATCTTCTTCAGACGGCCTGTCAGGGCTTCGTCCTGGCAAAACCAGTCGTACCATCCTGCCCTGCATTGCGTATATATGTCACCGGCATTAAAAGCCCCGGCCCGGAACTGCTCCTGCCATTGGCGGACAGACAGTTCATCTGTCATCGCCGCCACCTCCCGGCAGCAGAGTTTCCAGGATGCTGGCGATGGAGGCGAACACCTCCGCCAGCTCACGGGCCTCCTTAATGCTGTCCTCAATTTCGTCGGGCCGCATCCGGGTGCCCTCCACCCAGAAGCGGACATTTTCCTCTGTTGGTGTGAGCAGGACGGCCCGTTCAAAGGCTTTGCAGAACAATGCGGCAACCTTGCCCCGATGTTCAGCTTCTGCGTCCAGGACCTGGACTTCCTTCTTTGCTCTTACCAGCTCTACCGCTTGAGCGGCGGCCTCCTCGCGCTCCTCCTCCGGGAGTTCCTGTACCTGGCGGGTGATGTTATAGCCCTGGTTGATGGACAGCTTACCGCTGTCCATCGCTTCTTTTACAACGGGAGGAGCTTTTTCCTCAATTTGAGCAATACGGCCCATTGTCTGCTCCCCAATTCCAACGGCCTTGGCCATCTCTTTTCGTGTATCTATAGGAGAAATCGGGTTCGGTGAATTCACCAAACCCGATTTTGCTTCCTCACTTTTCTGGTCGCCGCCCCCAGCGGACATATTGGCCTTAGCTCTGGCCTCAATGTCAGGCTTCAGCTTAAGGGCGATCTTGCCTAACTCCCACTTGTCCAGGTTACGTCGGCCTTTCTGGTTGTCCAATGCCCACTGCTTCGCTTCCAGCATATCCTCAAAAGAGAAAACAGCCATTTTGTAGGGGATTCCATGTTTTTCGCACAGCATCTGCCGGTTGTGGCCGTCTATAATAACCAGCTCCTCATTGACGATGACGGGAGAGTAACAACCGTTTTTCAGCAGGTCAGTCTCCAGGGCGGCCAGCTGCTCATCCGTCAGAGGGGGGAGCAGCTCGGCCATCTCGGGCAGTACCATCGGGGTTCGCTCGGTGTTGCTGTACTCAATGCCTGCATTCCGCATCAGGCGGCGTCCTCGTCACAGGCAGGGAGGGCTTCAGACTCCTCATCCGCCGGTCTGGGGGACAAAAACTCCACTTCGTTGGCCTTGATAAGGAAGCCAGGCTGGCGGCTGGGGTCCTCGGTGAAGACGATAGTCTCAAAGTCCCCGGAGGCGGCCAGTTTACAGCCCTTGTGGGCAAAGGCGGCACAGCGTTCGGCCAGAGGGCCGCGGACCTTGATAGAAATAAAATCGGTGATTTTATTCCCATCCCGGTCCCGGTAGCGGCGGTCGGAGGCGATGCGCAGAATAGCATAAGGCGTGTTGGTGGCCTCGTCCATCTTCAGCTCCACGTCTCGAGTCAGGTTTCCAATTGCGGTGATTTTCAGCATAGTGATTTTCTCCTTTTTTTCATGATGTTATTGTTTAAGGTACAACGGAGGCGGCCCACTGTTCAGTGGGCCGCCTGGGTGCAGGGTATCAATACCCCGTGCGGGGCAGGGTGGGGATGACAGGCTTACCAAAAACCTTTGTCACCCAGCGGGAAATGGCCTGGACCCACTGCCCGTTGTACACGCCGCCCACATCGGCCACATTTACGAAAGAGGTGGTGGCAATGCTCTTAACAGCGGTACAGTACAGCATGGGTTTCTCCACCTGGGCGAAGCCGCCGGGGGCCTGTCCAAAGACAAACATCACCTCGGTGACCCGCTCGTTGGAGGCCAGCCCCAGGGCGGTGGCGGAGGCGGCCAGGGTGTAGTTCCTGCTGGTGGACAGGTTGTCTGCCAGCGTGCGGGGCTCCCCGCCATTCACCCGGTAAGTGATCTTATAGGTGCCGGGGAAGTTGTAGGTGCCAGTGACCACCGAGTCCAGCCGCACCTCGGCAGGCAGCACATCCCGCCAATAAAAACTGTCAAGGCGGACATTGGAATTGTTGCCAATATTGGAGAAGGTGTAGCGCACCGGCTGGCCCGCCATAATTTCGGCGGGACCGGTCTTGGTAATAGACACCCCCGTGGTCAGGGCCTTGTTGGCCACCTCAAAGCGGACGATCTGGCCCTCATGCTCCAGGTAAGCGGTCAGCTCCTGGTCACTGACTCCGTAATTTGCCGGGGCTTTTGCCTCGCGGATGGTATAGCGGTTCAGCGGCAGGGGCTTGGACACGGCGAGACCCCGGCTGTTGCTGCGTATGGTGTCCACCAGATTGCCGGCCTTGTCGTAGATCTCGAAGATGGCCCCCTCCAGCGGAGTGCCGGCGGGCAGGCCATTGGTGGGATTGTAGTCGGCGGACTTCTTCAAAATCTGGATTTGGGCTGTAATGGGGATATTCTTCCACTCGACGAGGGTGGTCTCCCCGGCAGTGACGTAGACAGTTTTCATCTGAGTGTCCGGGACATAGCCCTTGTTTTCCAATTCGCGCAGGTAGTAGCGGCCCGATTTGGTCAGCCCCTCGATGTAAACGTACCCGTTGTTATCGGAGGTGTACTGCCCGATGGGGGTATTGGTGCTGTCATAGAGCAGGAAGGAAACCCCATAAATTCCTTTTCCGCTCACACTATCTGTTTTGTGGATCAGTATGCCGCTGAAAGGCTTGTTGGTCACGGTGAGCATGGTGGCCTTGCCGTCTTTCACTGTGAAATAGTGGGGAGTAGAATCCAGCTTGAATTCCTTGGGGCATTCGACTTCCACGGCATAGAAGTCCCCAGCGGTCAGGTCCAGATGGGCGCGCCCCTGTTTATCGGTGGTGATTGTGTCCACCAGAGCGCCGTCCATCTTTCTGATTTCAAACGTCACATTGGGGATGCGCTTGGTCTTGTCGCTCTCGCTAACCTTAACCAATTCCAACCCGCCTGTGCTCTTGTTGATGAAGGTGAGGGTCTGACCGCCAATGCCGCCTTTGATCTCAATGCTCTTGGGTGTGGTATCCAGCACCACGCCTTTGGGCACACGGAGCTCCTTGGCGGTGATGACCGTTCCCGGCTCCAGGTTGGGGAGCACGATGCGGCCATTCTCATCGCTGGTGTACTCGCCGTTGTTGGGGCCAAGGATTGCCCCAGAGGAGTCTGTGATCAGGAAAGTAACTCCCTTCAGCGGCACATTGCCGGCGTCTGTTTCCAGATATTTTTCAATCGTGAGTGTGGTCTTGGGAATGTTTTCAATGGTCAGGTCATTGTCTCCGCCCCCAACCGTACCTGTGTTCCCGCCGCTGTTGGTTCCGCCGCTGGATACGCTGTTGCTGCCATTGCGGACGATGATAGTCCGGGGGGTGGGGTCCAGGACATAATTGGAGGGGACCCTGGTTTCCACCACTACTACGGTGGAATTGGGCATGAGGCCGGTTACAGTCACAGTCCCGTCCGCCCCGGTGGTGTATCGGCCCAGAACCGTCCCGTTGCCGTCCTTCAAGGTGAACTCAGTGTTGGGTACGGGCTTCCCGGTGACCGCATCCAGTTTTCGGAGCGTCAAAGAACAGAGGGGCTCATTGTACACGGTGATCGTCTGCGTGTCGGCGGGATTCACCTTAACTGTCTGGATCTGAGTGGCTGTGTCGATGACATGGGTGGGGAGTGTCTTGACCTCCTTGACCACGACCGTTCCCACCACGGGGACCCGAATTTCTCCAGCGTCATTGGTCTTAAAGCGGCCTTTGCTGGACAAATGCCCAAAGGCGTCGTCCACAAAACTGCCGTCGGCGTAGGTCAGCTCGAACTCAACGCCTGCCAGCGGCTGCTTCGTGACAGAATCCAATTTTCGGACCACCAAATATCCGGTTTTCTTGTTATAGAAGCGGAGGATGTTCGCCCCGCTGTCGCTGATTTTGATGGTCTTGGGTGTGCCGTCCAGCACCACGCCTTCAGGCACCTTGATCTCCCGTGCGATGACCGTAGTACCGGGCTGTACGCCGGCGATGACCACCCGGCCATCCTCACCGGAGATGAACTCGCCGTTGCTGTTGCCGATGACGGCCCCGCTGGAATCGGTCACAAGGAAGGTGACGCCCTTTAGCGGCTTGTGCTCGCTGCCTTCCTCCTCGATATACTTTTCGATGATCAGGGTGTTCTCTGGGATGTTGTAAAAGTACACGCTCTGGTGGTCTCCTGGATTCACCACAATGGTCTGGCTCTTGCGGTTTTCGTCGATTAGGTAGCCGGGAATGCTGGAGATTTCGGTAAAAATCAGCGTCCCGGTCACTCCACTGATATTGATTTGGCCCTCACTGTCCGTATAATAGATGCCATTGGAGGACAGCTTGCCGCCGATGTTGTCCACAACCTTGCCATCCGCGAAGGTGATCTTGAAGCCCACGCCCTCCAGGGGAGTGCGGCGGTCCACGCTGCTGAATTTATAGAGTGTGACGGACCCCTTGGGCTTGTTGCGGAACTCCAGGGTGACGGTCTGGCCCGCCTTGATGGTGGCCGTCTGGGGCACATCGTCCAGGATATAATTGGGCTTGGCCCTGGTTTCACGCGCCACGATGGTGGTTCCGGGAGCGATATTGGAGATCAGGATGGTTCCGGCGCTGTCCGTCACAAATTTACCGTTGGCATCGCCCAGCACGGTTCCATGGCTGTCAGTGATAAAAAATTCGCAGTCACTCAGAGGCTCGTGGGTACTGGCGTCAATTTTCTTAATGAGCAAACTACCCTTGGGACTGTTACCGAAGTAGAGCTGCACCACATCCTGCGCATTGCCCGAGATATAGGCGGTCTGGGGTGCGGTGTCCATGACATGATCCCCGTCACTGGCCAATTCCTCGACGAGATACGTGCCCGCCTTCAGCCGGTTGATTGTAAAGCTACCTCCGGGGCCGGTACGATATGTGCCGATCACCGTGCCGCCACTGCCGCTGGTCCCGGACATATACCTTACCTGGAAAATGGCCCCCTCAACTGGCTCCTTCGTCACGGAATCGTACTTCCATACGACCAACGCGCTGAGAGGAGTATTCTGGAAGCGGACAGTTTTGCTCTCGTTGCCGTGGATGATGACCGTCTGCGTAATAGGCTCCTTGAGTTGGAATCCGTCTGCCGGCTCCACCTCGGTGATGGTAAATTCGCCGGGGTACAGCCGCTTTCCCAACTCGTGGACTTTAATCTCGCCCCTGGAGTCTGTAAACGCTTCGCCATAGTCAATGGTGGCAGGGGCCTCTGCGGCCTCGCCGTTACTGGTATAGGTGATGTGGAACTTGGCGTGTTCAATGGCCTCGCCGGTGATGCTGTTTTCCTTAAAAATGGTCAGTTCCGGGGCCTTTCGGTTGCGGAACACGAGAGTCTTTTCATCATTTGCGCCCAAGGTGATGGTCTGGGTGCGGTCGGCGTCTTTGTCCGGGACGTAATAGGGAGAGGGCACGGACTTTTCCGTTACCTGGTACACCCCAGGGGCAACCCGTAGAGATACCTTTCCGTCCGGCCCGGTTTTCCAGTCGTCCTGATAGGTTCCGTCCAGGGCCTTGACGGTCAAAACGGTGTTGGGGATGGGCTCCTGGGTGTCTGCGTCAATCTTGGAGAGGGTGAGTAGGGGCTTCATGTCGTTGCTCAGGTGGAGCTCGGATACCTTGCCAGGGGACAGCTCAACATGGTACTCCGTTGTATCCAGAATGTGATTGGGCAAGGTGGCGGTTTCCTGCACCGAGTAAATTCCTGGCTCCAAGCCTTCCACAAAAATCTCGCCGCCGTTTTGGGTGGTGCGGTCCAGATAGCGGCTCCCATCCTCGATCCGCGCAATGCGGAAAGAAACGCCGTCCAGAGGAGTGCCATCCGCGCTGATCTTAATCAGCTTAAATCCGGGTTTTTTGGTGTTGGTGAACACAAACTCAGCAGTGTCATTGGCTTTCAGGTGGATAATGCGCTGGGCGTCGTCCACCACATAGCCCGCACAGGACTTTTCCGTCACCACATAGCTGCCCTCGAGGAGCATGGACAGGTCGATCTCGCCGCTGCCATTGGTGGTGAACTCCTCCGGGCCATAGCCTCCCTTGACGGATTTGATCTCGAAGACAGCGCCGGGGATGGTCTTGGAGGGGTCGGAGCTGTCCACCTTCACCAGCTTCATGCCGGGTTTATTGTCATTGAAGAAGATCAGCTCTTTCGTGCCGCCGCCGGCGGCCAGTTCCACCTCCTGATAGCTGGCGTCCAGGATGTGGCCGGCGTCGCCGGTATCCCGTTCAATCGCCAGATAGGTGCCAGGCTCGATATCAGTCAGAATGATTTCCCCCTGGCCCTTTGTCTCATACAGGCCGATAGAGGTTCCATTGTGGAAGATTTCAAATGTAACCCCATTCATGGGCTGGTGGCTCAGCTGGTCATATTTCACGATTTTCAATCCGACCTTGGCCAAATTCTGAAAGACCAGAGGTCCGGCAGGGATGGGATTGCCGTCCGCGTCCAGCTCCAGCTTGATCTGCTGGACCTCGGTGGTGGGCAGGTAATTGGGGGGTGGTATGAGCTCGGAAACAGCATACTCACCGGGCTTGATGTACTTGCCCGCCGCTTCTGTGGGGTCCCACCACTGGATGGTCTCCAGCTCACCGGAGGCATTGGTGTCGAACTCATAGACGCCATTGGTAACAGAGGAAAACTTGAATGTAGCGGGGCCGACGCCCTTGTTGGTATTGGCGTCCCGTTTGAACAGGATCGCCTTGCCGGGGGTGGGAGTTGGCTTATCCGGTTCATCGGGCTGATCCGGGGGCGGAGGGGGCTCGGTGCCGTTGGTGAAGGTCACCTTGGCGATGCCGCTGGTGGTGGTGAACTTTTTCGCCGCCATGTCAGCAACGCCGCCTGTCCCGGTAATGCTGGTCAGCTTGGAGGAATCGTCCTCTGTCACTTCGCAGCGGAAAGAGGAGTCCGCGTCAAAGTCGATGCGGATGGTCTCTCCGGCCTTCAGCCTAAACTTGAGTCCGCTGCCGGTTTCCGTTACCTGATTGGTGCAGTCCGCGTCATTTTTCTTTGCGGTAAAGCCGGTGGGAGCACCAGCCGTGTACTTCACGGTAAAGGCCCACTCGTCGGTGGCGGAGACGCCATTACCAGCCTTCTTGGCCACCTCCAGCCAGGGCTTGGCAGGGTCGCCTGTCTCAAAGTTGAAAGGAGAGAAAATGTGCAGGCCGAAAGACCGCCGCTCATTAAAAATGGTATCCCGCATAGGCCGGGCGTATGTGATATCATCCACGAAACTATCCGCTTCGGTGAAACCATTGATAGAGTGCAGCTCCTCACCAGTAGGTGTGCCGTCCTCATTCAGCGGGTATTCCAGAAACTGATTGTCTTTGGCCTGCCGCATCCACTGGGCCATGTTGACCATGGTGGACGACTGGTCGTGAATCAAAGTATAGCTGCCGCTGCCCTCCTTATTGTAGATACTATAGGCCATCATGTCCCGGAGGGTAAAAGCCCGGCGGCCGCCATCCGGGTCCTGAATAATGGCGCCAGTCTCCACAATGATCCGGTACTTGGTGCGCAGATTTCCGTCTGCGTCGTGGACATACTCGGACCAACGCTCCATTGCCTCGTCTTTACTCCAGCCGGGAATGTCACCGCCAGCACCGGCATCACTTTCACTCAGGCGATTCAGCAGATACAGGAAAGCGTCGTTGGCCTTATAGACCTTGTAGAGGTTGCCAGGGGTAACAGACTCGGCGTCTGTGCCCCACATGGAGGTGTAGTCGCCGTCCGTCCAACCGGAGGACCAGGATTTGGAGTTGCAGTGGAACATCTGCTCCTTCTGCTGATCTGTAATGCCGCTTTCCGCCTGAAACTCATCTGCGGTGGTCACCCATCGCTTGTTATGGCCGGCCGTAGCGTCATAGGAATATACTCCATACTCCACGGACGAGCCCGCCATAAGCTGGGCAGCATTGGCCCCCATGCTGTTGTAGCGGACGGCCTGTGAATTGTACCAGGTAATGTCGCTGCGGCACTTATCAGCGGACCAGCCATCCCCCCATACAACATTGAGGGGAGTGCCAACAACATGCCACGTTTCATAATCGCCGTTGTTCAGGTCGGTAACAACACCCTGTGGAAATTCAATCAGCGTAAATCGAAGAAATGTCCGCTCAGGATTGGTAGACCAAGTTACATCAGAGGTGGTAGGCTTCTTGCCGCCAGGGCTGCCAGGGTTGTAAGCGCCCACGCCTCCAGTGGGGGTGCTGGCGGCCGCAGCCGGAGCACGCAGGGGCGTGGACTTCGGACAGAACATTGTCAGTGTTACGCTGGGGTCCGCGCTGTAGGCCTGATTAACTGAGAAGGGCAGCTCATAGCTGAGGGCGTTCAGGCTGTCGTCTGCTGTTTCGTACTCCGTCCAGGAATCGTACTTCTGGTAGGTTGCACCGTCCAGGGTGCAGCTGTGCAGTTGGGCAGGGTCGCCCTTGGCCCGGCTGACGCTCACGGTCTGCCCGGACTGGCGAACCACCAGTGTCTCTCCGCTGCTCATGGCCTCTGCCTGAAGCAGGGCCAGCTGCTCCGCCAGGGCGTAAGTGCCAGGCACAGCATATTCAAATCGGGTCAGCCGGGAGCTGAACTGTTTGCCGCTGTCCGATTCATAGGCAATGCTGGGGAGCACATCGGGCAGGTTGACCAGGACGCTGTCCTTGTCAACCCAGCCGATACCGTCCAGGGTACTGCCCGTCCAGCCGCCATGCTGGTAGCCGATCTTCAGCCGGTCGCCGCCCTTGTCCTCCAAAAGTGCGAAGGCGGTAGAGACAGGAATCGTGGCGGCCTGGGTACTTCCGTTCTCGGTCTTGTAGACGGCTAAAGGGCTGCCGCCGCCGTTCCAGGCGGTGGAGCCAGCCACATTCAGCTCAAAATTGCCGGTAGGGGCGTAGGGGTTGGAAGCGCCGTCTGTACCGGCGGCAAAGGCGGCGGCTGGGAGCATTCCGATGGCCATGACCATTGCCAGCAAGCCGGAAACCGCTCGTTTCCAGTGGGATTTGATATTTTTCAACACGAATTTTTCCTCCTTATCCGGTTTTGGGCATAAAGGAAGGACCACACGATCCCGTGCGGTCCTTGAGATAGTAGTTTTCAGGTTTCTTCTTATTTTCCGGTGGGCCAGCCCATGACGCTGTTTCCGGTGTAGGGCACATTCTCAGGGTACCGGGTCCAGACCTCCAGATGGTAGCTCTTGTCCCCGCCACGGTAGCAGTCCAGGTTGTCTCTGCCGTAGGGATTTTCACGGTCGGGCCACTGGACCGTTTCACCAGCGTTGCCGTCCGTGATGTGGAAGGCGTTTTTTTCGTTGGGAGACTCCAGGGCGACGGTCACATGCCAGACCTTGCCGGTCTCGCTGCGCACCATAAAGATGATGTCCCCCGGCCGGATCTGCTCCAGGTCCTCCAGCCTGCGGGCGGGGTTGGCCTCATCGCCGAAGATGAGGGAGCTGACCATGCTGGCGTAGCCGCTGCATCCATAGGTCTCGCTGACCCGGTAGGCGTTCATGACCTTGCGGGCCTGGGCGCAGGGCACCTCGTTCTTGTGGGTGCCGGGAGTTTTCCGGGTGCCCCAGACCGTCCCTGTGGGCCAGTCCTTCTCGATCTGCCGAAGCAACTCCAGCACATTTTCCTCCGTGACGGCCTTGCCGTTGGCCAGGGTACTCTCTGTAGAGGTCGAGGTGCTGTTATCTGCGGGGATTTGGGTGGCCAGAGTGGCGGGGGTGTTGACGGTGAGCAGGATACTGGTGGCCAGAGCGACGATTGTTCTTTTTTTCATAGATATTTCCTCCCTTTAGATATTTTTTGGGGTTCGCAAGGCAACCATACCACAGAAGAGGAACGAAGTCGAATACAATCGCCGAACAGCTTTACTGCTCCAGAGCCGTAACTTTCCAGCGGAAATCCCGTTCATCCCGAACGCAGGTGTACAGTGTGAGACGGTTGTCGCTGGTGGCGGCGGTGCCGCTGGTGTCCGTCTCGGATACCTTCTCCACACTGCTGACGGAGTAGGTCCGGGTACCCAGCTTGGTGGTGAGGGTGATGGTGTCTCCAGGCTCCAGGGTGTGGATCTTGCCAAAGTGGGCGTTTACACCCCGGTTGTGGGCCGCGACGCAGATATTTCCATCCCAGATGCTGGTCTCAGCGAAGTGGCCGGCCCCTTTGGCCAGGGTCTTGCTGTCTGTGCCCTGATATACCTTGACAGACAGGCCGATGGCGGGAATCTTCAGTGTCCCCAGGTGGCCGCCGCTGTAGTAGAGATCGTCGGTCACATCAGTGAATCCGACGACGCTGCCGCCCTGGACAATCCCGCTGGGGCTGCCGGGAATCTGCGTCATGGTGATACCGCCCGAACCGGGGGCCTGAGCCCCGTTGTCGATGGCCGGGTAGTTGACGCTGCCTACCTGATTCACCAGCCCGCCCTTCAGAGCTCCGGGGACAAGGTTGGGGGTGAGGGCCTCGCCGCTGCCGGGGAGGTAGCTGGTCGGTGTCCCAAAGCCGGGGGGCACCAGGGCCACGTTTTTGCTCCGGTCCGCGTTGGGGTCCTCCTGAGTGTAAGGACCATCCTGGCTGGTGGGCCTGCCGAACAGGTAGTCCTCCGGGGCGTCGTAGGTATATTCCAGTGCGCTGGCTTGGCCCACGCACATGGCACACAGAGCCAAAGTCAGCAGAATTTTGCGAAATTTCAAGGGATCATCTCCTTCCACGAATCTTTTTAAACACAAACACCCCGCCGACAGCTGCCACAACCACCAGCCCGACGATCAGCAGGGGCTGTTTCAGGCTGGCGATGTGGAAGGGCGCTTTCGGCGTGTCAGGGGAACTGTTGCCATCCGGCGTGCCCTCCGGGGCCTCCATGCTACCGAAGGTGGCGGTGTAGGTAACCACGTCACAGCCTGTCTTGGCCACCTCGCCGGTGTAGTTGGCGGACACCGTGTAGCCCGTAGCGTACTTGCTGGAGGTGGTTCCGGTGTACTTGGCCGTGGCGGTGTAGCGGATCATGGGGCTGCCCTCGCCGTCCGTCTGGGTGGAATCACTCCACTGTACGTCGGCCAGGGTGAGGGTTCGGCCCTTGTCCTCAATGGTCTTGGGGATGAGGGACAGGTTTCGACAGATTGGGATAGCTTCGGGTGGCGGAGACGCTGCCCGTTTTGGTGGCGTAGCCGTCCGTGGCTACCTGGACGGTGGTGTGGTCCAGGTGGAGGGTGCCAGTGTAGCCGTCCTCAGTGGTGACTTCCAACTCCGCGTCCAACTGCTGGAGGACGGCCTCCATGTTGTTGGTATCGCTGGCCTGGGTGATGGTGTGGATGTAGGGCTTAGTGTCCACGCCAACCTCGTCCTTCTTGGTCATATCCAGCAGATAGTACAGCCGCCCGCCTCGGATAAAGTCCTCAGTGGGGATACCACCGGGATCATCGCCCAAAGACAGTTGGTACACCTTGTCGATACGCAGCTCATCCAGAGGGCCGTAGGTGTACTCCTCCACCGAGATGGGATAGTAGCAGCTGTCCGTACTGGGGGCGGGCTCCTCAGCGGCAAAGGCCGGGATGGACAGGGTGCAGAGGATCAGTGCGGTAAATAATAAGGAAATTGTCTTTTTCATATTGATAACTCCTTTGAATTTTCCATATTTGTTGCAGATGCAGTTATCTGGCGTCATGGTGGACGGCAGGAGCGGCCCGCTGGGGAGGTGCGATGCTCTTTTCGATGGCCCTGCCGATCCGTTTGCTCAGGTCCTGAATGCCGTTGAGCACATTCTGGCGGTCCTGGGCGGGCCAGCCCTGAAACCGCTCGGGCAGTTTAGACAGGTCGGGCTGTTCCCGGCTGATCCCGAAGCGCCGGCACAGGACGTAGGCCACACTCTGGGCACTGAGTTCACACTCCTCCCGGCTGTACGTTCGGTTAAAGCCCCGGTCGTGATATTTGGCCTGGGCAATCTCAGCGGCGATGGCCCCGAAGGCCTCGCTGTCTGAAAAATCAGGGTTAACGGCCAGCAGCATATGGTGCTGATCGTAATAGGCGGGGGTGGACAGGTCATCATTCACTATCATCTGAACAGGGGCAAATCTCAGCAGGGCGGACAGCGCGGCCTCCATCTCCGGCGTATCGTCATGGAGGTGGGGGGTCTGGATGGGCCGGCCCTGGGTCTGGCTAATGTCGAAAGCGTCCGCCAAAGTGTAGCCGCGGCCAGAGGTTGTTTTTACGAAAATTTTGGACCCTTTGTCCTGCTGATCGTCCAGCACAGAGCGGCCTTGGGGTTTCCATCGCTCATGGGTAAAGAAGATGGTGCTGCCCTCGGGCCCCTGCTTCAGCATCAGGGCGATGTTGCCAGCACTGTAGCTGGGGTTGTCCCCCTGCATATCCAGGTAACGGGCATACGCCTCCGGGCTGGTGGTGATCTCCACCACACTTTCGTCCCGGAGAGCGGCGGCGGCCTCACGCTCCGCCTGCCGCTGTTCCCGCCATTGAGTATCCGCTGCGGTTTTGTCATTGATCAGCTTTCCTAAGTCTGCCATTGGTTGTAATTCCTCCCTTTTTGTATTGGTATTTGTAATTTTAGATGGTTTGACCTCCTTTCCAAAGACTAAATGCTGCAAATACTCATTCCAGTCCTTGCCAAGCTCCGGGGTGCAGGCGGACACCTGATAGCCCCGCTGCTGATATTCTGCCGTCAGCTTTTCGGTCGCCTCCTTGCCCGGTCCGTCCGTGTCCAGACACAGGATGATCCGCTTCAGATGGGGGTTCTCCCGCAGATAGGTCTCCAGAGCGCCATTGTGCAGGCCGCACAGGGCTACGGCATTGCTGGTGACTTTGGGGTGGAGGGTGCAGAAGCTCATAAGGTCGATGGGAGCTTCGAACACCGCCACCCAATCCAGGGCCGGGTCGCAGGGCAGGGGAAAGGCCACGCTTTTATCGCTGCCGGTGACATCCCCCTTGAAGCTGGGGCCGTTGAGGTCGTAGGTACCGCGTTTGCTGGCAAATCTGGGCTTGCCACCTCCACCTTTACCAACGAATACACAGTTGTGGTGTCCGGCGTCCTCGTACAGCAGCCCGCCCCGGATGAAGTCTCGGATCACCTGGGGGTCAATACCACGTTTCTGGAGATAGGCGAACACCCGGTGCTGGTCTGTGTGCGCCGGGGGCAGGGCGAAGGGTGTTTTTTTCCGGGGCTCCGGCCTGGGCGGTGGGTAGTTGGGGGAGTCCCGCGCCCGGTGGCCGTTAAAGTCCAGCAGGTAATTCACCGCCTCCGGGAAGCTCTTGCCGCAGAACTCCTGGAGGAAGGTGATGGCGTCCCCGCCTTGGCCGGTGGAATAGCGCCGCCACCGCCGCCGCTCCTTGATGCGGATGCTGTCCATCTCCTTAGTGGTATGGTAGCTGCCCAGCCGCCGCACCTGGTAGCCCAGGTGGGACAACAGGTCCGGCAGATCTGTCTCCTTGGCGATGGACATCTCCTCCGGGGTAAAGCGATAGGCTGGACTTTGATTCGATGTTCTCGTAATAATCACCTCCTCCGAGAACGCAAAAAGCCCCCCGGAGCATCCCTGTCTTGGGGTGCTCCGGGGGGCTCTCTGCCTGTGGTTTTCAGTTATGCCTTACACGGCCCACACGCTGGCCGACGTGGGCCGTTACCCCTTCTCCGGGGGCTGGGGGTCGTCCTGGCCAGCCGGGGGCTCACAGGGGCCGACACCGGTCTCATCCACGTCCATGGGCTCGGCCATGTTCAGGACACCGATGATCGCCCCCAGGACGAACTCCCGCTGAGTGACCTTTCTGCCCAGGCGGGCGCTCTCACGATCCAGGTGGGCCTTGATCCGCTGGAACAGTTCTTCGTCGATCTGGAAGGCCATGGTCCGATTCTTTCCGTTTGTCATAGCTGTGTTACCTCCGTTTTCTTTCATTTCGTAATATTCGGTGAGCAGGTTGGTGATGTACTCTGCGGTGGTCTGGCCTAGCGCCTCCTTGGCCTCCGTTACTCGATTGTGGAGGCTGATAGGCACCTGAGCACACAAGTTTTTTCGCTGTTCCATGCTGCTGCCTCCCTTCTTGATGGTGAAGCAAGTATATCGGGAAAGCCAAACGAAAGCTATCACCACAACCACCAACGATTCAGAGACAAACCAAGCATAAGCACCAATGTGAACAGAACGGAGGACGAAAAAAGCCCCCAGCCTGCTGGAACATCTCCTATAGGCTGGGGGCGGGCGGCTTTTTCCTTTTGGGAGCTTTCTCTGGTGGGCTGGGCTGGCCCTCCATGGTGATCTGCCCAGCTACCTGCGTCACAGGCTGACGGACTCCACGTTCTTTATCGGCAGCGGTTCGGATACCCTCTCCTTGGGATGTTTTGGCGGAGACCAGCCAGCCCTTCTGGAGAAGCTGAGCCATCAGACCGGCTACAAATTGCTTTCCTATTTGATTGCGCCTGTCCTTATCGCATAGGCGGCGGACCTCAAATTTCTCCGCGGCATACTCCGCGACAGGGGCTACGACGTAGAGGTTGCTTCGCTTTGTTCTGCATTTTTCCAGGATATACCCCGTGATCTCATCCCGCTTTGCCTCCAGCTCCGCCCGGTATCCCTCGTCGCTCAGGTCATGGTACTCCTCATAGCAGTCGACGTGATAGCAGCGAAAGGCTTGTGCTTTCGACAGCTGTTCCTGCAAAGACTGGATGTTGTCCTCGTCCAGCACACCGCTGAAACTGCTGGGGTGCAGGTAGAGGTCCTCCTGGCCCTTAGTCACTGTGTCGCAGCACCCGTTGTGGCCCAGGGTGAGCGTCCAACCCAATGATTTGAACAGGCGGCGGCTTTCTTCTTTGAAGACGGCCTTGTCAGAATCACTTGACCAACCGGAGACGTAACCCTCGGTGTGGATGCGAAAATATACTTTCCGGTATGCCATGTTGAATTTCCTCCTAAATTTTTAAACTTTTGATTGGCAGACAAATGAAAAAAGCCGCCCTCGGCCCATCGGATCATATCCGACAGGCCGAGGGCGGTTGGTTTTCTTTGTTTGGAAGCTCTAGGGAATCGCTCGGGAGTTCGAATCCCTTCACCTTCTGGAACCCCTTCTAGAAGTGCTGTTTTGCATCTTTCTCACGTTATTTCAAAATAACGCTTCCAATAATTTCAAGTAGCAACTTTTTCGCTCTGTTTTTGCTGTATTCTTTTTAAAATATGAAAAACACCGCATTTTCATGCGGTGTTTTTCGCCTGCATCTTTTTTGGCGACACAGGTTGGTGCGGCTGACGGGAGTCGAATTTTTGTTCCCCTATTTTATTCGCTCAAATATGTTTAATATCTGTTCATTTTAGTTCTTTTCAGTAATTTTATTATCCCGTTTTGTCTCGCTTGGTTTTAACTACACAAGCGCATTTTGGGGTCAATATTGGGGTCATTTGGGGTCACGGTAAACCGTCTGTTTTGGTTTGTCGTGACCCATGCACGCCCCTGAACGATGGAACGATTATAGCACAAGTGATAGCGGAAGTCAAGCGTCGAATATCGGGAACGGGGGCGTCGCTTCACCGCCGCGCTCCCTGCGCCCCGTTCCCATCCCTGTCTGCGGACAGGGCGGCAACAAGACACAGGCCGCTTTTGATTGCCGTCTGCGGACGGCCCTCAAAAGCTGACCCGCACGGTACGCCTTGATTTTTTGACGGTTTGCCCCTTCGGGTCAAGCCCTAAAAATCCAGGCCGGTTTCGCTCCGCCCCCGCCGGGGAGGACGAGAGACGAGAGGCGAAAGGAGGGGTCCGGTATGGCCCGAAAAACTGCCCTTGATAAAATATACCCCCGTGATATGAAAGCCCTTGGTGCGCTCGCCAAAGTAGGTCATGCGTCCCAAGACCAGCTCCATGAATTTGTCCGGGACAAACGGCTTTATACCTACGAGAAAGCTGGGTTGATTGGCCGTGTCCCCTACAACCGCCCCGGAGACAGGGACAGGGACCAGATCTGTTACCGCCTGACCCGGGCGGGCCGGGAGTTCTGCCGCAATGAGCTCCACTTTTCCGATATGTATAAGGCTCAGAGTGTGGCCCACGACATGGGCCTTGCGGACCGCTTTTTTGCTCTGACCCCCACAGAGCGGGACAGCTGGCTGACAGAGAGCCAGGTCCGGGATATGTACCAGCAGTATATAGACAAGCTGCGGGACCAAGGGGAGGAGGAAACGGCTAAATCCCTGTGGGACAGCCTGGAGAGCGGCCAGGTGAGCCCCCCGGACGGCTGCTATACCGCCGATACCGGGGAACAGGTTGTGGTCGAGGTTGTGACAAACAACTATGGCGAGGCAGAAATCCAAGAAAAAATAAATTTTGTGGAAAATATGGGCGTTTCTTGGAATAGTTTTGACTTTATACGCATATAACTACTAGGAAAGGAGGTAATTATGGCCAGCAATGAAGAAAAGCAATGCCTGTGCATTGATCACCACGACCTGCTGCATCTGATTCACCGCTATGGTTGCGGAGCCATGCTCCTGCCACAGCTGCGCACTCTGGCCCTTCGGCTGGAGCTGTATCCCTCAGAAGCGGCCATAGGCCGCGCTGTACGGGCCTTGAAATCCGCTGGGGTCCTGAAGCGCATAACATGGTTGGACGGGCGCTCTGAGCTCCTGGTAGGCTGCAAATACATGTTCCGCTATTTTGCCGGGGCTGTCAGCTCCCAGGAGGTGGCGGCGGCCAAGAAGTACAATACAGCGCGCCAGTATATGGCGCAATGCTGTAAAGTCGATTATCTGCTCCGCACACTGGACCACTATCAACAGCTGCGAACTCTGGAAGATGTGGAGCACTACTTAAAGAGCGCCGGGTCTACCCTCTTTCTGCGCACCCCGGAGCTCCCTGAATACTTCGCCGCTTATCCACCCTATTCTCGGTACGACCCGGCGGAGCACGCCGCACAGCTGGACGAGCTGCGGCGGCTGGCCGCTCTGCGCTCACGGGTCAACGATCCATCCGTCACAGCACCCCCTGCCCCTCTGATGCTAGTTTTGACGCTGGACACACTGCATCGGCGCGGGGTCTATGTGGCGAAAATCACGCAGAAATCCATCATCCTGGTCCGCTATGACTACGCAAATACGCTGACCGCCCCGCGCATTCTGGATTGGGCCTTGGATGCCTATGACATTCTGCACCCCCTTCTCCCCAGCCTGGAAATCAGTTTCCGTGTCCAGGCTTTGGACGAACTGGGACAGGCCCATCTTGTGGAGCAGTTATCCGCTCCATATCGTGGGCTGACCTATACGGAAAGCCGCCTGTCTGCCCGGCACATCGACAGCGGTTTGTCCGTGATCATTCAAAACTCAAACGTACTAGACCGCTGGCTGGGCGGGGTCCATGTGCTTCTGTAACAAAAGGAGGACTTTTATGTATCCAAAATCTTATGTTCAAGAAAATCATCATCTTAACTGGCGGGACGAGGACCACAGGCTGGCCTATCTGAACGCTGTGCGGGATTTGGAGGGGGCCGAGGGCCCCTACACCAAGCCCAATCTGTACCTGATCACCAGCTGTGAGACAACCCGCGAGCACATCTGGGATATTCTCGATTTTCGGACACCCCACGATGTTGTATATGGCTGCTGGGACGAGCCCTGGAACACCCAGGAGAGCCGTATGATTATCGCCCTGGTCTCCCTGTTCAACGAGGAGATGTTTGCCGACAAGGCCGCCAAGGGCACTCTGACAGCTCCTATCCTGGACGCCATGGAGTGGGCCGCTGAGCTGCACGAAATCATGCAGGAGCCGTTTGATCCGGTAGCCGCCAGCGGTGAAGAGCTGATTTGATTTATCTGTTTTAGGGCGCTGTAGCTGTACGCTGCGGCGCTCTTTTTGCTGTTTACGGGGGACGAGAGACGAAGGACGGGGGATAGCATAGTCTCCACAGCCTGTCAAGGCCGAAAAATTCCGGTTCCGAAGCGCCGGATTTTTTCGCGAGTGTCCGCGCAAGCGCGGCCAGCCCTGACCGGCTGTTCCGCCTATGCTGCGGTGTTGACACAAGCTCGCGAGCGAGCTGTGCTACACCACTTCGATATTTTGGGAGGTTGACGAAATTATGAAGCAGGCCACGAAAATGAGCCGGGCGGTATCCCAGTTGGAGCACATCTATAATTCCTTGAATGCAGACTTTTTCGCCGGGGAGCTGCCC
>ERZ808051.746-NODE-746-length-29836-cov-5.679559_pt1 | contig 29836 bp, 29 predicted proteins | sample MGYA00380199_ERZ808051 | MGnify/ENA primary metagenome ERZ808051 (study PRJEB31490, sample SAMN06133391) | mouse gut metagenome | isolation source: J11 | host: mice | place: China: Chengdu | collected 2015-05 ...
GGCACTTCATTGGACTCTATTGTATTTTCTCACATCCCATATTCTTGTGCAAGACACCAGGAAATTTGACGCTTACGTCGTAGCTTACTGCCGGGTCAGTACCCGCCATGAGGAACAATACCATAGCCTGAAAACGCAAATTTCCTACTACACGAATTATATCCAGCGCAATCCAAACTGGAAATTCGTTGCTGTGTATTCCGACATTGCTTCCGGCACCCGCACTGCCAACCGCCCTGGCTATCAGAAGCTCATGAGAGACTGCACCAAAAGAAAGGTAGACTTGATACTGGTGAAGTCTTTGAGCCGTTTTGGCCGGGATGCGTTGGAAACTATCCGTCAAATCAGGAGGTTGAAGAAAATGAATATCGGAATTTGCATTGAGAATGGAGGACTGAACACTTTGAACGTCAGTGACAGCATGATTGACCAACTTGCGGCCCTCGCGCAAGCTGAAAGTCACTTCCGCAGCGAGAACATCAAATTCGGTATCCGTCACCGCATGAAAAGTGGGAAAACCGTACTGAATCACACACAGCTTCTTGGCTACACTAAAGGGCCGGACGGGATTCTTCAAATCGTGCCGGCGGAAGCTGAAATTGTGCGCATAATTTTTGATCTCTACATCAAAGGCAACGGGGTACGCAAAATCAAACGGTATCTGGAAGAGCATGGAATCAAAACGGTGACGGGTAAGGCCGAGTGGAGTACCTCCACCATTGACCGAATGCTGAGCAACGAAAAGTACGTCGGCGAGGTGCGGATGCAGAAAACTTACATCTCTGATTTACTAACTGGCAAAAGAAAAAAGAATGAGGGGCAACTTGATACTTATCTGGTTAAAAGTGCTCATGAGCCAATCATCGATAGGGAAACTTTTGAGTTGGTGCAAAAAATGAAGGGAAGCACCAGAAAATCCAACACCTCGTCCTGAAAAATATTCAACCCGCTATTTGTGGTCATTCATCAAATAAACCACATTATCGGGCGTCATTATGCAAGGCCCTCTTTTTTCGTGTCAACGCAGTGAGCCTTGAGCATAGCAAGCGCATCCTCTTTCGCACGGGTATCCGCACACCGTGCGGCCTCAATGAGTTGAACCTCAAACTCGCTCATAGGGACCCGCGCAACCGTTTCCCGTCCAAGAATGCAATCAGTGGACACACCAAAATAATCAGCTAATTTCCCCAGCATTTTAAGGGAAGGCTCCCTTTCCCCGGTTTCATAGCGTGAATAAACCACCGGAGAGCAACCGAGGCAAAAACTGACCTCCTTTTGCGAAACGCCCTTGAATGCTCGAAGCTGCTTCAAATTCACAAAACCACCCCTAACACCAGAAATAAGTACCGATACGGAAAAATAATTATTGACTAAATTCCAAAATGGTATTATACTAATAACGACAACATCCCATAAGGATGCCAAAAGGACGATGATCGGCAATGATTTCTGAAACGAACCCGGCCTCCAACGCAGATAAAAAAGATGGAAGCCCTGAACGGCTCTTCATTCCCGCAAAAGCTAAATTGGATCCCTTCACGGAAGGCCGGATATTCAAAGCATGTGCCTATTGCCGCGTTTCTACAGACAGCGATATGCAGCTATCCTCATTTGAACTCCAGACGGAGCATTATCAAAACCTCGCGGGGAAACATAAAAATTGGGATTTAAGAAAAATTTACGCTGATGAGGGGATTTCCGGGACATCTTTGAAGAACCGGGATCAATTTAACGCTATGCTGGAAGCCTGCTGGGCAGGAAAATATGACCTGATTCTCACAAAAAGCGTTTCTCGTTTCGCCCGGAATCTGGTAGACTGCGTATCCCTGGTTCGGCGGCTGAAAAACCATACTCCTCCAGTGGGCGTCTTTTTTGAAACCGATAATCTTTTCACCCTATCGGAGGACTCTGAATTGAAGCTATCCCTTTTGGCCACCTTTGCCCAAGAGGAATCTATCAAGAAAAGCGAAAGTATGGTTTGGTCCCTCAATGAGCGATTCAAATCTGAAAAGCGGCTGCTGGTTCCGGAGCCATATGGCTACTCCCGCCAGCGGGATGCCAGCGGCCGGTATGTTCAAAACGCAAAGCTGCAAATTATAGCAGAGGAAGCGGAAGTAGTTCGCTTTATATTTGACGCTTTCCTCGCGGGTTATCCGCTGCGCGCAATCGCGGAAATTCTGACGGAAACAGGCGTCCCCACCAAAACAGGGCGGAGCGGATGGAGCGAAGGGTCTTTGAACTACATTTTACGAAATGAACGTTATTGCGGCAGCATTTTGACATGGAAAACCTTCACAGCCGATGTTTTTGAACACAAAAAGAGACGAAACCGTCAGGATCGCGACCAGTACCTCTATACAAACCAGCATGAAGCAATCATTCCGGCAGAAAAATTTGAGGCGGCGCAAGTTCTGCTGGAAAATAAAAAGCACCACTTGCGTGGAGGGCTGCCGGTTCTGCACGTCATTGATAACGGCATATTCCGTGGATTCGTCCCAGTTGACCACCATTGGATCAATGACGATCCAAACACTTACTTTGAAGCCTCAAACAGCGTAGGAACAGAGCGCAGAAAGCTTCGGTTCCTACGCAGCCAGTTCAGCGCCTTTAATTTGGGCGGCTATCAAGTGGTGCGCGGCCAATTTATGATGCGCCGCGCGGAATGCCCCTGCATCACGATCACAGATCAGAAAATCAGTTTCAACTATGAATGCCAGCGCAAGTTCTTAGATGTAGGGTATGTCCAACTCCTAATCCACCCATCCCAGCGAAAGCTGGCCATCCGCCCCTGTGGTGAGCGTGATGTAAACAGCATCCGCTGGCGCGTCGATGCCGAGCGCCCAATTTCCTCAAAAATCCTGCGCTGCCAGTATTTCTCCGCCGCGCTGTTTCAAATCATGGATTGGAATCCTGAATATCAATACCGGGTCAGGGGAACCTATGCTGCCGCTGAGCAGGACGAAATCATTATATTCGATGTCACAAACGCAGTACCCGTCGCTACCGTTCAGCGGAACAGTTTGGACACCGGATTCAGGCGGCTGCGCCGGATTGATCTGCTTCCCGAAGAATGGGACAGCATATTCGGTGAAGAATTCTATGCATACAACATCCACAATGGGTTTTACTATCTCAGGTCACATGACAGCTGGAACACGCAGGCAAAAAGCCGCCTGGTTCCCGGCTGCACAAAGGTATCCCCGGTTTCTGAAGAGGAACTGCAAATGAGCATCGAAAAGATACGACAGAGAGCGGGTGCTGTAAATGCAGAATGACAAGCAGGATATATTCGACGAGGTCAAGCCATTAGACGAGGCGGTCGAGGAACAGGAAATCATCGACCTTGCGGGATACCAAGTCACAAAAGCGGAGTTGTTTGCACACACGCGGGAACCGGCTATCACCGTCTGGGAGGACCGCATCAAATTCAATATGGCCTGCCTGCGCCGGTTCCCCAACGTCACACATATCCAGCTGCTGATTCATCCGGAGCAGCGCAGGCTGATCATCCGCCCCTGTGACCCGGACGCACCGGATTCCCTGCGCTGGGCAAATGGCGGAGGTGAAAAGGAACGCAGAAACCGGGATATGCGCTGCCACATTTTTGCGGCAAAGCTGTTTGACCTGATGCTATGGGACAAACAGTATCGCTACAAAATGCTGGGGAAGCCAGCCGTCTATGGAAGCGAAGTGCTGTTCCTTTTTAATTTATCAGATTTCGAACTGTTTGTCACTACCGGCTCGAAAAAAAGGCGCTCCTATTTGCCGGAGAATTGGCGGGATTATTTTGGGATTCCCGTGGAACGACACGAGGAGGCCTACAAAATCGACCTTGCAGACGGCTATGTGACCACAGACAACGCATAGGAGGTACTATGATATGGGTCAGGCAGATTTTGTGATCGGCGATATCAGTATGGACGGTTTTCAAGTAGTGCGCGGCCTCTATTTCAGCCGGATGCTTGAGCCATCGCTGAAAGTATGGAATACCGCCATTTCTTTCAATGTGCCCGCATATAGCGCTTTGAATAACTGTGAATCGGTACAAATGCTTGTCAATCTTGAACAGCGGAAAATCCTGGTCAAACCCGTGCCTTCCAAGGAACCAGACGCAATCAACTGGATCCGTGATCCGGCCAAGCCGAAAACCACCAAGATGGAGTGTTCCTTATTCACCCGCCAGCTGTTCACGAAATGGGGCTGGGACGATACATATCAATACCGCACCAATGGGAAGCTGGTTAAATTTGATAAAAAACTGATGCTGCTGTTTGACTTCAACCGGCCCGAGCTTTGGCAGGGCATGAAACTGGTGCGGGACGATGGCTGAACCCGCATATCTCTCATTCTATCTGGGCAGCAATACCGTTTATGTATTTTGCAGCGTTCTCCATAGAATGGGACGTCCACCCTATGTCCGCTTTCTGATCAACCCCAATACGATGCAGCTGGTCATGCAGCCATATCACAAAAAGGAATTTACTTCATTTCGTGTGCCGAAAGCAATATATGAGAATCTGCCGGGAAAACACGTCAGCTTTCGGATCTGCAGCAGGGCGTTTTGCCAGCTGCTTGCTGCGAAAATGGGGTGGAGCACAGACAGATCCTACCGTATTCCAGGCATGGTCTATACAAAATACTCAATGGCCCGTTTTGATTTAATTAAAGCGAGAGAAATAAATGCCGGATGCTGATGCGTCCGGCATTTTCCTTTATTTCCCTACATATCCATAAACCGAGGTGATGCAGCATGAAAAGCGCACAGCAAGAGCTGATGAGCGTCCTGTTGGACGCGGTCTACGCCCGAGGGCTTTTGTCGAAAACCACCTATTTGAGCGCGGTTGATTTGGTACATTCTGCGCTGGATATTCCCCCATTTTTCCGGTATCCTGTGTACTTGACAAAGGAGGCGGGACAGTGTGAATATCCTTAAAATCCGCAACGAAATGCGGAACGGAAAAACGATTTTCGACCTTCCCCTACGGGTTACCTTCTACGCTCGGGTGTCCACCGACAAGGACGAACAGCTCAACAGCCTAGAAAACCAGGTGCAGTATTACACCCAGTTCATCCAGGAAAAACGAAACTGGACTTACATCCAAGGTTATGTGGATGAGGGCATCAGCGGGACAAGCACAAAAAAGCGGGATAGCTTCAATCGGATGATAACGGACGCCAAAGAGGGGCGCTTTGACTTCATCATCACGAAGGAGATATCCCGCTTTTCCCGTTCCACCTTGGACAGCATCAAATACACACAGGAGCTGTTGGAGCACGACGTGGGGGTGCTGTTCCAGAACGACAACATCAACACCCTGGACAGCGACAGCGAGTTCCGCCTAGTGGTCATGGCTGGAGTGGCCCAGGATGAAGTGCGTAAGCTGTCCGAGCGGCTAAAATTCGGTTTCCGGCAGGCCATCAAAAACGGCCATGTGCTGGGAAATGACAAGCTGTGGGGGTACGATAAAAAGAATTGCGTGCTGACCATCAATGAGGAGGAAGCCCAGGTGGTGCGGCGAATTTTCGATCTCTACGCCAATCAGCAGATGGGCATCCGGCGCATCTCACAGATGTTGTACGACGAGGGTTTCACCAGCCGCCAGGGCAACACGTTCAACATTCTAACCATCCGGCATATTCTTTGCAACCCCAAATATAAGGGCTGGTACTGCGCCAACAAATCCCAAACGGTGGATTACCGGAGCAAGCGGAAGGTATTCCTGGATGAGAGTGAATGGGTGACATACCCTGACCCATCCATTCCTGCTATTGTCTCCGAGGAGTTGTGGAACCGGGCCAACGCGCTCTACAAGCGCCGCAGCCAGCAGATGATGTCTCACCAGAGCGCCGCCGAGTTTCACAACCGCTACCCGTACAGCGGCAAGATCATCTGTGAGGAGCACAGTACCAGTTTCCACAGGCAGGTGATCAAAAGCTCCAAAGGCGAAACGGAAACCTGGCAATGCCGGGAGTATCGCAGCCGTGGACGGGCCGGGTGCTCCGCTCCTCATCTCCGCACCAAAGAGTTGGACCAAATCATGGCCAGCATATTCAGCCAACTAGCTCAAGATAAATCGGCCATCATTGATGCATTGGTGAAGGTGATTCAATCCGTCCCGGACGAGCACGACTACGCCCAGGATGCCCAACGTGTTCAGGAGGACATCGCCGCCATCCAGGCAAAAAAAGACCGCCTGCTGGAAATGAGCATCGAGGGCATTATTTCTATGGCGGAATTCAAGCAGCGCAACGATGGTTTTAACGAGCAGGTCGAGGCGTTGGAGGACCGTTTGACGGCACTTCAGGCGGAAGCGGAAAAGGGCCGGAGAACCACCGAACAGCTTGGTGAAATCAGAAGTGCCTTGGAGCAGGAGCTCTCCTTTCAAAACGGCGTCAATTCCGCCCTGGTAACCACAATTTTAGACCACATCGTGGTCAAAAAAAGCAGCACCAAAGAGGAAATACATCTGGATATCCACCTGAAATTTGGCGGCCCCTGCGGGGTCGTTTTTGACCGGCCAAATTCTTCCTTCCGCTTCAACCGTCTAAAAAATACTACACCCCCAATGGAGATCAGGACGACCTGATTTCCATCGGAACCATTGGGCTGATCAAAGGGGTTTCCACATTCAAGGCGGACAAAAATGTGCGGCTGGCCACCTATGCCAGCCGCTGCATTGAGAACGAGATTCTGATGTATTTCCGCTCTCAGCGAAAGCTCCAGGGAGAGCTTTCCCTCTCCGACTCGTTGGATGGAGAGGGGGAAAACGGCTCCCTGTCCCTCATTGACGTGGTACGGGTGGACGACAATATGCTGGAGGACCTGGATCTGCGGGACGCCTGCGCCAAAGTGCGCCGGTGTGTGGAAGCCTGCCTCACCGGACGAGAGGCTCACATTATCCGCCTGCGCTACGGCTTGGATGATCGTCCCCCCCTGACACAGCGGGAAATTGCCACGCTGTGCGGAATCTCCCGCTCCTATGTGTCCCGCATCGAAAAAAAAGCCCTGGAAAAGCTGCGTCTGGAATATGAGCGGCGCTGAAACAGGCATGTGCGCGGAGGCTTGTGCCTCCGCGCACTCACATTTTCATGCCGCCGTTGGCAGGATTGTCCAAAAGCCGCCCGTCCTCCGCAAAGCGCGAACCGTGGCAGGGACAGTCCCAGGAGTGTTCCTGCGAATTGTACTTCAGGGCACAGCCCATGTGGGGGCACCGGGGGGTGGAAAAGGTCAGCAGATTTCGCGCCGCCTCCCAGCCGTTCACCGCCAACTGAAGCCGAAGCACCGTCCGCGACGGATCAAACGCCGGGGCATAGGGGTTCTCCCGCCCCAGCACCATGTCCGATAGGACCGACGCCGCCGCCATAGCGGAGGTCATCCCCCACTTCCCGAAGCCTGTGACCACATACAGGCCGGGCGTACCTCCGGAATACTGGCCCACAAAGGGCGCGCCGTCCAGTGTCATGCAGTCCTGGGCGGCCCACCGGGCCGCCGCCCGGGCGTCCGGCCAACGCTCCCGCGCAAAGGCTTCCAGCTCCGCCCAGCCTCTCCCCCGCTTGCCGGTGCGGTGCCCGCCGCCTCCCAGCAGCAGACGGCCCCCCGCATTGCGGAAGGACAGCCCCCGCTCATCCTCATCCACATACATCCCCCCTACGTCCTGGGCGTTCTCCAATTCCAGCACGTAGGACCGGCTCTGATACAGCTTGAGGAAATAGCCCCCATGCTTGTTGAGCATTGGAAAATGGGTCGCAACGACGATCTTCTCCGCCCGAATCATCCCCCGGCCGGTGGACGCCGTACCGGGGCCCAGCTCCAACACTCTGGTGTCCTCAAAAATACGCAGTCCCCGGGCCAGGGCGCCGGCAAACTTCAGCGGATGGAACTGGGCCTGTCCCGAAAACCTGACCGCCCCCGCCACAGGGAGGGGCAGCGGCAGCTCCGCCGCAAATTCCGCGGGATAGCCCAGCCGCTCCAGCGCCGACAGCTCCCGGTCAATCTGCCGGAGGCCGTCCACAGCATAAACACAGCTGTCCTTCTCCTCAAAATCACAGTCAATTTCCCGGCACAGCCGGCGGTACTCCTCCACCGCCGCCAGATTGGCCTCCAGATAGAGGCGGGCCCGCTCTGTGCCCAGCTTCCGCGTCAGGCCGTGATAGATCAGCCCATGCTGCGCCGTAACTTTGGCCGTGGTGTTTTGGGTCGTTCCGCCGCACAGCCGGTTTGCCTCCACCAGAGCGCAGTCCACTCCCTCCCGGGACAGCCGCCAGGCGCACAGGATGCCCGCCAGTCCGCCGCCGATCACCAGAACATCCGTCCTCAAATCCCCCTGAAGCGGGTCAAACCGGGGCAGCTCCACCCCACGCGTCCATATTGAGCCCATGTCATCACCTCATGGACAGCTTGACCTGTTCCCCGCAAAAATATGCTTCCGCCGCCACAGACGGGCGCGGGCCCTGTCCGCCGGACGGACAGGGCCCGCGTCAACGCCGCGCCGGCGGAGCTCCCGGCCTCACTGCGGATTCAGTTCCAGATACTTCTGGTCAATGTGGCTGTCCACCTGCATCGCCAGCTCCAGGGCGTCGTTGCAGCCCATCTTTTTGTTTCGGTTGTTTATGGCCGCCACCTCAATGACCACAGCCAGATTCCGCCCCGGCCGCACCGGGATGGTGATGGTGGGGACGCGCACATCCAGCAGGGTGGTGAAGTGCTCCTCCGCCCCCAGCCGGTCATACAGCTTGCCGTCCTTCCAGGTCTCCATTTCGATCACCAGATCAATCGCGCTGTCAAATTTGACCGCGGACATGCCGAACAGCCGGCGCACGTCCACCACCCCGATGCCCCGCAGCTCGATATAATGGCGGATCAGCTCCGGCGCGGTTCCGATCAGCCCGCCGCTGGGGTTGCGCCGAATCTCTATGGCGTCGTCGGCGATGAGCCGGTGGCCCCGCTTCACCAATTCGATGGCCGTCTCGCTCTTGCCGATCCCCGACTCCCCCGCCAGCATGACGCCTTCGCCGTACACCTCCACCAGCACGCCGTGCCGGGTGATGGTGGGAGACAGCGCCGTGCGGAGGTAGGCGATCATGGTGCTCATAATGCTGGACGTGTTCTCCTGTGTGCCGAGAATTGCCTGGCCGTGCTTTTTGGCCATCTCCATGCACTCCGAATAGGGCTTGAGCCCCCGGGCAAAAATCACCGCCGGGGTGTGGTAGGAAAACAGGGTGTCAAATACCGACGCCCGCATTTCCGGCGAAATCCCCTCCAGATAGGAAATCTCCACCAGGCCCAGCAGCTGCATCCGCTCCCGGTCGAAGTAGTCGAAAAAGCCGGTGAGCTGGAGGCCCGGCCGGTTTACATCGTCAATGGTAATCAATTTTTCCCGGTAGCCCTCCGGACCGTACAGCACATTCAGGTGAAAGTTGTCAATAATGGTGCCCAGCTTGATTCCCGTTTTGCTCGCCACCGCGGTCACACTCCTTTTAGGTTATCGTTACCCTCTATTTTAGCATATCCCGTCCCCGAAAAAAATAGCAAATCCATCAAATTCACTCTTGATTTTTCCTGCCCTCTATGGTAGCATAATGTAGTTACCGTTTGAGCGAATTCCAACCAGCAAGGGGGGTTAGTCAATATGGCCAAATGCGAGTTTTGCGGCAAGGGCGTGAACTTCGGCATCCAGGTATCCCACTCCCACCGCCGTTCCAACCGTCCCTGGAAGCCCAACGTCAAGCGCGTCAAGGCTGTGGTGGACGGCGCGCCCAAGCACGTTTATGTGTGCACCCGCTGCCTCCGCTCCGGCAAAGTCACCCGCGCCGTGTAATCCCATAAGGAAGCAAAATCGGACCCCGCGCTGTGCGCGGGGTCCGATTTTTATTTCTTGTCCTGCTCGGACCCGGGGCCGCCGTCCGGCTTCTCCGCAGGCTCAGACGCCCCCTGGGGATCGCCCTCCCCCGCCCCGTTCTTTTTGGACTGGCTCCCCTTGTGAAAGGCAAATTTCGACTCCGTGCCTTTTATCACGCGCACCATGTTTCCCCGGTGCTTCCACAGCAGCAGTCCGCCCATGACGGCGGCCAGCAGCAGAATCAGCGGGTCCCGGAACACCAGCCAGGACACCACGATAAAGGACGCGCCTCCCCAGCAGGACCCCAGAGAGATATACCTGGTGGTCACCGCCAGAATGAGGAACCCGCCCCACAGGGTCACCGGAATGATCCAGGCGGGCAAAACTCCTCCGCCGCTGAAGCCAATCACAATGGCCACGGCGCTTCCGGACAGCACCCCCTTGCCGCCGCGGAACTGAAAGGTACAGGGGTACATGTGCCCGATCATGCAGAAGGTGCCCGCCCAGTATTGGGCGAGGGTGATCAGCTCGGGAGAGAGATGTCCGGCGATAAACATGGCAAACAGCACCGCCAAAACCGCCTTTGCCGCGTCGCTGAGGATCACGACCGCCGTCAGCGGGCCGCCAAACACCCGGTAAAAGTTGGTCAGGCCGGCGTTTCCGCTTCCGTGGTCCCGGATGTCGTCCCGCAGGATATACCGGGACACCACCACGGCGCCGTTGAAGCAGCCCAGGAAATAGGACACCACAGCCACGCCGATGGCCGCCACCGCCAGCCAGCCGGGGCTGACGCCAGCCGCCTCCAGCATACGAGAATTCATCGTTAATCCTCCTTATCGCCCTTTTGTCGAATGGTAATGCGCACCGGAGTGCCTGTCAGGCCGAAGGTGCCCCTGATCTGGTTTTCCAGATAGCGCTGATAGGAAAAGTGAAACAGCTTTGCGTCGTTGCAGAAGATGACGAAGTGGGGCGGCTTCACCCCGATCTGGGTCATATAGTAGATTTTCAGCCGTTTCCCCTTGTCGGTGGGAGGCTGTACCCGGGCCTGGGCGTCGTTCAGCACCTGATTGAGCATCCCGGTTGGAATGCGCATGGCCGCCTGGTTCACCACGCTGTCGATGAGGCCAAACAGCTTTTCCACCCGCTGCCCCGTCAGCGCCGAGATGAACAGCACCGGAGCATAGGTCATATAGCTCAGATCCCGGCGGACCTCCTCCTCCATGCGCTGCATGGTCTTTCCGTCCTTCTCCACCGCGTCCCATTTATTCACCGCGATGACGCAGGCTTTGCCCGCCTCGTGGGCCAGCCCGGCCACCTTGGTGTCCTGCTCCGTCACCCCCTCCCGCGCATCAATCATGATCACGCACACATCGCTGCGCTCAATGGCCATGGTGGCCCGGAGAACGGAAAATTTCTCCACCCGGTCGTCCACTCTGGATTTTTTCCGCATGCCCGCCGTGTCGATAATGAGGTACTTCTGGCCGTTCCGCTCCAGGTAGCTGTCCACGGCGTCCCGGGTGGTGCCCGCCACATCGGACACAATCACCCGCTCCTGGCCCAAAATGCGGTTTACCAGCGAGGATTTCCCCACGTTGGGCTTGCCGATGATGGCCACCTTCACCACATCGTCCTCTTCTTCCTCCTGATCCTCGGGAGGGAAGAAGGCAAAGCAGGCGTCCAGCAGGTCGCCGGTGCCGTGGCCGTGGACGGCGGACACCGGGTAGGGATCGCCCAGCCCCAGATTGTAAAACTCATACATATCCGGGTCGTTGTGGCCGGTGGAGTCCATCTTGTTCACCGCCAGCACCACCGGCTTCCGGGACCGCTGGAGCATCCCGGCCACCTCCTGATCGGCGGCGGTCATGCCGGTGCGGATATCGCACACAAAGACAATGACGGTGGCGGCGGCAATGGCGATCTCCGCCTGCTCCCGCATAAAGGACAGGATCTGGTCGTCGGTGCCCGGCTCAATGCCTCCGGTATCCACCAGGTCAAAGGTCCGGCCCCGCCACTCCGCCTGCGCGTACAGCCGGTCCCGGGTGACGCCGGGGGTGTCCTCCACGATGGACAGCCGCTTACCCGTCAGCTTGTTAAACAGCATGGATTTGCCCACGTTGGGGCGGCCCACAATGGCCACCAGGGGCTTTGCCATGATCATTCCTCCCTATATGTGAACCGCCGCCTGGTTTCATGTCCGATTCACACCGGGCGGCCGCAGCACGATAATACTATCGTTATCCTATCATAGTATACCAAAGTCTCCAAAAAAAAGATAGGGGGAAATCGGAAATTTTTCGGGGCGAAAACAACAAAAAAGCTGCCGCAAACGCGGCAGCTTTCTCCGTTCTTATTTCTCGGCGGGGGCGACCTCACGGCCATTATAGGTCATGCAGTTCTTGCAGACGCGGTGGGGCAGGGTGACGGTACCGCACTTGGGGCAGGTGTTGATACCGGGAGTTTCCAGCTTCCACACGGAGCTGCGGCGCTTGTTCCTGCGCTGCTTGGATACTTTACTCTTCGGGACGGCCATTTTGACACCTCCTTAATTGGTCAATGTCCGCTGGGACATACAGCCTACTGATCTGCCTTCTCCGGCTCCAGAAGCTGGGCCAGCTTTGCCCACCGGGGATCAATCTCCTTTTTGCAGCGGCACGGCTCCACATTCAGGTCCGCGCCACAGCCGGGGCAAAGTCCCTTGCAATCCTCAGAGCAGAGATTTTTTGTGTCCATTTCAAGGAGGAATACCTCCCGCATCAGTTCGTCCAGCTCCAGCTCGCCGTCCTTGTTCAGCACAACGATGTCGTCGCTCTCTTCATTGGCCAACTCAAAGGCCAGCAAAGTCTCATACTCCACCGTCTTCTCCCGCTGAAAGGGTCTGGCACACCGGTCGCACGACAGGGACAGAACCGTCTCCAGCCGGGCTTTCAGCTCAAGGGCTCCCGCCCGGTTGCGCACCTGTCCCTCCACACGGACAGGCTGAACAAAGGGCTGCGCCCCGTTCCACTCCACGCCGGACAAATCCGCCTGAAGCGCAAAGGGAAGCACCCCGCCGGGCTGCTGGGCCAGGGGTTTCAAATCCAGTTTCATGGCACACCTCGCATAATGGCACGACTGGTATTATACTAGACCTGGCCGGAAATGTCAAATATTTTCCGCAATATTTTGTGTTTTTTTCGGAAAAGCAGCGCGAAGGAGCGGTCAGAGGGAACGTCCGGACCAAAGCGGGCGCAAAAGACCAGGCCGGAGGGTCGGCATGGCTGCCGGGGTCAGCCCTTCAGGAACTCCTCCAGCCGGTCCATACCCTTCTTGATGTTGTCCATGCTGGTGGCATAGGACCAGCGGACAAAATTGGGGGCGCCAAAGCCGCTACAGGGCACTGTGGCCACCAGGCCGTGCTTCAGCAGGGCGGCGGAAAAGTCGTCTCCGGACCGGATCAGCTCCCCGTGGATGGTGCGGCCCAGCTGCTTCTCCACGTTCATCATGATATAAAACGCGCCCTCGGGCTTGATGCAGCTGACGCCGTCAATGGCGTTCACTCTGTCCACAATATAGTTCCGGCGCTCCTCAAAGGCCCGCCGCATGGTCTCCACACAGTCCTGGGGGCCGTTCAGGGCGGCCACGGAGGCGGCCTGGGAGACGGAGCTGGGGGAGCCGGTGGAATGGCTGAGATAGTTGGCCATCACCTTGGCGATTTTCTCGCCGGCCAGCAGATACCCGATGCGCCAGCCGGTCATGGCATAGGACTTGGAAACGCCGTTGATGAGAATGGTGCGCTCCTTCACATCCTCGCCCAAAGAGGCAAAGGACACGGATTTCACGCCGTCATACAGCAGGCCGTAGTAGATCTCATCGGAAATCACATAGATGTCCCTCTCCACACACACCTTGGCGATGGCCGCCAGCTCGTCCTTGGAGTAGACCATACCGGTGGGGTTGCTGGGGTTGTTGAGGATGAGGGCCTTGGTTTTGGGCGTGATGGCCGCCGCCAGCTGCTCCGCCGTCATTTTGAATCCGGCCGACTCCTCCGCCGTCACCACAACGGGCGCGCCTCCCGCCATTTTGATGAGCTCCAGATAGCTCACCCAGAAGGGCGCGGGCAGAATGACCTCGTCGCCGGGGTTCACCAGAGCCCGCAGCGCGATATATACGCAGTGCTTGGCTCCGCTGGTCACCACCACCTGAGAGGGCTGGTAATCCAGGCCGCAGTCCTCCTTCATCCGGCGGCACACGGCCTGCTTCAGGGCGACCGTGCCGGAGGCGGGGGTGTAACGGGTCACGTTGTCGGCAATGGCCTGCTCCGCCGCCGCCTTGATATGATCGGGAGTATTGAAATCCGGCTCGCCGGCGCCGAAGCCGACCACGTCCACACCGTCCGCCTTCATCTGCTTGGCCAGGGCGTCAATCGCCATTGTGCTGGACGCCTGCACTGCGGACGCGATTTGAGCAAGTTCTTTCAAGGTAATCCCTCCAATTGTTGTTTCCTGCACATTATATTCTCCGGCTTGCAGGATTGCAAGCACATTTTGGGGGATTTTCGAAGTTTTTGCAATTCCAACAAAACCATGTTGCATTTCCGGCAAAAAACCGCCCCCTCTGCCGAATGGGGGCGGCTCTTTTCCGGTCCGGACCGGCGTCACATGCCCAGCTTGAACAGGTTCTGGTCGGTACTGAAATTGGCTGTGGAGTAGAGCACCAGCACCTGGTCGATTTCATGGTCCGCGGCATATTTTTTGAGGGAGACGTTGTTGTACCGCAGGTCGAACAGGTGGACCTCCTGAAACTCCTCCGCCAGGAAGGGGGCCAGGGAGTCGGAGTAGGAGTCCCGGATCACCAGCAGCTTCCCGCCCTGGGCGTCGGGGTTCCGAATGACGCACAGGGGCTGGTTGCCCCCCAGGAAATAGGCGTACTTGTCCTTGACCTCCAGCTTCTCGGGGTGGTACAGGGCGCTCTCAATGGGTTCGCCCTCGGGGTAGCCGGTGACGGTGACGCTGCCCTTTGTCCCCCCCTCGGGGATGATGGAATAAATGCTGTCCGGGCGTACCCAGCCCGCCCCGGAGGCGGAGTAGGTGGTCCCGTAAAAACGGTCGGAACGCAGGGTCAACGGGTAGTCGTATATCCCGCCGCCGTCGCCCATGCCCCACATCAGCGCCAGATAGCCCTGGTAAGCCCCCATGGTGGTCCAGTGGTGATCGGTGCGGTAGAAGGCGTCGTTCTCCCTTCCCAGCGCATCCCGCAGGTCGATATACGTCACATTGCCCCCGCACAGCTCCCGGACCTTCTCAATGGTGGAGCCGTCGTCCACATTTGGAGCGTTGTCCGGCAGCCGGTCCGCCCAAATCAGGCTCTTGTCCGGCACCAGGGAGAAGTACACCGGCACGTCCAGGTTCTCCCCCAGCTTGTTCACAAAGCCCATCTTTTTCTCCAGCTCTTCCACGCCGGGGGCCTTGAACTGGGCAAACAGGGTTTGACCGTCCGTGCCAAAGTACACCTTGTTGTTCTCCTGCTTGCCCAGCGCCCGCTCAGAATAAGCTTTCAGCTTCACCCACTGGTCCCGCAGGGGGAACTGGTCGGTGACATAGTCCTCAAAGCCCTCCATGAACTTGCCGGAGCGGACCGTGTCCCAGGTGGGGGCTTTGAACTGGGCCAGGTAGCGGTTTTCCTGGTCGGAGAAGTCCCGGCTGGGGGAGAGAATCAGGGCCGCGCCAAACCCGAAGGTGAACAGGCAGAACAGCGCGGTGATGAAAATGGAATATTTTTTACTCATAAATATATCCCCCTATCGGAGCGCACATCGGTTTCGTTGCCGGGCGCAAAACGCAGGATGATAAACAACGGCTGTAACGGCTTCAAGTTCTTTTTGATTCTTTTTCTTTCAAGAAAAAGAATGCCTACTAAAACCTGAAGTACAGGAACGGGTTATAAGTGCCGTCCACCAGATAGGCGGTGGTGAACACCAGCCCCGCCATCATCAGCACCGGGAAGGCAATCTGACGGGCCCGCTCCGGCAGCCTGTGCCACAGGGTTTTGCCCAGCGGGGTGGCGGCGATGACGGCGATGATCAGAATGGGCAGGTAGTTGCGCAGATGATAGAGGAAGCCGGTGTCCAGCGCCCCGGCCCCGAAGCCGAACATGGCGGCCAGATAGGGGCCCATGGCGGAGAAATCCTCCACCGCAAAGATGGCCCAGCCCACTACGGCCACTAGCACGCCGTATATATGGCACGCCCAGGCCGGGGCCTTATCCAGAATTCTGCCCAGCCACAACTTTTCCAGCGTGATCCACACAAACCAGTACAGGCCCCAGAACAGGAAGTTCCAGCTGGCCCCGTGCCAGATTCCGGTGGCGGCCCACACCACCAGCAGGTTGAACACCATCCTCCCCTTCCCCACCCGGCTGCCGCCCAGGGGGAAATACAGGTACTCCCGGAACCAGCTGCCCAGGGAGATGTGCCACCGCCGCCAGAACTCGCTGGCCGACTTGGAGATATAGGGATAGTTGAAATTTTCCAGGAACTCAAAGCCCAGCATCCGGCCCAGGCCAATGGCCATATCCGAATAGCCGGAAAAGTCGAAGTAGAGCTGGAGGGAAAAGGCCACGATCCCCAGCCACGCCCCCAGGGTGGTGAGCCGGGCGGACGGCGTGGCCAGATACACGTCCCACAGGGGCCCCAGGGCGTTGGCCAGCAGCACCTTCTTGCAGGCGCCGACGGTAAACCGCTGGACGCCGGAGGCAAACTTCTGGAACGTGTGGTCCCGACGCTCCAGCTGGCTGTCCAGATCCTTGTACTTGATAATGGGTCCGGCGATGAGCTGGGGAAACAGGGTGACAAAGGTGCCGAAGGTGACGATATTCTTCTGACACCTGGCGTCCCCCCGGTACACGTCGATGGTGTAGCTCATGGTCTGGAAGGTGTAGAAGGAGATGCCGATGGGCAGAGTGAAGGGGATGGAATCTCCCCCCGGCAGAGGCAGGCTCTTGATGACCGGCAGAAGGTCCAGCCCGACGGCGGTCAGGCTCCCGGCGATGAAATTCCAGTATTTGAAGAACCCCAGCAGAGCCAGGTTGAACACCACCGAGGACGCCACCGCCATCCGCGCCCCCCGGTCATTGTCTCTGGCCTTGCACCGGGTGACGATCCGGCCGTGGCTGTAGTCGATGGCAATGGAGAGGAACATGATGACCACATACACCGGCTCTCCCCAGCCATAAAACACCAGATTGACCGCCAACAGCACCAGATTTCGCCATCTCAGTGGGGAAATATAATAGAGCAGCAGCACAATTGGAAAGTAGAGGAACAAAAAGAAGGGGCTGGAGAAAATCACGGGCCTTCACCTCACCGGACAGATTTTGCGGGAAGGGAGCGGTCGCCCGCTCCCCTCCCGGTTATGGATCACTCAAACAGCGCGTTGAACAGGTTCACGATGTCGTCACAGTTCTCGTGGACCACCATCATGACGTAATTCCCGTTGGATATGATGCGGGAGTTGTTTTTCCACTGCTCGGTGGGGCCGGGATACCAGGCCCCGCCGGGGCTCTCGCCGTCGCCCGCCATATAGTCAACGCGGGCCTGGAAGATTTCCTTTACCGACTCCACGTCCCCGCCGTCAGCCACTTCCACCAGGCCGAACTCGCCGTTGTTCATGGACATCTGGGTCACGTAGACCATGCACTGCTTGGCGTCAATGGCGCTCAGGCCCGGATAGAAGCCGTCCAGCAGCTCGGCGCCGGCCAGCTCCAGGAATCCAAATTGATACTGGCTGGTCACATCCGCGTAAAAGCCCGCCAGATCTACCCCCTCGGCGGGGGCGGGCGTGGGTTCCGGCGTGGGGGTGGGCTCCGGCGTGGGCGTGGGGGCCGGGGTGGGCTTGGGGGTGGGCGCGGGCGTGGGCTTGGGGGTGGGGGTGGGCGCGGGTGTGGGCGTAGGCGCGGGTGTGGCCGACGGAGCCTGAGTAGGCTCGGCGGACGGCTCCGCGCTGGGTTCCGCGGAGGGCTCGGAGGATGGCTCCTCGGAGGGCTCCACGCTGGGTTCCGGCGTGGGGGTGGCGGTGGGCTCCACAGACTCCACAGCCTCGGAGGGAATCAGGGTGGTCTGTGCGCCGGGGCTGCCGCAGGCGGACAGCAGGGACAGCGCCAGGGCGGCGCACAGGATCAGGGCGGTCATGCGTTTCATATGTCACTAAACTCCTTTTACTTCAAATATGTGTTCACGGCGCACCCCCTCTGCGGCGCGGACGCCGCAGAGGGGTATCCGCGCTTTTTTATGCAAACAGGGCGTTGAACTCGCTGACGATGGCGTCCGCGTCGTTGTGGCAGACCAGCATCACGTAATTGCCGTTTTCCGCCAGTTTGGCGCTCCGCAGCCACATCTCCACCTCTTCGGGATAGTTGCCCACGCCCTCGGTGCTCTTGGAGTCGATGCGGGCCTGGAAGATCTCCTTCACCTTGGCGGCGTCCTCGGCGCTCTTGGCCTGGACCAGGGCCAGCTCGCCGCCGCTGAAGGAGATCATGGGCAGATAGACCTCGACCTGCTCCAGATCCATGTCCTTCAGGCCGGGATAGCTGTTCTCCAGCATAATGGCGCCCACCTCTGCGTCGGCGGGGTCGGCCTTCTCCAGCGAGGCAAACTCATGGTTTTCCTGCACTGTCTGCGCAAAGGCGGACAGGTCCGCGTTCTTGTCGGGGGCGGCGGAAGGGCTGCCCCCCTCGCTGTCCTTGGGTCCGCAGGCGGACAGCACGGACAGGCACAGCACTGCGGCGGTACAAAGCGCAATTAACTTCTTTTTCATGGCAAATTCTCCTTTTTTTCATCATGACAGGACCGGTGCGGCAGATTCGTCCCCCGGGACGGCCGCTCCCTGCGGAAACGGTCCGCCCAGGCCGGGAGGGATTTGGAGCCCCGCCCTCCCATACAGTTTGCCCGGCCGGGCGGGATCTCACACAGCTTTGCCGCGCCTCCCGCAACCGGACGGCACGCGTCCGCTCCCATCCGCCCCGGGAACTCTTCGATTCCGGGACATTCTAGCACACGCGGCGGCGGTTGGCAACCCTCTTTCCCTCGGGGTCAGCCCAGCCTCCGTCTGTGTGATAATACCCTCCGGCCCACGGAAAGGTTGCGGCCGAATGGTGTTTTTTTGACGTTTTCAGGTATCTGACCGTGGAAAAGCTTGGCAGCCGCGGAAAAAAAGCGGTCCCTTCGGCAAATTGACGGCAAAAAAGGGTAAAATCTTGACAGCTTCGCCACATTTTCTCTTGCTATTTTTTTGTCAAGCGTCTATAATGTGCATGATTGAGGGAGTGTTTTGGGGTAGTATGGTCAATATCGTTTTAGTTGAACCGGAAATTCCGCAGAATTGCGGCAACATCGCCCGCACCTGCGCCGCCACCCGCTGCCGCCTTCATCTGGTGGAGCCGCTTGGTTTCGACATCAGCGAGAAGGCCGTAAAGCGGGCGGGGCTGGACTATTGGCCCATGGTGGACCTCACCGTCTATCCCAGCCTCGAGCACCTCTTTCAGCGCAACCACCCCGCCGATCTGTGGCTGGCCACGACCAAAGCCCCCCGGGACTACTCTCAAGCTCAGTTTCGGGACGGATGCTGGCTGTTTTTCGGCAAGGAGACCGCCGGTCTGCCGGAGGCTTTCCGTATGGCCTACCCGGACCGATGCCTCCGCATCCCCATGCGCACCGGCGCCCGAAGCCTGAACCTGTCCAACTCGGTGGCTGTTCTGGCCTATGAAGCTCTGCGCCAGCAGGGGTTCCCCGGGCTGAGCGGGGCTGGGGAAATGGCGTCCATCCCCGCAAATTCCGACGATCATTGAGAGCTATCACTTCAAGTTGTAATTAATGAAAGGAGTCAGATCGCCATGAACTACAACAAGAAGACGGTCAAGGACATTGATGTGAAGGGCAAGAAGGTTCTGCTTCGCTGCGACTTCAACGTCCCCATGGCCAAGGACGGAAGCGGCGTCATCACCGATGACAAGCGCATCCGCGCCGCCCTGCCCACCATCCAGTACCTGCTGGACCAGGGCGCGGCAGTCATCGCCTGCTCCCACATGGGCAAGCCGGTGGCTACCTTCGAGTCCTACAAGAAAAAGCAGCTGGAGAAGGGCAAGGACGAGGCCTCCATCACCGAGGAGAAGTGGAAAAAGTCCCTGGCCGAGCTGCGCATGGAGCCTGTGGCCGCCCGCCTGAGCGAGCTGCTGGGCAAGCCGGTCATCCTGGCCGACGACGTGGTGGGTCCCGACGCCCAGGCCAAGGCCGCGGCGCTGAAGTCCGGCGAAATCATGCTGCTCCAGAACACCCGCTTCGAAAAGGGCGAGACTAAGAACGACCCCGAGCTGGCCAAGAAGATGGCCGCTCTGGCCGGGGCCGACGGCGTATACGTGTCCGACGCCTTCGGCGCGGTGCACCGCGCCCACGCCTCCACCGCCGGCGTGGCCGACTACCTGCCCGCCGTGTCCGGCTTCCTGATCCAGAAGGAACTGGACTTCATCGGCGGCGCTCTGGCCAACCCCAAGCGTCCTCTGGTGGCCATCCTGGGCGGCTCCAAGGTGAGCTCCAAGATCGGCGTCATCAACAACCTGCTGGAAATCGCCGACACCATCATCATCGGCGGCGGCATGGCCTACACCTTCTCCGCCGCCCAGGGCGGCAAGGTGGGCGACTCCCTGCTGGAGGAGGACTGGAAGGACTACGCCAACGACATGGTGAAGAAGGCGGCGGACAAGGGCGTGAAGCTGCTCCTCCCCGTGGACACCGTCATTGCCGACAAGTTTGCCCCCGACGCCGACAGCAAGGTGGTCCGGTCCGGCGAGATCCCCGACGGCTGGCAGGGGCTGGACATCGGCCCCGACACTGTGAAGCTGTACTGCGGCGCCGTGGCCGACGCGGGCACCGTGATCTGGAACGGCCCCATGGGCGTGTTTGAGTTCGAGAAGTTCGCCGCGGGCACCAAGGCCGTGGCCGAGGCCCTGTCCAAGACCTCCGCCATCACCATCATCGGCGGCGGCGACAGCGCGGCGGCGGTGCAGCAGCTGGGCTATGCCGACAAGATGACCCACATCTCCACCGGCGGCGGCGCCTCCCTGGAGTTCATGGAGGGCAAGGAACTGCCCGGCGTGGCCTGCCTGCTGGACAAGTAAGCGGATCACTCGGGGTCCCCGCAAAGCCGTCTTTCAGGCTTTGTGGGGAGAGGAGGGGCAAGGGAGCAAACGCAGTTTTCGCCAAAGGCGGAAACGCAGTGCGCGGACTTTGCCCCGACGACATGGAGGGCAAGGAGCTGCCGGGCGTGGCCTGCCTGCTGGACGCCTGACGCAGCGGGTGCCCGCGCCCCCGCCCGCCAGCGGCACAACGCAGCCACCAGCGCCGGTATGCCGGATCTCTGAGCCGGCCCCCCGAACCGGCGCGCAAATGCACAAACAAACCTCTTTCAAATAAAAGAAGGGAGTTCAACAAATGAACCTCAAGTACCGCAAGACCATCATTGCCGGCAACTGGAAGATGAACAAAACCCTCACCGAGGCCAAAGCCTTCGCCGAGGCCCTGAAGCCCCAGCTGGGCCGCCACAAGTGGTGTGAGGTCGTTCTGTGCGTCCCCGGCGTCAACATCCCCGGCGCGGTGCGCCTGTTCAAGGACACCCGGGTGGCCATCGGCGGCGAAACCTGTCACTACGAGGCCAGCGGCGCCTACACCGGCGAGGTGACGGTGGAAATGCTCAAGGACGTGGGCGCAAAGTACGTCATCATCGGCCACTCCGAGCGCCGGCAGTACTACAATGAGACCGACTTCACCGTCAACAAGAAGGTCCACGCCGCCCTGGAGGCCGGCCTGCGGCCCATCGTCTGCGTGGGTGAGAGCCTGGACCAGCGGGAGCTGGGCGTCACCGAGGAGCTGATCTCCTATCAGGTGAAGGTGGCCCTGGCCGGGCTCAACGAGAGCCAGGTGCGCCGCGTCGTCATCGCCTATGAGCCCATCTGGGCCATCGGCACCGGCAAAACCGCCACCGCCGAGCAGGCCGGCGCCGTGTGCACCCATATCCGCGCCATCATCCGCAAGCAGTACGGCGCCCGGGTGGCCCGCGCCGTCACCATCCAGTACGGCGGCTCCATGAACGCCAAGAACGCGGCGGAGCTCCTGGCCCAGCCCGACATCGACGGCGGCCTCATCGGCGGCGCTTCTCTGAAGCCCGACGACTTCATGGCAATTATTAACGCCGCAAACCAGGAATAAGAAGCGTGAGGACAGCCGCGCAGGGGAGCTTGGAGCGGCGTGAAGGCAAAAAGCCCAAGGCCCACGCAGTGGGACTGGGTTTTGCCTGAACCGCAGTGAAAGCGACCCGGCCGCGCGGCCAGTCCAAGCGTGACAGCGCCGCCGCAAGGCCTGGAGAACCGCTTTGCGGGGGCCGCCTGGAGCGGCATGACAAGAGGTAATTGAATGAAAACACCCACCACTTTAATTATCATGGACGGCTTCGGCCTGTCCCCCTCCTCCGCGGCGGGCGACAACGCCATCAAAGCCGCCAACACCCCCAATCTGGACCGCCTGTTCGCTGAAAATCCCTGCTGCAAGCTGTCCGCCTCCGGGCTGGACGTGGGTCTGCCCGACGGCCAGATGGGCAACAGCGAGGTGGGCCACACCAACATCGGCGCGGGCCGGGTGGTGTTCCAGGACCTGCCCAAGATCACCAAGGCCATCCAGGACGGAGCCTTTTTTGAAAACCCCGCCTACCAGAACGCCATGACGGCCGCCCGGGATGCGGGCAAAGCCGTCCATATCTACGGCCTGATGTCCAACGGCGGCGTCCACAGCCACATCACCCACATTCAGGCGGCGGTGGAGATGGCCCACCGGCTGGGCTGCCCGAAAATCTTTGTCCATTGCTTCATGGACGGCCGCGACGTGCCCCCCACCTCCGGAAAGGGCTTCGTGGCCGAGATGAAGGAGACCTGTGACAAGTACGGCGCCCAGATCGCCACCATCTCCGGGCGCTACTACGCCATGGACCGGGATACCAACTGGGACCGGGTGGAGCGGGCCTACAAGGCCATGGTTTACGGTGAGAGCGAGCGCCGCTTCATCGGCGACCCGGTGGGGGCCATGCAGGCCAGCTACGACGCGGGGATCACCGACGAGTTTGTGGTGCCCGTCATCACGGCGGAGCACGCCGAGATCGGCGAGGGCGACTCCATCATCTTCATGAATTTCCGCCCCGACCGGGCCCGCGAAATCACCCGCACCTTTGTGGACCCCGACTTCAAGGGGTTTGAGCGCCGCAGGGGCTTCTTCCATGTGAACTACGTCTGCACCACCTCCTACGACGCCTCCATGCCCAACGTGGTCATCGCCTTCCCGAAGGAGAGTCTGGACAACATCTTCGGCGAGTATATCGCCCAGCAGGGCATGACCCAGCTGCGCATTGCCGAGACGGAGAAATACGCCCATGTCACCTTCTTCTTCAACGGCGGCGTGGAGACCGTGTTCCCCGGCGAGGACCGGTGCCTCATCCCCTCCCCCAAGGTGGCCACCTATGACCTTCAGCCCCATATGAGCCAGCCCGAGGTCACCGCCGAGGCCGTCAAGCGCATTGAGAGCGGCAAATACGACGTGGTGATCCTCAACTTCGCCAACTGCGACATGGTGGGCCACACCGGCGTGTTCGACGCCGCCGTAAAGGCCGCCGAGGCGGTGGACAGCGGCGTGGGCCAGGTGGTGGAGGCCACCGCCAAAATGGGCGGCGTGTCCATCATCACCGCCGACCACGGCAACGCCGAGCACATGGTGGACGAGGACGGCTCTCCCTTCACCGCCCACACCACCAACCTGGTCCCCTGCTGCGTTGTGGGCGCGGACGTGAAGCTCCGGGACGGCCGTCTGGCCGACCTGGCCCCCACCATGCTGGATCTGATGGGCCTCAACAAACCTGCGGAGATGACCGGAGAAACCCTGATCGTGAAGTGACCAATTGTCCTCATACCCTTGCGTAGGGGCGCACATCGTGCGCCCGGCCTCCGGTCCGCCGCGTGCGGGCGCACGATGTGCGCCCCTACAGAGGGTTTGCACCATTCGAAACCGCGAAAAACCGAAAGGAGCTTGATTCCAATGAAACAGATGATCGAGATCGTTGACGTCCTTGGTCGCGAAATTCTGGATTCCCGCGGCAATCCCACCGTCGAGGTGGAGATCACCCTGGAGGACGGCACAGTTGGCCGTGCCGCTGTGCCCTCCGGCGCCTCCACCGGCGTCCACGAGGCCTGCGAGCTGCGGGACGGCGACAAGGGCCGTTACCTGGGCAAGGGCGTGGAGAAGGCCGTGTCCAATGTCAATACCGAGCTGGCCGAGTGCCTGATCGGCATGAACGCCCTGGATCAGGTGGCCATCGACAAGGCCATGATCGAGCTGGACGGCACCCCCAACAAGGGCCGTCTGGGCGCCAACGCCATTCTGGGCTGCTCCCTGGCCGTGGCCAAGGCCGCCGCCGAGTGCATGGGCACCAGCCTGTACAACTATATCGGCGGCGTCAACGCCAAGACCCTGCCCGTCCCCATGATGAACATTCTCAACGGCGGCGCCCACGCCACCAACAACGTGGAGATCCAGGAGTTCATGATCATGCCTGTGGGCGCCCCCACCTTCAAGGAGGCCCTGCGCCGCTGCGCCGAGGTGTTCCACCAGCTGAAAAAGACCCTGAAGGACAACGGCACCCCCGCCGCCGGCGTGGGCGACGAGGGCGGCTACGCCCCCAACCTGAAGAAGGATGAGGACGCCCTGAAGGTCATTGTGCAGGCCATTTCCGAGGCCGGCTACAAGCCCGGCGAGGACTTCATGATCGCCATCGACGCCGCCTCCTCCGAGTGGTGGAACGACGAGGAGAAGTGCTACGTTCAGCCCAAGTCCGGCAAGAAGATGACCCAGCAGCAGCTGGTGAACATGTGGAAGAAGTTCGCCGACACCTATCCCATCATCTCCCTGGAGGACGGCATGGCCGAGGATGACTGGGAGGGCTGGGCCATGCTGACCAAGGCCATCGGCTCCAAGGTTCAGCTGGTGGGCGACGACCTGTTCGTCACCAATGTGGCCCGCCTGTCCGACGGCATCGCCAAGGGCGTGGGCAACTCCATCCTCATCAAGGTGAACCAGATCGGCACCCTGACCGAGACCCTGGACGCCATCCAGATGGCCAACCGGGCCGGCTATACCGCCATCGTGTCCCACCGCTCCGGCGAAACCGAGGACGCCACCATCGCCGACATCGCCGTGGCCACCAACGCCGGCCAGATCAAGACCGGCGCCCCCAGCCGCACCGACCGCGTGGCCAAGTATAACCAGCTGCTGCGCATTGAGGAGGAGCTGGACGACGCCGCCATCTACCTGGGCCGGAACGCCTTCTTCAATCTGAAGTAACCCCCATTTGAAAAAGCGTCTGGAGCACCGCTCCAGACGCTTTTTTGTTACAGTCCTGTCAGGTCGAACCTGGGAATAAACCCCTCCCCCGCGGCCTCCAGCTCCTGGACGTATCCCGCCAGCCCCAGGTTCTCCATGTACTCCCGGGCAGCCCGCAGCTCCGAATGCCGCACGGTGCGCCGGAGCTCCGGGAAGGCGTCCAGCCGCCCCACCGGTGTGTACTGGGCCATGAGGGAAAACAGCACCGTTCCGGGGGGAAAGCTGTCCGCCACCCAGTCCATCACTCGCTTGGCCTCATTCACCTGCCCCGGCAGGATCAGGTGCCGGATGAGCACTCCGCTTTTCAGCAGGCCGTCCTCCAGCCGTACCGGCCCCCGCTGGCGGACCATCTCCAGGATGGCCGCCTTGGCCGCCTCCGGATAGTTTTCCGCCCCTGAATACCGCTGCGCCACGGCGGGAGTGACATACTTCAGGTCCGGCAGATAGACCTCCACCTTCCCCTCCAATGCCCGCAGCACCGACCGGCGCTCGTAGCCTCCGCTGTTCCAAACCACCGGCAGGCCGCCGGGCACGGGCCGCTCCAGCACGCGGGACAGCACGTGGGTAAACTGCGTGGGCGTAACCAGCTCAATGCAGGCGGCCCCCTGTCCGGCCAGCCGCTGAAAGACCTGGTGCAGCTCGTCTCCGGTCAGCGGCTTGCCGAAGTTCTCCCGGCTGATGGACCGGTTCTGGCAGAACACACAGCCCAGCGTGCAGCCGGAAAAGAACACCGTTCCGGCCCCGGTTGTGCCGGAGATGCAGGGCTCCTCCCAAAAATGAAGCGCCGCCCGGGCGCACACCGGAACCGCCGGCATGCCGCAGAAGCCCTCGCCGCGGATCTCGTCCCGCAGCGCCCCGCACCGGCGGGGGCACAGCTCACAGACCATGCGGCATCGCCCAGTCAGGGCCCAGGTCTCCAGCCTTCCAATGCTTCCGGCACAGCCCAATATAACAGTCGTTTGCCCCCAGCACCACCTGCTCCCCCTCCTTGAGTACCACGCCGTTTTTGTCGAAGCGGGCGTTGCAGATGGCCTTTTTCCCACACCAGCAAATGGTCTTGACCTCCTCAATGATATCAGCGCAGGCCAGCAGCGCCTCAGAGCCGGAAAACAGCCGCCCGCTGAAGTCCGCCCGCAGACCGTAGCAGATCACCGGCACGTTCCAGTCATCCACCAGCCTAGTGAGATAATCCACCTGGGCGTGGGTCAAGAACTGGGCCTCGTCCACAATGACGCACTGATGCTTTTGAATGGCCGCCGGCGGCATGCGCTCCAGTTCCTCAAACCAGACGCAGGGGAAGCTCAGTCCAATGCGGGAATTCACCAGCCGTTCCCCCTCCCGCTGGTCCAGGGCGGGCTTCACCATCAGGGCGCTCTGCCCCCGCTCTTCGTAGTTGTAGCGCACCATCAGCGCGTTGGCCGACTTGCTGGACCCCATCACGCCGTAACGGAAATACAGCTTTGCCATTATGCCGATCCCCCATTCAATCTCATATCTGCCTGCCGCAGGGCCCCTTCAAAGGCGTTGGGCACCGCATAGCTCCGCGCCAGCTCGCCCCCGTTCGCCCACACCCAGCCGGTCGGGAGCGCATCCGTTGTTGCCTCCGCGACCCGTATCGTCATATGCCATTCAAGGTGGGTGAACAGGTGTTTGGCCTGCGCCGTGTCCTCCCGGACCACGGCCTCCACCCCCCAATGCCCCGGGTCCGGCACCTCCCCCGCCTCATTGGGGAATTCCCACAGCCCCGCCAGCAGTCCCCGGTCCGGGCGGCGGCGCAGGGCCACGCTGTCCTCTCGGAAAATCAGCCATACCGTGCGTTTCTCCACCCGCCGGGCCTTCTTGGGGGCCTTCACCGGCAGCTCCCCGATCCGGTCCTGAGCCAGAGCGGCGCAGAGCTCTTTTGCCGGGCACCGTTCACACAGCGGCGCGCCGTTGGGCAGGCAGACCGTGGCCCCCAGCTCCATCAGCGCCTGGTTGAAGGCCCCCGCGCAGCTCACAGGGATAATCTTCTCCAGCGCCCGGGTCACCTGTTTTTTCATCCCAGGGGTGGTGATGTCTCCATCGTCTCCGCAGACGCGGGCATATACCCGCAACACATTGCCGTCCACTGCGGGTACCGCCTGACCAAAGGCGATGGAGCAGATAGCCCCGGCGGTGTAGTCCCCCACTCCGGGCAGGGCGCGGACCGCGGCATACTCCGCCGGAAAAATCCCTCTGTACTCCTCCATGATCACCCGGGCGGCCCGCTGAAGATTTCGGACCCGGGAGTAGTATCCCAGTCCCTGCCACAGCTTCATCAGCTGCTCCTCCGGAAGTTCCGCCAGGGCGGAGATATCCGGGGCCGCCTCCAGGAAACGCCTGTAGTAGTCCAGCACCGCCGCCACACGGGTCTGCTGGAGCATGATCTCCGACAGCCACACATGGTAAGGCGTGGGGTCGTCCCGCCACGGAAGCCGCCGGGCATTGTCCCGAAACCACTCCAGCAGAGGGATGGGCAGCTGTTCCAACACGTCCACGGCAGCGCCTCCAATTTCCACAAGATAGTTCATTTTACCACAGGAGCTCCCTTTTTTCAACTTGAACCGGCTCCATTCCTGTGGTAGGATGGAATAGGAGGATTCTGACTGGCAGAGGTGAAATTTATGGAGATCAGAGAGGTCCGGGAGAACAAAAAGCAGTATCTTTCCCTCCTCCTGCTGGCGGACGAGCAGGAAGCCATGATTGACCGCTACCTGGACCGGGGCACAATGTATGTGCTGGACGACGGCGGCATCAAGGGGGAGTGCGTGGTCACGGACGAGGGGGGCGGCGTGCTGGAGCTGAAAAGTCTGGCCGTGGAACCGGCTTTTCAGGGGAGGGGCTACGGAAAGGCCCTCGTCGGCTTTATTTGCGAAACCTACAGGGGCCGGTTCTCCATTTTACAGGTAGGGACCGGCGACAGCCCCCTCACCGTTCCATTTTACGAAGCATGCGGCTTCGTCCGCGCTCACCGAGTCAAAGACTTTTTCACCCTCCACTATGACCACCCGATTTTTGAGGGCGGCGTTCAGCTGGTGGATATGGTCTACCTGCAAAAGAGGCTGTGACAAGAGAGCGCCCCGCCTTGCGGCGGGGCGCTCTTGCGTATGTTCGAAGAGGAACGGGCTTACTTCACGCCCATCCAGCCGGAGATGACCATCCTCTGGACCTCGGAGGTACCCTCGTAGATCTCGGTGATCTTGGCGTCGCGCATCATGCGCTCAAAGGGATACTCACGGGTGTAGCCGTAGCCGCCGGTGAGCTGGAGGGTGCGGCGGGTCACGTCGGAAGCGGTCTCGGAGGCCACCAGCTTGGCCATAGCGGCCAGATGGCTGTGGGGCTCGTGATCCTGCTTGGCCTGGGCGGCGCGGTACACCAGCAGGCGGGCGGCGTCCACCTTGGCCTGCATGTCGGCCAGCTGGAACTGGGTATTCTGGAACTGGCTGATGCGCTTGCCGAACTGCACGCGCTCCTTGACGTACTTCACGCACTCGTCGATGCTGGCCTGGGCAATGCCGATGGCCTGGGCCGCGATGCCGATCCGGCCGCCGTCCAGGGTGGTCATGGCCACCTTGAAGCCCTTGTTCAGCTCGCCCAGCAGGTTCTCCTTGGGAACGATGCAGTCCTCAAACACCAGCTCGCAGGTGGAGGAGCCGCGGATGCCCATCTTCTTCTCGTGAGAGCCCACCTTGAACCCGGGGAAGTCCCGCTCCACGATGAAGGCGGAGATTCCCTTGGTGCCCAGGGACTTGTCGGTCATGGCGAACACCACAAACACGTTGGCATAGCCGGCGTTGGTGATGAAGATCTTGGAGCCGTTCAGCACCCAGTGGTCGCCCTTGTCCTCGGCGGTGGTCTTCTGCATGGCGGCGTCGGTGCCGGCGCCGGGCTCGGTCAGGCCGAACGCGCCCAGCCACTCGCCGGAGCACAGCTTGGACAGATACTTCTGCTTCTGCTCCTCGGTGCCGTACTGGCTGATGGGCCAGCAGCACAGAGAGGTATGGCCGGATACAATGACGGAGGTGGTGGCGCAATGCTTGGCCAGCTCCTCGCACACGCCGATGTAGTTCAGGTAGCTCAGACCGGCCCCGCCGTACTCCTCGGCGAAGGGCACGCCCATCATGCCCATCTCGGACAGCTTGTGCCACGTCTCCTCGGGGAAGCGCTCGTTCTCGTCCACCTCGGCGGCGATGGGGGCGACCTCCTTCAGGCAGAAGTCATGGAGCATATCAAGGATTTCCTGCTCCTCTTCGTTAAAATGAAAATTCATGGCGCATTATCCTTTCTTGATTTTAATTGATACCCGCGCCGGAAGCGGGTATGAAATCCGGAGCTCAGCCGCGGGCCTTCTTGATCTCGTCCACCAGGATGGGGAGCACCTCGAAAAGGTTGCCCACCACGCCGTAGTCGGCCACGTCGAAGATGGGGGCGTCGGGGTCCTTGTTGATGGCCACGATCACGTCGGAGCCGCTCATGCCCGCCAGATGCTGGATGGCGCCGCTGATGCCGCAGGCGATGTACAGCTTGGGACCCACCG
>ERZ808051.747-NODE-747-length-29810-cov-14.400565_pt1 | contig 29810 bp, 26 predicted proteins | sample MGYA00380199_ERZ808051 | MGnify/ENA primary metagenome ERZ808051 (study PRJEB31490, sample SAMN06133391) | mouse gut metagenome | isolation source: J11 | host: mice | place: China: Chengdu | collected 2015-05 ...
CTTGCTCTCGTAATTGCCGTATAGAAAATATTATGTGTAATCATTTCATCTACTTCTTTCGTAATAACAATTTTGACTGAATTGTACTCTAACCCTTGCGCTTTATGAATGGATACCGCATAAGCAATTTGGAATGGTACATTAGTTTCTGCATCTTCATCATCGTTATCATCAGCTCCAGCATTTTTCTTTTTTACTGCAAATCTTACAACAGACTTGCCCGGATTTAATTTTGGCATAAGTTCAAGTCCTGTTCCTGAAACATGGATGCTATTTAACACCTTTTCAATTTCAACGGAAAAGAATACCCTGTCCTCCTTGGTGATATACATGGATTTTGCTCGATGTGAGCCCTGCCTTATATAATCTTTCTCATCAAGTTTGTTAAGCACATCAAAATTATAACCTTTCCACGCATACTTATCATCTTTATTTGCAAATCTGTCCTGTTCCGTAAAATGTGACAGATAAACCAACATCATTGTCAGTTCTTCCATTGCTATCTTTGCATCTGTTTTATCCATGCTGTTCTCCCTCCACTTTTAATCTTTTTATTTCCTGCTATGCAATTGTCCATTCATAAGTCATAGTGTAGATTACCATTTGATTTTGCTGCCAAATAGGTCTGTTTGGACTGTTCGGACATATTTCTGCCCAAACACACGCCATACGGGGCAACGATTCCGTCATGAATAATAACATCCCTGAATGGCATCAATGTAGCTTCCACAATCTGCGGCATGGCATAACCTCCCAGTATTTCTTTCCACGAAGAGTAAATTCCTTTCACAACATATACAAAGTTCTTTTATCAGCTTATATTTTTGATTTACAAAATCCAATAGAGCTATCCATAGATCATAAAATTGTTCCGCTTCCTCATCTGTTAAAACCATACAAATACACCTTCAACCTTTTTATATTATCCATCAGCAACATTCTATAAAATATCATTTACCCCTATATGCTCAAAACTTCCGTAGGCAAACACAATTTTGACCTTATCAATTGCTGATTCCGACTTGATCATTTTAGCATAAGCTACTCATCTCGGATAATTCTTGTTTAAATCTTGGATAAACCTTGTTTAAACTGCACCTTTATTACAAAATATTTAACCAACTATTCTTTGACTTATTGCAAGGAATAATACATTAACTTAGTCCAAGATTTAGCTCAACTTTAGTCCAAAACAAGTCCAATTTAGTCCAAGCTCTGAAAGTAAGTCCCAAAACGATCTAATTCCATTGAAAATAAACTCAACTTCTCATTCATCAGCCAAAGTTTCATATCTCACAACCAATTGATTCTGACCATCCTATTTCTATATAAATCGCCACCTTGAATAATTCTTGTTTAAATCTTGGATAAACCTTGTTTAACTTACAATTTTAAAACAAGATCTCACTTTAATATCCAATTAGATTTTTGCTGGTTTTCTGAGTCAGTATCAATAATGCCTTGTTTTCTCAGCGCTGTAAGCATATTTCGGATTTTATTTTCTTTTTGGGCATCACTCAACACATTTGGCAGCTTATCCCATAGCAATTCCCGAATATCCTTCTTTTTGGCTTTTTTATACTGTTTCAGATATTCAACAATTAAATCCTTATAATACTTATCATCAAACCCCTTATTTTTAATATAGTTTGTACTCTCATCAATGCTCTTAGCCGCTGATGCCGATAAATATAAACTTGTTATCCTGCCTTCTACCAGTTTCAATGCCCGCAGTCTGTCTACATCCTCTTTTTCTATCGACAAGCCTTTTTGGACCCTATCAAGCAAAAACACTGTCTGTAAATCTAAATCCTGATGATCATACAATATGTGCATATAATTATCATTCAAGGTTTTGCCATATACCGTCACTTCAACCTGTGCCCCTGAAGATACATTGTAGTCCGGCAGTGGAAAATACTTCGCCTTTTGAATATTATATGCTCGGCGGATTCCCAATGTTGCGGTATCAATCATATGAAATGCCATCATAGAATCTGCTAAAAGTTTATTTCTATAAAATGGCGGACTGTAACTTACTTCCAACACGTTCTCTATTTTCTGTGGAATAAAGTCCCCCGGATTCGTAAATTTAATTTTGTCCTCAAATTCATTCACATAAATCCTTCCACCTAACTGATAATTCGTATGCGCAATACAGTTGTTAAGCAACTCCCGAATTAGCCAGCTATTATATTGCTCTGTTTCCATCGGAAACAGCGTCAACTGATTAGGCATATAACGGTAAGTCAGATTTCGTACTTTCGCAAACACTTTATCCACTACATTGATAAATGGAACCTTAAAAATTGCATAATCTTTATCCATTCCGTCCGCGCCATACAACCTCCACATAATGCTCGGCGCAGTCTGAAACATATAATCAAAATCCGAATTCCCCAACAGAAGCATTCCTGCTTGTGTAATTTTGCCATCTATCATAAGCTTAATCTTTGTAAGAAACTGCTCATCACTCATAGCATCCACTTCTGCCGAAATATGCTCCTGATTCATTTTTTCTTTATATTTTTCTCTTGCCAAATCTATTGCAGTCTTATCCAAGTGCTCTATTGTTGCCTTTTCTAATACCTGTTTTGACCAGTCCTTACGTTCCTGTGAACGAATCGCGTCTATCTTATACTGTTTTAATGCAACAAGGCTTTCCCCTGCTCGTTCATAGTAATTCGTTTTCCAGTCTGTTGGAATGCCAGTCGCTGCCGCAGGAATTTTGAACATAAGCACTCGGTATTCTTTGCCATTCACAATCGGAAATATTTCGATAATATCATAAAATGTCATTCCATTCGCGGTATCTTTGGAAATCTCATATTTGAAACGCTCAAGCAGACTTTTATCGCCCTTTTTAAATGAGGTTCCTACTACCTGTTTTGTCTTGTTCTGCTCTCCAACTCCAAAAATCAGCCATCCATACTGCTGTTGACGCAAGTTTGCTTCATTACTTATTGCAGAAAAATATCTTCCAATTTTATCTGTATCATAGCCGCCCTTAGCTTCCTTAAACTCAACAATTTCAAATTCCCAACGCTCCATGAGCATTTCTAAGATTTCATAATATTCAACATCTTTTACGGATTTACTATATTCATAATATGGCATAACACACCACCTTAATATATTTTTATTCCTTTTCCAATTCAAACTTTACTCCTGGAATATAACCAAAGTAATGACAAATTATCACTTCTAAACTTTTAAATGAATATTCATCAAAGGAAAATCTATCATTTTCATATTGTTTCAATATAAATTGCACTTTAGTAACAAAATCTTCAAAGGTTTTCTCAACAGTAATTTCTATGCCCTCACCTGCCATATTCATTGCCAATGATTCATAAAAAAGCAGTTCCTCCCCTTTTTTTAGAAACCATACACATTTTGAAACATTTTTAAGATCAACTTTCAAAAATTCTTTTATAGACTCATATAATTCTTTATAATTTAACTGCTCTATTAATAATACACTACTTTACAACTTTTAAGCTAAGCTGTTTCTCTTAGACATAGCCTTTGCAAGGCTTTGATAAGAGCTGTTGATTTTATGTGGTTTTCGATGTTCTGCACTAAGTTTACATAAAATATCTGCCGCTTTACCTGCTCGCTAAGGGCAAACCTGAACTCCTGTACACTGCCACCCCTGTACTGTGACAAGGTTTCTTCCATATAAGGCAACAGTTTCATGGCGCAGTAGCTGATATTGATGAGATTCACCAGCATTTCCACCCCTTTCCGGCTGCGGACCATGTATGCGCATAACGACCAGAAAGATTTCTGCTCATAGTAACTTACTTCTATGTTCCACCGGAACGAATACAGGAACAGGGGGATGTACGGCATCCACCCGCTTCCCGTCCGGTTAAGTGGCGCTTTCTCCTGCCATGCGCAAAAGATCTTCAGCTGCGCAGGGAAAATAGTGCTGAAAAACAGCCTTCTTGTGCCATTTTCCTTCCCGGTACAGGTTACATAGGCCATAACTTCCCGTGCTCCGAAGATATTTGTCAGCACACGGCGGTATCCCGTATAATAATCGCCCACCTTTTCGGTGGAAAGGGTAAAGTCGCGGTCTATTGACAGGCGGCGGCCATGTTTTGCCGGCCTGCCCTTTTTGCCTGTGGGCAAAGGTGCCAGGTCATAGATAACGGAATCTGCCCTTGCATTGCCGATCAGGTCAAGGTTTTCATATTCCTCTACGACAGACACAAGATTCTGCTTCACATACCAGCTGTCACACAGGATGATGACATTCTTCTGCGTATGAAACTCCGGCATCACCTGGCGTACCATGGCTGAGGCCAGCTCCAGTTTTGATTCTTTCTTCTGCCACATACGGTACCCCAGCGGGACGGCAAGGTAAGAGATCCGATCCCGACCCCATACCGGAATACACAGCATAAGGCTGACAAAGCAGTGCCCGTTGAAGTAATTGGAACCATTATGCGCCGCATGGTCAAACAGTTTTGACACATCCTCAAATTTCTTTCCGAACTTTGAGACCATGGTGTCATCTATGCACAGGAAGAGAGGCTGTGACCTCAGGTCTGCCGGAACCAGGTGCAGGGCCAGCCTTGCGGTAACATTCATAAAAACAGAGCAGTCCACTTTTGCATAAGAGCAGGCATAGTAAAAAGCATTAAGCGATTTTGTAGTTATGCCAGACAAAAAATGTCTGTACAGGGAACGGATGGAATCTGCGGACTCCATCGCCAATATAGCTAATACAAGTAAAAACAGGCTTTCTGCCGTAGGGGCGGCAAACGTGGAAAAATAAACAGAAAAATACCGAAAAAGCCTGCCAATTATGTGTTTGTCGTTGTATAATAAGGTTGTCGTATGGGATCACTTCTTTCGTGTATTTTGGTGAGCAAACTTATTATACACTTAAAGTGTCTCATACGGCATTTCTTTTAAAAAGTTGTAAAGTGGTGAATATCTTTTACACCGCAGATGTTCCCCAACGTTCACAAACACTAAGTTCTTGAAGTACTTATTCCACACCCAATGCTTTAAACACTGCATCCTCAACACTGTTGTAAAAAATAAGATTAAAGCATCCAATCAGCTCTGCCGGTACACCTCCCAAATCAACAGCAGATGTTATTGGTAAAAGTACTTTCTTTGCCCCACTATCCAAGCATACTTGAAGCGTATTCGCAAGTTCTTCTACCTTCATAACAGTACCGCCAATACTGAAATCCCCAAGAACAACCGCACTGCTTACTACTGGCTTTCCTAATGCAACAGAACAAATCGCAACTACAGAGGCAAGAGACAGATTTTTTGTCATTCCAATACCATTCATATCCTGCACATCCATAATATAATCCTTAGTGGTAAGGCTAATTGAACCACTAATTGATTTCGCATTTGCTTTCAGATAGCGATATGCCGTATCCACGGCTTCCTTCGCTTCTCTATCTGTACCCAATCCGGTCTTTTCAAACTTACCATTTCCAGCGGTCATCTGCATTTCCATCTTATAGACACCAAGCATACCAGATTTATTGTGACCAACTGTATATACGTGTCCCGGTTTACCCATGCCTTCAGGAATAAGTTTACTGCCTCCTTGCTCTGGTACTGGTACATATTCCTCTGAAAATGTCTCATTATCTATGTAGGCGAAATTGACATCATAAAACTCCATACCGCCAATTTTCTTTTGCTGTTCTTTTACTCTTCGCCTCATTTCAAGCGCAAAACGTAGGATTTCCTCAACGCTTTCCTTATCAAACTTTCCATTTGGATGAATGAGCTTAATCATACCGGATACCGTTTTCTTTACTGCAATTACATCTCGCTGGTTCAAATTATTCCCCAGTCTGTAATAATGCGCATAGGCATCTGCATATGAAATTTTTCTAAGTTCACGCATGATCTCTGAAAAATAATCTGTGATAAAACCGTAGTCATTCGTAAAGAACTCCGGTCTGTACTTAGGTATTTCCCATCCCGGAATATAACAATGGATGCGGTCTAAAAATGCCGTATCGTTTCCCATACTCTCCGGAAAAGGCTCAAATAAATGTGAAGTCTTTAATATTGCATCTACACTCTGATTGATATTGCCGACAAATACCATTGAAGCGTAAGCATTCTTTTCCTCTGGCAAAAGAACCGGATGCCATATAGTCTTTCATAATCTGGACTCCATCCTGATCCTTGAACTTAATGCCCGCAACTTCATCAAAAGCAACGCAGTCCCACATTCCAACAAGACCAACCTGCTTTGTTCCCATGTTATAAAATAAATTTGCCACGGTTGTCTGACCGCCAGACACCAAAATACTGTTAGGACTGATTTCCTTGTAAACATGTGATTTACCAGTCCCTCTCGGTCCTAATTCTACAAGATTGTAATTATTTTCTACAAGTGGAATAAGGCGTGCAAGATGCAGCCATTTCACACGCTTGTCAAATTGTGACGGCTCCATACCCACACTTCTAAGTACCACATCTATCCATTCATCATCCGTGAAATTTTCCCTTGCTTCTTTCACTTCGTCAAAGTCAAGGCTTGGCATCTGAATCGGTGTGAGCTTATGAATCAAAAACGGAGAACGGTTTTTATCAGCCTCATCATAGTAATATTCCATCTGGACTATACACCAGATACCACCACATAATAGTCTTTCATAATCCCGGATATAGCTTTCTGCAATTGGAACTTGCTTTATCCCTAAATTTGAAAACTCAGCTTCGTAAATATCTTCCCTGATATTCAGATGTACAGATACACGGTCAATTACAGTATACGTTCCCTTTTCACGCAGCTTTGCAATAATTTTCTGTGCTTCATCCGGTCTGACATAATTCTCTGCCAATATCCTTTTTACCGTTTCCACACCAGCCTCTATTTCATCCTCATCCAATGATGAACAATACATACCAAGCAAATATTCCAATACATATACCGGAACATTTGCTCCTTCTTTTATCCTTTTTGTAAGGTCTTTACGCACTATCTTCCCGGCAAAGTTTCTCTGCAATTTTTCCAAAAGCTCTGTATCACCTTCATATTGAAAATCGCTCATTCTGCCACCGCCTTTACTTAAAATCCAAAATCATTTGCAAAAGCCACATCCATGATAACTTCGTGCCGGAACACTTCCACATCATTACTTTCATCATAAGCTACCAGATAGTACTTTTTGCTCTTGTCATATTTCTTGTTCTTAAATGTAAAACGCATACGGAACAATCTTTTCTGTACATCTTCATCTCTCTTGTCTGCCATATAGATATTTTCATTGGAAATTTTTTCGACAAAATTTTTTTTGTTATCCTCTGACAGAAAATAGAGCTTATATGTCGTTCCTTTTACCACATCACTGACTGGCTCTGACTGAATAAAATCAAGTGTAGTAATCAGATTTGTTATTTTCTGTATCAGGCTCACAAGCATAATTTGAACGGTACGTGTTTCCACCGCACCCTTATCCATCTTAATGTCAATTACCGGGACTAACATTTCCTGTGGAGATGAACCGCCATGTACATAATTAAGTCCGGCATTGCCTTTTGCAGAAAATACGCTTGTACTGCAAGAATAAGATATAATCTTATCGTCTTCATTGCCAAGCATATATCCCAATCCGATATTGAATACGCCATCATCTACTACCGGCTCCTTTGCAACAATATATCTGCGCTTTTTCAATTTGCCCGGCTCTTCTGCTGTACTTATCTTATCGCTCTGCTGTACCGGATTTCTCTTATAAATAAATCCGTGATCAGATGTCACGATAAATCGGTAGGTGTTTGCACTGTTTGATATTCTCTGGATAAGTTCTGAAAGCTCATCTACTGCTTTTGTACAAGCTCTGAATACTTCATCCTCTGTATTCTCCCCTGCATTATCAATCTGGTCGTGATAAATATAGACCACCTGCTGTGATGTAAAGATTTCTCTTAGCTCCATGCCTTTCAGGTTTCTTATGTCACTGTACTTTACACAACGGCTTTCGGCTACATAGGACTGCAATACTGCCTGTCTTGTTGATGTATCAACTGCATACTTCCCATCCACAAGCTCTTTAAAATCGTCAGTCAGTTCTAATGTCTTGTGTGGCAGTAATGCCTCCATACCAAGTCTTGTATAGGATGGAAGTACACTAAGCATTGGCTTAATAGATAAGGAATCCTTACATTTAGGGTTGTCCTGCATCCGCTTATATAACTCGCATCCAATCTCAAAGCGCATACCGTCTGAAATAATTACTACTGTACGTTCTTTATTAGAGCGCACGTATTTACGAAAGAAATCTCTCTGTAACGGTATCACTGTAAGTGCATCCTGTTCCTTCAATCCATCATTCCACTTAGGTAACAGTTTTCCAAGATATTCATTTGTATAAATATTTTCCACAAGTTCACGAAGTTCTTCTAAACCGGATGTATCCTCCAATTCATCATAGTACGTATAGAACGCCCTGTAGCTGCAATCTATTACACAGTCACTTGCCACATAATTATCTATAATCTTCTTGAATCCATCTAACGGCTTATAACTTGCCTGACTGATGATAAAGTACGCATTACTAAGCATCTGGTAGACCTTTGCGTACTTTCTTCCAAAGTGCATCTTAGATCGCATTTCGCAGATTTCACACAAGTTTTTATTATCCAGTCTGGCAATCAAGTCTTCTGCAAGCAGTCTCTCTTTTATCCAGCGTATCAGAATAATGTCAATTTCTGCAAAGGAATCGCATTCAACCAAAGCTTCCGGCTCATACGTTGAAAGTATCTTTCCTGCATCCAAAACACCTGCTATATAAGCTGACAGTTCATCATATCTATCCCTATATAGCACGTTATTCATCAGGTTATCCATGAATGCAATAATATTACCAGATTTATAAGAAACAAATCCTTTCCATCCCTTCGGAAGTTCCGTACTGATATATCGGTCTGCATATGTCACAAACATGGAAATCACAAACTTTTCCAAAGTCGGTGCAGGAGATGAATAACCAAACTGCTGCTCTACATATTTCCAGAATGATTCCAGCAAATCAAATTTACCAAAATCTGCAATAAACTTGTTATCCTCTAAAGTGTCATCCGTAAGCAGTACCCGGATCACTTCATCAAAAGAGCAGGTACGTGTCTTACAAACAGCACTCATAAGTCCAGTAAGGATATTTTCCTCATTGAAATTCTCTATCTCCAAATCATAGAAACGCTGCGTCCTTTCTTTATTTGCAAAGAATTTAATATGCTTTTCTATGATTGGCTTATATCTTTCCTCAATGCCCAAATCAACTGACAAAAGGGATGCCCTGTCAGCATAAAATCTTTTAGAATAGAGCATTGTGTCCTCCAAATGGTTTTCAGATACCGGAGGTTTCGGAAAAGGCGCATATACCAGATAATTTGTGGTAGTATCCACCTTTTCCAAGAAATACTTTGTGTAAAACTGATTACCCTGCTCCAGTTTATATACTTTTGCATTGGCAAGCTCAATTCCATCAATATCCTCTGCAAACTCGCCTTTTTCATCATACCAAAAGACAAGTTTTCTGGTATCTTTGGAAAATTCTGTATTCAGCTTATCTACTATTTGTTTTAAATTTAATTCTGCCATAACACACTTTCTCTCATTTTAATTCGTGATTTCTTGAATCTATCTATATCAAATGACATATTGATGTAAACTATTCCACACTTAATTAACATTCAATTACACTGTACAAATTTATACTTAAATTCATCTTCGTCTAATACCATGTTATAAACTTTAACAGATGAATTTTTATAATGACATATTATTTCTTCTTGATAATTTAGAGGCATATTACAACCTAAGTAAACCGAAGTAATACAATCCTTTACATCAAAAATGGGATAAATTTTCTTAGAATATAGTTTATATGCTACGTATTGAACAGAACGCCACTCCTTTTCATATTCCCAACAAGGCGCTTTTGTTGCTAATACAGCTTTTGTATAATCATAATTATTGCTAAATTCTCTTTCATTAGGTCTCTTATCACTATAAATTACTTTTCCTATTCCCCTTCTAAAATCGGGATCCAAAATTTTTGTAAAGTCGTATGCAACACAAAATCCCGAATAACTATTTGCATAATGTGCCCACATAAGATCTGAATTATTTATTTCAGAAAAGCATACTGTTGCAATTTCTTCCTTATATCGCTTTCCTATTTTTTTTTGAGTTTTAAATATTTCGTCTTGTATCTCATCTGATATTCCCATTTTATTTAATACCATCATGAAAGAAGTATCAAAATCATCACAGATTAACAACCTATCTATATCTTCCTTTTTTACTTTATGAATTTGTTTCAATTCTTCAATTATAGATTTACGTTCGTCAATCGTTGGAGTAACTTCAGGGACTGATGGTAACGCAGAATCAAAAGGATCATTAAAAAATGCCGGTGAAGAATAAAAAAGTAGTCCCTTAAAAACAATTAATCGCCACTTATCTACAACTTTATTGTTCTTTTCCATGTCCATTTTAGGTATATTAGGCGTAAATAAATAATTCACTTGACTACCCATTTTATACTCAACTGCATATTCTTTCGATAATGAATAATATTTATACAACAACCGAGGATTGTTATATAAATTTTGATATTTATGTTCCATAAATTGCCCTCTCTTCTATCCATATATGTTATATTATAAAATTACAAATTACCTATATCTTTGCCAACACCTGATATTTCTTCCCATCCCTTGCAGTCTGCACTTTTTCATAGTTTACCTTAACGCCGTCATCCAAATCAATCTCTATTCTTGATAACGCCAAGTGTCCAACCTTTTCATCATACTCTTGGCATTCTTTGAGCTGTTTTTGCAATTTTTCTTTACGCTTGGATGCCGTTGTTACTTCCCTTGCATTGCTACTATTATCAATCGTATCCTGCATTCGGTTGATTTCACTTTCATAAATGCGTTCCATTCGATGTAAATAATCTACACGTAAGTTTCCGATTGTATTGGCATTATAACGATGCATATAGATAAGTGCCTTAAAACCGTTGTGTTTACCACTGTCAAAGAGCCAATAAATCGGACGTTTTTGATATACTTTTAGGTGGTCAGTATAAAAGTCTTTCAGAAAATAATTACGGATAACTTCCCTTGAGGAATCCCCTTTATTCCCTAATGCCTGCGCAATAAAATCCAAATTCTCTTCTAACGTTTCCGCACCATAGACAATTTTCACAAACTCTACAAATCTGTTCACAATATCATCCGTAAAATATTCCTCACTCGTAATTGGAATGATGTTGTCTGCAACTACTTGCCAACACTCCAATGGTTCTTTTCCTTCTACTGGTAAATAATAAAATGGGGTTTTAGACTCTTCAAATGGATTTTTCTCATCCAATTGAATAGTAGCCGTATCGACAGATGTTCCACCATAATATGTATATATATCTTTCATATCTCCACCAGCAAACATTAAGCCTTCTTGGTCAAGTGAATAACGACCAAACATGCAACCTACCGCATAGGAAATGAAACTGCAAATATCTCTGTGCAAGTCGGCTTTGCGGATGGTAATATCTTTATCTTCCACTTCTGGGATAAGTTCATCTTGTAAGCCATATATTTTTATAAAGATTCGATTGAGTTTTTCTTCGTTATACTTTAATTTTTCAAACGATAAGTCTGTGTAAGCTTTCCATAAATAAAAACTGTCGGAAATTTTAGCAATAACCATGTCATCAGATGCAAGAGATTTCTTATTCATAGTTAAAAATGGGTGACATTTAAAATCCCATGAGGTTTCAAAGAAATTCCAGTCTAACATAGACAGACGTATATTCTGATCAACAATCATCTCTATCTCTGTTTTTTTAGAAATCTTTATTGGTATTTTTCCAATTTGCTCTACACCAAAATTAAGCGTTGGTGCTAATAATTTTAATATATCCTCCGCTACAACAGAATTAATAAGCCCCATAATATATATAATATCCTTTTCAAAGACCTCCATTGCTGCACTTGAAAAAGCAAAGCCATATCCTATATATCGCACACTAATTTGGGAGGATGATATAGCAGACCAACCAATGCTTTCCAAAAAAAATCTATCAGGGTTAATAATATAGCGTGACCAATGTCCCCCATTATTTAACCGTGTAGCTTCTCTTTTCATTTCGGCTCCATCTGATTCCCAATTTACTATATCAATGCGATTTCCATACCATTTTCTTCTTTCACCACCACCATTAAATGGGAACCATTTTTTCCCCGACTTTTTAGCATCTTCTGGAGAATGCGCGTCAAAAAAAATTTTCTTGAAATTTACCTCTTGCCATCGACGCGTAAAACGATTATTATCACCTGTACTGGTTCCTTTCTTCAAGATAGTATATTCCCTCAAGATTGGATTTGCCGAATATATCGAAAACCAATTTTGATAAATCCAATACGCCACCGGACTCCCCGGAATTTTCGTAAAATTATCCTGCACCGCTGTATAACGACTTTCTCCTGCAAGATACATCTCTTCCTTGCCCTTCTGTGTCGTTGGCTCAATCAGTCTGCAATACGTCCCCTTATATTCCGCAATGTGGCTTTTCCGCATCACAAAACTGGTGGTCTGCACCACTTCCCCACCAATTTCTTCAAAAGCTCTCGCCCCCAAATGTGCCATACTTACAGTATCTACCATTTGCAATTTTGCACGCAGCTTTTCGAAACTGGATAAAAACATCCAAGCATGCTGTGTAATCATCGCCTGATATCTGTTTTCTTTTATCATCTGTCCACAACGTTCTATAAAAACTGCAAACAAATCACTCTTACTATCCGGATAATTCTTTTTTACGAACTCATTTAATTTTACATTTCCATTTGAAATTCCCATATATGGAGGATTTGTTACTGCAACATCATATTTCTGTGATAGAATTTTAGCCTGCTTTGCCAATACTGGCACTACCTGATTCCACTCATTATACCAAAGCAACATAACAACATTACTTACGGTCTGCTCCGCTGACAACTCCCATGCTTTCAAGAATCCATCATAATCACGCTTCTCCACATTGAGTATTGAACCATACTCCTTAGCATCCACAAAAGTATGTAACAAATACTGCAAAGTTTCCCTATGTTCTTCACTAAGCAGAAAATCCCCCATATCCTTATCATACTGTATATCGTTGCTTTCCTGTATTGCACACAAATTAGGTTCTATTCCAAGCGTCAAAAATCTTCTATTATAGGAACGGGCTTTCATCATAATTGCAAAATAAGCAAGTTGGAAAGCACGATCATCTATATCCAGTCCATAAATATTATTTTCTACAATGCTCTTTGCAGCGTCCCTCTGGCTATATCCATAGCTTTCATAGATCTGCATCAGAACATCAAAAGCATACACAAGAATGTGACCGCTGCCCATGCACGGATCGATCACCTTGATTTCTTCCGGTTTAATATTTTTATATTCTTCCCGAATGGCTTTCAGTTGTTCCTCAACCTCTGCTTCCTGCTCTGCCTCCTCAAGGTAGTATTTCCATGCTTTTTTTAATATTTCATTCTCATGTCCTTCTAACCATAGTCTTCCGACACTATTCTCTACCATGTAGCGCACAATCCAGTCTGGTGTAAAAAGCTGTGTAGCTGCCGGAATACGCTCCTTAATAATTTTCACATTCTTTTTCAGCAGCGCAAATACCTCATCTTTCGGCTCTGTATTGTAATACTGGTACATCCATCCAATGATTTCTACCTGTCCGGTTGGTTTTCCATCCTCTCCAACATTACTGATATTAAAATCGTCTTCCTTGATGTCATGTGTCAGATGATATACGATTCCATCCTGATCAGTGACAGATACATTCAAAAGCAATTCTGTATAATCAGATGTCTTTTCAAATAATTTCGGCAAATAAGCATTGAGCGCATTGCACTGTTTGATAAACAGGAAACGGAAAAGTGCATCCACCTGATTATCATTTTTCATCTGCATAATGTGTTCTGTTTCTTGCTGCGTAAACTCGATTTCTGCATCAAATGGAGTTGTAACCAAATCCGGTTCCAGTTTCGTCCATCCGTCTTTAGATGGTATGCTTTCAGATGAAAGTACGCGGATATGTGCTGGCATATAGTCGTTGACTTCCATAAAGCGTATTGCAATCAGTCGATTGAACCATGTATATGCCACTTCTTCTATCACGTTCCGGTATGCATCTTTGTATTCCAACTGGGATGCTTTTTTTTGAATTACACTTACCAATTCTTTACGCTGTTTCATTTCTTCGCCATGAATGGCATACGGCTCTTTCGTTCCAATATCATAAAATTCTGCATTCTGTGTAGACTGGGGCAGAGCATCTTTTATACATTCCTCTGTTATACCCAACAGTCCTGCTTTATATGTAATGTCTGCAATCAGTTTATTTCTCGCCCAAATAGAGAAATTCTTTATGGCTGTCTTATCCATTATTTACGCCTTTCTACTTTTTATCCATATTAATCATTTAAATGGATGGGTTATCAAAACTCAACATTCACAATTGTATTATCATCCAATTCTAACAGCAAATTATTCCGCAATTCATTTAAATGCTTGTCCAAATCTTCCACTGATTCGATCCTCCATGATGAGGATTTACTAATCTTTTTGAATGTCACATTTTTAATATGTTGTGAATGATATCCATTTTCTTCTGCAACCTTGCTTACCTGTTGCTCTATCAAATCTGTATCATACCGTCCGTTTTCTTTTGCTTCTGCTTCAAGTTTCTTTCTGACTTCTTCCGCTTTTTTTATAGCAATTTCCTGATCCATCTTATCCATTTCATTCAAGAGACGGATTTTTAAAGCCTCTGCCCTATCAGCGTAACCCCTCAGTGTAGATACATTGGTACAACTTTCTGCGCCGTTCTGTATTTCTAAAAACATATCATTATAAGCATTTATTTTGCTTTCCTTATATTCTTTTGTATTCAATACTTCAAATACACGCTTCTGAGATTCCGATATAGCATCAAGCACAGGCGCAAGTTGCTCATCCAGTACTTTTGTATAAGCATCCGTAAACTGTTTTAATAATTCCGGAAGTTTTGGAATATCTGCAAATGGTTTATCTTTTTTTACAATTGTCCGGACTGCGTCTACAACATTCTCCAGCTCTGCATCTACAATATAAGTTTTACTGTCATCATATTTTTCCAAATACAACAGTGATTTATCAAAAATGCCTTTCTGCTCTCCTGTGAAAAATGCCTTAATTGGTTCATAGTCTTCTGCAAAATCAAGCAAGTCATCCTGCTTCTTTGACACTGTTTGGAAAAACTCTACCGGAGACTGAATCTGCACAATATCAGACATTATCCTGATACCTTCTTCAATCACTTTTAATCCCGGATACTTAACTCTGTCATAATCCTTTTTCATAACCCTAAGTTCTGTAATGAGCTTATTTGCAAAGGATATGAAATAATTCATAGCTGCATCCTCATCATCAGATGGGCTGCTTGTGCGGAACAGCTCTTTAAGGATGTCCCTGACTACCTTTTTATCCTTATCTTGCACACGGACACGTTCCTCCATCATCAGCTTTTCAACAAATGCTTTCTTAGTTATATAGTTGATGATTTCCTCTACATCTTTATTCATCATAGTAACGCTTGCACCATTAACAAAGAAAGACAGTTCTCCCCTCTTAAAGAGTTTTGCCACAAGCCACTGAACATCATCTTCCACAAATCCATAAGGTGCTTTCATAAACCTGTCCTTGATGGATTTCATAGATGTCTTAACGTGCATCCGACTATTACCTGCAACATACTGTAATACATCATCAAGTGCATGGATATTAGGCTCTGTACCTCCTTCCAGATTAAGGGTAATCTGATTGCTGGTCTTTAAAAGCTTTCTAATTTCATCCTCTCCCATAGCTGCATCAATATAATTCAGTTTATGATATACTGTCTTTACTAATCTGCCAAGAGCTTCATTAATTCTCGCAGAGACTTCTTTTACGTTTATCTGCGCCCGATCCCCATTCACATAGATAACAGCATCCTTTAACGATTCTGTCAGGAACAGTTTGGCATTCGCATTACGCTCTCGCATCTCAAGTCTCTTTGCTTCCTTGATACTCTCATACTTGGATAATGCAGAGGATGTATTTAAACGTAAGTATTTTTCAATCTTTAAATATCTCTGTATCTCATCCATGAAAGCACGGTCATCCGGTAAAACAACCAAAACTTCCCTACCCTGCCCGGATACCATTCTAAGTGTTGTTTCGTCCGTACCATAATCAGATGCGGGGGTAAGAATACGCACTCCAACATCAAAATTCTGTGTAGGCTTATACGGTCTGTCATCTACGATCTGATTAAAATGAAAGGAATATCTGCCATTGAATGCAGGGTACTTATATTTCTTATCTGTGAAAATATCCTCATAAATCATTTCAGATACTTTATTGATAATCTCTGCCATCTCTACACTCTGGCTTTCAATTTCTCTATTGATTTCCTGTTCTTCATCAGTAAGGAATACATAAATATCCCCATTTTTCTGTACGAGGTTTTGGCGCATCAATACTTTTAATGCATCTTCTACTTTTCCCTTCAGGGAAATTCTGTCATCATCAATACCCTCTGCCATAAGACTTGTGATATTGTCGATATTTGCTACGACAACTTTATCAACGTACTTTATCATGAAAAGTACTTTTAAGACATCTACAGCAAATACTTTTTCTTTATGTTCCGGATTGATCATGTCATTTTCGTATGCCCGAATAATAACTCCACGGTGGCCGTGGTCTAAGAAATTTTCAAGTGCATCATAAAAAGCATGGAATGGCATAATTGTTCCTATTTCACATTCCTTATATTCCATAGCTGACTCTTTGAACATTGCCAGCATGGAACGTTCTCCTTCAGATAGGTGTTTTCCGGATGCACCGTGGGTACGAATAGATGTCAGTACACTTGCAAGCAAATTGAACTGATAAGGTACAAACGGATAAACGCACGCAAAATCATTTTCATCTGCATACAGCTTCTTTTCCACACCATCATTGAATGTAATCAGGTTCTTGATAATGGTGGCCTTCTGGCCGTATAACAAGCGTAAGGTCTGTGCAGGTGTCTCTTTCTTTTCCAAGATTCTTTTCTTGATCACTTCATCTACATTGGCAGAGGAAAGAGACAGTCTTGTGTCAAAACGTCCCTGTATTTTTGAAAAGTCGTTACCCTTAACCTTTGTTACAGAATCAATATCCTGCTGACTGGTCACAATAACCCATGCCTTACCCATACACTCCTTACCAAGTTCTTCCGTTACGGTCTGTAAGTTAAGCATCAGCTTTGAATCTTCTCCAATATACTGACCAATTTCATCTACCAAAAATACTACATGATGATTATTACCCTTTCGGTCAATGTATGCTTTCACTCGTTTTGCAAAATCTTCAATACTAATCTGATATGGTTCGGCTGCTTTTTCACACCAGTTACGCGCAGCTGCCTCACTCATGAAGTCCATCCCGGTAAGGACTTCCACTACATCATCCTGAATGAAATCAAAGTCCTGTCTGGAATCTTCCCATGCCTCTCCATACACTTCTTCAAACTTCTGTTTGAACTCGTTGTATTGTCCTTCCTCTGTCAGCTTTCTTTCCAAATCTGCCAAGAAAGGCATTGCTCCACAAAAGCCCTGCATTTCATTAAATACTTTTAAGAATACATGAACGATTGCATCCTTATTCTGCTTACTGTTTGAGTCACTTTTTGAATCAATGTTGAAAAGCACAACATCCGTATCTGTATCAGCAGCCAGCTTCATATCTGCAAGCACTATTCTGTCTACAATCTTTGGCTTACCTTCGGTAAGGCTGTCATCTGCAAAATAATCTTTGGCTTTTTTATCACCCACAGATTTATTTGCCAGCAAATAAGAAAGAATTTTTAAGAAGTGAGATTTACCACTTCCAAAGAAACCCGAAATCCATACTCCCATTTTAGGAGTAGTTCCGACAATGCCCTTTTTATATGCGGAAAAGAAATCTGCAAAATGCTTCTGCAATTCCTTTGTTACTACATATTCCTCCAATTCCTGCGCTACATTTTCTGCTTCGCTTTGACCAACAATGATTACGCCCTGTATATCACGGTCAATCTCTTTTTCAAACATTTCTTTAATTAACATTCTCCGTATCCTCTCTTTTCTTCCTATCGCACCAATCGGAATGCCCGGTAATAATTATCTTCCGGATATTCATTAAATATGATTAGCTCCTGTTCAGTGTAAGTACCCGGATAGAATAATACCATTGGTACACTGGCAAAAGTCTGGGGCATATTGTAGAGAATTTTGTTAAACACTTCCGGAGCTTGCAACAATGGGAAGCACTTTCCCACACCAGTCAGAAACGCGACTGCATTCTCTGGTGTATTCTCTGCAATATATTTTACTAGCAGGTTTTCCTTGTCAGTAATTTTTAGCGTATGCTGGATTGCGTCCTGCAATTTCTTAATACCACGCTTTTCTTCCTGTGCGTAACACTTTTCCATAAAGTTCTTGCTCTGTAGATGTTCTATGATTAAATCGTACAGATCATATACCACCAACTCAAAACCATCTGTTCCTTTGATGTTCTTATTTTTCAAATAGAAAATTCGATTTCTTACTGTCAGTTCATCCTCCGGTGCATAATCAAATACCCAATAATTGACCTCATTTGCTTTTCCCTTTGTCTGTCTGAAAGATGGTTTCTTTATCAGCACTTCCATCTGATCTAATCGTTCTTCTATATTTGTCATCATCTTACCCCCGAAAGAGCTTTTATTATCTGCTCCATATCATTGTCAATAAGCCATCTTTCCATATCCGGTTCCATTATCGGTTTAAAGATTTTTCTGACATCCTTACCCTTGTCTGTCACACCTGCCTCAAATAAAAATGTCTTGTAATTCTTTCCCAATCTCGCAAATGTAGCATCTGTCCATCCAGCTACTTTCTCACTCTGTAACTTCTTGTCCTTAAAGAAAATATTTAAATCACTTGGCTTATACTCATTGCTTCCAATGATCATTTTCTCTCGTATTACCTCATACACAAAATCAAAAAATAAAGTGTCATTCACCATAATAGCTGCAAGATTAAAAATCTTTTGTGTCGATACATCTCCGTCTAAAAACACTGGATAGAAACTATCCCCTATCGCTTTTATTCTTGACGATACCGTATTAAAAATCTGTGTAGCTCTCTCTGGGGTAGATGCCGCAAATATATTTTCATTTCTGCATAACTCTTTAATTTCTTCAAATCTCTTTCCTTCAGATAGCAGCTTTACCTCATTACGAAATTCCATAAACCAAAAAGAATGCTTTACTGCTCCAGCACTATATTCTTTTCTTTCCATGTGTATTTGCACCTTTCCATTATGATTCTATACTCTTATCTATTCCATAATCCGGACTCGGTACAATATCTAAAATATCATCTACTGTACAATTCATTTTCCGGCATATTTTTACAATTACATCCATTGATACATTTTCATTACGTGACAGCTTTGCAAGCGTACCCTCACTGATACCTACCTGCTTACGAAACTCTGTCTTTTTCATCCCTTTATCAATCAGCATCTTAAATAATTTGTTATAACAAATATCCAATTTTCTTCTCCTCTAAACCTATAAACTCCCCAAGCAAAATTCCATAGCTTTCTTTTCGCAAAAAGCAAACACTCCAATATTATAAATTATATCACATACTCCCTAATAATGACATAAAAATATGCAAGTTCTCATAGTTTTCTTCATATTCTTATATTGCAACATTGCTTGTCTATTTTAACTTCTCAATTAAACAATTTAAAAATACCAAGATTTCCAAGTGAAACAGCAAATAACTCCCTATTCTTGTTTATTCTATAAAGTCATATGTACTTTTCTGCATCGGACGCCCTCACTTAAATCATAATTAATACATAATACTCTTTTTCTAATGACAAACCTGCATATATAATAAAAAGTAGCAAGAACCTTTTATTTTGTTCTTGCCACTCTTTGTTCATAAGCAATAAATGATTTCTTCTCTTACAATCTCCTCTGCCCTCGCCCTAATGCTATTCATTCTCTGTACCCAAAGCATCTGATTCTGTGCCTTTAACTGCTCCGTCACTCCCTCCCGCTTTGCCATCTGCTCCACTAGCAAATCAAATCTTTCCTCTGCCTGTTCCTGTATCATCAACAAATGTTTCTTCAATTCGCCCGATAACAGTAATCCCGAATAAATACCTCTCCTATGATTCTCCAAATAGGATTTCCTCATCAGTCCAAATTTCCTCAACTCTCCCTCCGGCTCCGGATCAGGAATTAAGTTCGGAATCAAATAATCTCCACATTTTTCATATGTTAAATTCATAATATTGTCCTCTTTCTTATAAGCTAATATCATGCTTTTTAATAGTTTTTTCCTTTTCCTGCGTATCTCTCTCAAACCCTAAATACTGCCTTATGTTCTTCAACTGCTTATCCGTTTCCATTGCCTCCTTTTCTGCTGTCTGGTATGTTTTCTTCAACTTTGCTTTTTGCACTGTCATTGCATCATATTCCACCTGCATCTTTTCCACATCTAGTGAAGAAGTCTTTATCCCATATCGCTTCAACATATTTTCAGCGCCGCCAAAGAGAATAATCTGTGTTTCATGACTCCGGAAATAGGCATCCTGATCCTTCGCTTTCTCATATCCCCTCTGGTATTTTCTGTTTGCCATATACTGTTTTGCGTATTTTAGGATTTCTGCTTTGGCTTTCATCTCATGCTCCAAATCCACAATCGCACTTCGTGCCGCTTTTGCTGTAGCATTTCTCTCTGATATTTTCTGTTTCAGTTCCTCTACCGAACCGCCCTCTGCATAACTCGCCGCAGCAATCTTTAAATTCTGTATATCCGCCCAATGCTTTAACGCACCATTTTCTTGAAACTTCTCCTTGTCTGTATCAATCAAAGTCCGCTTTGCATCCGGTCGCTTTGGAAAGGGAAATTTCCTTTTTACAGGAAATTTTTCCTGTGCCATTACACGTTTTTCAATTCTCTCTCTAATGGCTTCTTTCGTATATCCCACACCGAAATTCTTTTCATTGACACGTGTAAAACGTGTCTGCCCTGAAGCAGAAAATGATAAATATTTCAGCGCATTATCTCCAAAAGTTTCCCCTTTTACCCCATATCCTTTTGTCTGCATCCGGCTGATAAAATCTTCATAGCTGTGTGCTTCACGAATGGCATCGTCCATATCAGATTTCATCTGCGCTTTCCACGAAGTTCCCGCCTTTGCCATCTGCCACTCATAATGTGTCTTTCCTTTTTGTCCTGATGGAATAATGACCGACAATCCATGTTCCCTGCACAGTTCGTCTGACAAATTCCGTATTTGCCTGTATGTACGCTTACAGTCATTGTATTTTTTATGTTCCACATTATCAACCGCACAGAAAATGATATGATTATGACAGTGTTCCTTGTCTACATGCGTTGCAATGACATAACTGTATTTATTTTCTAACAGCTTGTCCGCAAGCTCTATTCCCACCTGATGAGCCGTATCAAAATCCACTTCTCCGGGTGCAAATGACTGGATCAGGTGAAACGCCTGCTTATCACCCACACCGGAAGACTTTGACAACGCATCCATAAAATCATAATGCGCCGTTTCTATCCCACAGGCAAACGAATCTATCAAAATCTGTCCGTCAGTTTTCTCCGGATTGCAGATATATTTTAATGCTTTCTGTACGGTTGCTTTGACAGCATGGATTCGTGTGTATGCCATACCTGTTTCATCAGCTCCTTTATTTCTTCTATATCGTCCTGATAAGTGTTACCCGTAGAACTTATCCTTGCCGCTATCTGGTTCAGGCTTTTGCTGATTCTGCTTAGATTGACATTGTAGTCATGCAGTTCCGAGTAATCTACAAAATAAGTATATCCGTACAAAATCAAATGCCGAAGATAATCATTTTTGTTCCTGTACTCTGCATTTTTACATTTGGCATCTAAAATATACTTCTCATCATTACTCAGGCGCAAAATAAGCTGATTCTTTCGATTTCGTTTTTCCATTTTCAACCTCCATCATTCCATAGATTAACTAAAAATTGATACTATTGTTTTCTTGCTCTGCATTTCGTTCTATATGCATTTCATAAGGGGTTAGGGGATTTTTCCCCTACAAGCGGATTGGATATCCATTTTGCAAACGTGTAAACGATGCAAAATCGTCATTTGGATATCCGAATCCAGTGCTTGATATTCTACCAAAAACCTTAAACAAAGAGCGCAACAAGTTCAGAAACATATTTCCTGATTTTGAGAAACAGCTCCCAAAATCAGCCATTTCCCCAACTTATTGCCCTGTCTGCTAAAACTACCCTTTTCTCTGCTACTTTTTCTTCAAAACAAATCCTCCAGTGCATCCAGCACATCCTCACTGATTTTTGGCAGATGATTGTCCTCTTTTTCTGCTAATTTCTCCATTGCTACCGTAGGCAATGCAGTTTGCCCTCGCAGCAGATTCCCTATCTCGCTTCTGAAACGCTCCCAATAGTTTTCAGATATCTCCGCTTTATTCTCTGCATCCGCATTTTCAAAGTAGCGGATAAGCGACTTGATTATGACTTTTGAATAAGTCTTCTCCACCGACCTGTCCATTGCCTGCATATAATCCCATGCTTTCCTATGTTCCTCTTTATCAAGATTGAAGCGGATATTGATATTCTTTATCATGACGCCTTTCCTCTGCTCTGTGTCCGTTTCAAGGTCTGTAACGCCAACAACTCATATCCTTTTGCCGTTGCACAGATATCCTGAATAATCACTACTCTGTCCGCATCATACTCTGCAAAATTCTTTATCAAACAGCCGCCACCGCCTATTACATACAGTTTCATCAGATCGGGATTATAGCCATATTCCCGCAGTTTACTGAATACCTGTTTTACATAATCCTTTGCCACCTCTGATACCGCCTGTATGTACCGTTCAGGAATATCCGCAGTTCCTTTGCGGAATACTTCCTCAATAATATGATCCGGAACTTCACACTTACAGTTTTTCATGACCTCGTTTCTTGCCTTTTTCATACACCGGTACACGCCAAACTGTTCTGTAAAGATTTTGCCCGCTAAAGGTTTCCCATTCTGCATAAATGCCACATTCATCGTCCCATTGCCGATATCCGCTAACACTGTATTTCCCCTGATATCTCCATCATAATTGATAAATGTGGCATACCCCTGTGGATGAATGGAGGCATCCGCAATAACCACGTGATAGGATTCTCCGTTATATTTGAAATGTACATCCCTTTCACGCAGCAGATACTCCCGAAAACTTTCTTTCTGTTCCTTTACCCAAAACAGCGGCACTCCGGCTGCTAAATGAAGAATTGCCTCATACTTTCCTCTGAATTTAAGTTCTTCCGCCACAGCCGCAAGCGTTAATATCCAATAATCCTCATCATTAATTTTCTGTACCTGAAACTCCTTATGACCGCCGCCGATCCCGTATTCCTTTCCTTTGTACTCTAATGCCGTTGCTCCCAACTGCACCTCTTTTTCCACGCTGGCGGCAAAAATCCTGTGCGCCGTTTTCATGTTGCCATATCCATGATCCACGCCTAAAATCAATTTCCCGTTATAATATAATTCCTGCATAATCCATTCCTCCAGTCTTTGTGATATTTCCAGTCAAAATACGGTATCGCTGGCTATACTTCATTTCTGCCATTCCCATATTCATAATAATTTACTTCCGCACTGTAATAATTACTGATTGTGTTTGGCGCATTATAAAGCGCTGTCAGCAGATACGCCTTGATATTCACTATATGAGTGGTAGTCTTTTCCATGCTGTCTAAGACATAACGGATATGCCCTGAATTGAGCTTTAGAAATTTCCCTTTGACTAACTCATATGGATAATCTGCACCACCGATACGGATACTTTTTCTTTGGACTGCCACTACATCTACGATGATTTCTACCAGCTCGTCCAACAATTCATACTGATATTTCATATCCGCTTTCAGAATCTCATAATCTATATTTTCTTTCACAATCTGCGTATAAATCTCTATCGCATCCATCTGATCCATATCTGTTTCTCCCTGATTGATGGATAGATAATCTTTATTAGTAATCTCTATGATATTCTTTGTATTTGTCTCCCCTTTCAGGGAGAGACCTGTCGCCTTTGAAGTCGTACCCTCCCTCTTTTCAGGGATGCCCCTCTCTCCTTCTACGGATAGAGGTATCTCCTTTGGCGGGGAGAGTGTATTTTCCTCAATCTCTTCCGGAAATGTTACTTCATACAGCCTTTGGGGAATTAACTCAATAAACAGCACATTATTCAAAACCTGTCCCCTTACTTGGATTGTCTTGAAGATACGTTTGATAATTCCCATTTTCTCAAGAGCCTTTACCGCCTCTGTTGCCTGCTTCTTTGACAATCCGAAAGTGTCTGCCATTTGGTCATAGCTGCGCTGTAAGTAATCATCACGGAATTTCTTTTTCATGCCGATTAACTGTCCGCTTTCCTCATCCCGTTCTTCTTTTGGTCGATACCAGTATACGATGTCTGCTAAAATATGAATCGCATTATTATGCGGCGCACCATTTGGATATCTGATTGTCTTAAACCACACCATAGGAATTACATTTCCCGTAAAATTCATGGTTCCAACTTCATCCACAATGGGATTTCCCGTCGAATACCGAAATGTCTTTTTATATCCCATCCTTTCCCTCTTTCCGCAATTTATTATTTACTTCAAAGAGAGCCTTTGTTATACTGAAATTGCGATGTGAGTATAGTAAGGCTCTGCTTTGCTTACTCCGAAATGCCCTTGTTACCAGCAGGGGCATTTTCTTTTATTCCTGCCATCTTGTCCAGCATGTCCGCCACTTTTTCCTGTTCTGACGGGTATAAATGCCCATAAGTATTCAACGTGATACGAATATCTTTATGTCCAAGACGTTCCTTAATAATCATAGGCTGAACTCCAAGATGTATGAGATAGGCGCAGCTTGAATGTCTCAGGTCGTGGACACGGATATATTTGACTCCCGCTTTATCCGCATGGCGTTTCATCACATGCTGTACTGCCTCCGGCACGACTGCAAAAATCCTTTCATCTGCGGGCAGTTTATACATATATGCTTTCAGTTCTTCCGCCAGAAATTCAGGAATGATTACCGTCCGCACAGATTCTCTTGTTTTAGGTTCCGTAATCTCGTCTTTCCCCTTATGCCGGAAATATGTCTTAGTAATAGATATCCTCCTGTTTACCGTGTCAATGTCTGATGCAGTGAGCGCTAGGGCTTCACCTATCCTGCAGCCACTGTAAAACAACAGGTCAAACAAAACGTGATACTTACTCCCCAAGTCAAAAGTTTCGATAAAACAATTAAATTCGTCTAACGTCCAGAATTGCAACTGCTTTTTATCTGCGTCTGCCCTGCCATGCGTTTTACTTTTGTGCAGGGATTATCTTTTAAGTTGTAAATCTTTGCTGCGTGGGTAAATAATGCCGTCATCTGATTTTGGAGCATCCGCTGGTAGGTTTCCTTAAACCCTTTGGATCGTATCTCGTTCTGCCATTGGATAATATCAGCTGGTGTTATACTATCCATAGCCTTATTGCCCAACAGCGGAATAATATGATGTTCAATCATGTAACGCTTATTCCGAATCGTGCGCTGTTTCAACTCGCCGTCTTTATCCCTGAAATATACCTCTACAAAACCTGCAAGCTTCATGTTCATATTTGTTTTTAAAGCCAACAGCGTATTTCGCTCCCATTCCAAGGCTTCTTTTTTACTCGCAAATCCCCGTTTCTTCTTATGTTTTTTCTTACCTTGCCAGTCCTCCACCCATATCTGTGAAGTCCATGTGCCCTTTTCTGTATCTTTGGATACTGCCACTCTTCGATCACTCCTTTCTTTATCCGATATTTCTTTTGCCGAAGTAAAATCTTTCACTCCAGTATGTACGGGGTACTTTTATCTGTACCGTCATGTATCCGGCAACCGCCAATTCCTCATTGAGTTGACGAATAATGCGATACTCCTTCTGCTTTGACACACCCACTTCCTGTGCGACATCATCAACAGTCATCATATAGTTTGTCTTTCCATATCAGTCCTCATTTCGCATTATAGTTTCTCAAATTACGTGTGTCGTATTGCATTGACTCTAACACTATTACTCATTGCGTATTTTGTCAATACTAATTTGAAATTATTTTTTAATATTTACGAATTGCATAATATTTTATGCAGTGTTATAATATACAAAACAACTTTCTTATTTATATACTAGAGATGCAATCGGGATTTGCAGAAGCGTACACTATATGAAGGAAACCACAAAAGGGAATGATTGTATGGATAGAGACCGGTTTAAGCTTATACACAGCGAACTAATTCAACAAGTTCAATGTGTAGAAAATAATTTGAAGATAATATACGCAGCAATGTGCAAAGGAAATTTTAACAACAATCTAAAGTCCGTTGAGAAAATGAACTTGGGTAAGATAGCTAGAGAACTTGAAGAACTCGATAATAGTGATGATATGCCCGAATTTTCTGAAGAAGAATACAACACGATAGATGAAATTAGAGAAATAAGAAATTATTGGTGCCATCAGTGTTACTTAGATTTTATCTATATCGAAAATGATCATGAGCGAGAGAAAGCATTTCAAAAAGTTGCTAAAAAATTGCATTATGACGAATATAGAACATATGACTTATTAAAAAAACGGAAGAAATGCGTTTGATTATTATAAGAAAATATAGATAATGTAGGGAATGTTTATGAGAATGAAATAAAAAATTTGAGCAAGAAGGAATACATATTTATGGGTTACGGTCAAAATCTAAAAAATATTTTAGACAACAAAGGCATGACAGTCAAAGAACTTGCACTAAAGGCAAAAATCGCGCCTACAACACTTTATTCGATTATCCAGCGGGACACTGCTATCCGTTTTGACACCGCACTTAGAATTTCTAATATATTGGATATCCCCATCAGTTCTATCTGCAAGGATAATCCCTATGACGATATCGAAAACTTACCGGCACTTCCATCTGACAGTGAAAAGTGGAATATAAACAGCCATAAGAATGCCTATATATCGGATCGTACCGCCCGCATATTAAAAAAATTCGATTACACAGCACTGCCTATGGTAGATGAATTAATTGCGGATTTATATGTACTGGATGATATAACTAGACGCGATCTGTTTGAATATGCAAAAATGCTGAAGAAAAATCATACCTCTCCCGAAAGAGCCGCTGATTTAAAGGATATAAAATAGAAAAAAAGTGCAAGAATAAAATATTGTAGCCGTTTTGTAGCCACTTTAGTCCTCTAAAGTGGCTTTTCACGTAAAAAGGCTTTCGGAGAAATCCCCGAAAGCCTTGATTTTACTGAATAAATTATAATTACTCGATGATAGTAGCCACACGACCCGAACCAACAGTTCTACCACCCTCACGAGCTTTCGGAAATGAAATCTGAATGTTTTTACTGCGTTTTCCTGCTTATTATTCATCATATTATCTGATTTAACACTACCTATTTACTGTTTTGAAAAATTTTAGAGCCAAAATAGAGCCAGTGGCAAAATAACGATTTTCTCCTTATCCACCCTTATTACATGGTGCTAGCACCATGTATAAATAATCATTAAGGAAAACAGCCGTGTTGCTCCTGCGAAAAATATTGTCGCTATTTTCAAATTTACTCTATATATTTTCGTTTCCTAAATACTCTTTCATCAAATTCATCGCCAATTCCATTTGTGGGCTTATCCATTTATTTTTGTGATAAATATAAAAAGAATGATACTTTTTTTCATCAAGTTCCGTTTTAATCGGCATAAGAGAACCGTTTTTCAATTCTTCCCCGATAGAATATGTGGGAACAACTGCAATTCCCAAATTATTCATAACACATCTTTTTACCGCTTCTATGCTTTGTACTTTCATGGGCGCATTGAGAACAATGTCTTTTCCGGCAAGGTATTTATCCATATCCAACTGATAATAACCGTCCGGCTCATTACAAATTAAACTAAACGGCTTGCGTTGGTGCGGCGTAACAAAGTCAAGCAGACTTCTGTCAGCAAAAGGGGACGCAACAAGAACCGCTTTATAGTTACCGAGTTGCTTATGTATGACGCTATCGGGATAACTTTCTTTTTCACAGTTTATGCCTATATCGGCAGTTCCCTCCACAACAGACTGGTTGATTTCCCCGGACTGTATGGAATTGATTACAAGCTGCACATTAGGGGCTTCATGTGCAAATGCCCGGATAAACGGTTGCATATTATAGATTAAAATAGAGTCCGGGATTGCCAGTTTTAATAAACCGGATATTTCAGAAAGGCTTTTTCCGTAGTTTCCGATTTGTTCCGCTCCCTGTAAAATCATATCAATATAAGGCATGATATCCTTTCCCGCCTGCGTAAGTTCCATGCGTCTGCCTATTTTCTCAAACAATTTCAAAGCCAGGTCTTCTTCAAGCTGTTTTATCTGAAATGTTACCGTAGATTGCGTATAGCCCAACTTGTCCGCTGCCTTTTGGAAACTCCCCATTTCAAGAATTGTCTTGAAAGTGACTAAACTCTTTGTATTCATTTTAACTCTCCTTGATATATCGAATTTATCGAATTATGAAATCAAAATTATTGAATTTTTTTATTCTTTTTCTCATGCTATTATAAAACGGTAAAGAAAAAATAGCAATCAGTTTTCAAGGAGGTACCATATGAATTTCAAGTTTAGTGCGGACGAGCAGAAAGTAATAGACCTTATTCACGAATTTGGTGTGAATGAGGTTGCACCGTTGGCGGCAGAAATTGACGAGCAGGAACGCTTTCCCCAAGAACACAGAAACAGGTTAGCAGAGTTAGGCATGATGGGGATTTGCTACCCGAAAGAATACGGCGGCGCAGGATATTCCTATCTTGCCTATATCGCCGTGATTGAGGAATTGGCAAAACATTGTTCCACTACTTCCGTTATGTTGTCCGACCACCATTCTTTAGGCTCTTTCCCTCTTTCAGAGTTTGGCACAGAAGAACAGAAGCAGAAATACCTTATGCCGCTTCTAAAAGGAGAAAAATTAGGCGCATTTGCAGTAACAGAGCCGTCCGCAGGAAGTGACTTAGGCAATCAGCAGACAACCGCTGTTGATATGGGCGACTATTGGCTACTGAATGGTTCAAAAATCTTCATCACAAACGGATTTTATGCAGATACCTATTTTGTTACCGCTATGACAGACAAAAGCCAACGTAGCAGAGGTATTTCCGGTTTTATTGTAGAAAAAGGTACTCCCGGTTTTACTTTTGGAACAAAGGAAAAGAAAATGGGTATCCGTGGTTCTGCGACATACGAGTTAGTTTTCACGGATTGTAAGATACCAAAAGAAAACTTATTAGGTGAAATAGGCAAAGGCTTCAAAATGGCTCTTATGACCTTAGACGGCGGACGTATTGGCGTAGCGGCACAGGCATTAGGTATCGCACAGGGAGCGATTGACCATTGTAAAAAATATGTCACAGAGCATATGCAGGGCGAGCAGAGAATTTCACAATATCAGTTTACACAGTTTGAACTTGCCGATATGCAGACAAGAGTTGACGCAGCACGTTTGTTAGTATATCGTGCGGCACAGGCAAAGCAGGAACACGAGCCTTTCTCACATCTTGCGGCTATGGGTAAATTATATGCGGCAGAAGCGGCTACAAA